>MTKW01004370.1_pt1 | contig 16649 bp, 16 predicted proteins | sample 1042761 | NCBI WGS metagenome assembly MTKW01 (sample SAMN06205366, study PRJNA360243) | anaerobic digester metagenome | biome: Wastewater treatment plant; feature: Anaerobic digester sludge; material: sludge; isolation source: anaerobic digester fed with sludge from wastewater treatment plant ... | reverse complement strand
TCGGCTAGAGCAACCTCCAGTCCGGTCTGGGCTGCAACCTGTGCTATTCCCGAGCCCATTTGCCCTGCGCCCACTACGAGAAGTCTGTCGATGGACAAGAAACAATCACCCTTTCGCCCGCGACGCTCCGTTTCAAGCCAAGCTTTGAGGTCGTGGGTGGTCAATCCATAACGCCTATTACTTCTATAGCGTCTCTTTTGACTCCTTCTCTGAGCTCGTCTGGCAGGAGAAGCGGAAAGGTTGATGAAATAGTCAATCACCCGAGGAATGCTGGGAGGGAGCTTCTTGAAGAGGTACTTGTTCACGGGAGGCAAAGTGTACACCGCTCACTCGCGTCAGCCGTTTTGTGAGGCTCTGGCCTGCGTGGGAAGGCGCGTTATCGCCGTCGGCTCGAAATCAGATGTTGCCTCTATGACAGATCACACCTTTGAAAGGATTGACCTTCAAGGGAAGGCCCTGGTTCCTGCTTTCATTGATTCTCATATACACTTCAAGTTCTACTCGATGTGCCAGGCTGCGGTCAATCTTGAGGGTGCGCGTGATCCTAATGAAGCAGCTCTTCGTGTCGGCAAGGCTTTGGAAGGCGCCAAACCAGGCACGTGGGTGCTGGGATGGGGATGGAACAAGAATGACTGGCCGCAGGGGAAATCGCCGAATCGCTCTTACCTGGATGCTGTTGCCCCCAGGAATCCAGTGGCGCTTTTCAGTAAAGACCTTCACGTCCTCTGGGTGAACACTATGTCGTTGCGGCTTGCGGGCATAGGTCTCGACACTCCTGACCCCGCGGGGGGAGAGATAGCAAGGGACGAAGGCTCCAGGCAGGCGACGGGAGTCCTGAAGGAATCGGCTGTCGATATGGTGGCCCGTGTGATTCCTGAACCCACATTTGACGCGGTGACTTCGGCCATGGAAAGTGGCCAGGCGGAGCTTCATAGGTTGGGAATTGCAGGCATTCATAACATGGAAGATGCGTTGGCATTCGGGGCCTTCCAGGCTTTGCGAAACTCCGGGCGCTTGAAACTCCGTGTCACACAGGCGATTCCCAGGGAGAACCTGGACGATGCGATCGACCTCGGGCTCGGAACCGGCTTCGGGGATGAATGGTTGAAGGTCGGGCCGGTGAAGCTTTTTGCCGACGGGGCGCTGGGCTCTCAGACGGCCTATCTTCTGACGCCTTACGAAGGCAACGAGGAGAATTCCGGCATTGCCGTGACGCCCAAGGAGGAACTGGCCGAACTAGTAGGAAGGGCAGTGCTGGCAGGTCTGTCTTGTTCGATACATGCCATTGGCAACCGCGCCAACAGAGATGTGCTCGACATCTTCGAAAGCGTGAAAGAGGAAAGCGCTGCGCGCCATCTCCGCCACAGGATAGAACATGCACAACTCCTGCATCCGGAGGATGTTCGCAGGTTTGCGGACCTGGGAGTCATAGCCTCGATGCAGCCGGTTCAGATATTGACCGATATTCCTATTGCTGAGAAGCATTGGGGCAGGCGAAGCAGGTGGGCTTATGCNNGTTGAGACTCCAGATCCCATACGCGGCATCTACGGCGCTGTTGCCAGAAGACAATTGGATGGAACTCCTGACTCAGGATGGTATCCTGAGGAGAGGCTTACGGTGGAAGAGGCTGTCAGAGCCTACTGTGTAGGCCCCGCGGTGGCGGACGGCGCGGGGCATGGCTCAGGGATTCTGTCCCCGGGCTCATATGCGGATATTGCCATATTGTCGGGAGACATTTTTGCTGTTCCTGCCACCGATATCTGTGATGTGCGTGTTGTTGGAACCATGGTAGGGGGAGAGTTCGTCTACAGAGATGGGGTGTAGGCGTGCAGCATCGGTGATACATCCACAGATCCATAGATGCGTCTGGCCATTGATGAGGTTCGCTCTGGCCAGTCTGCAACCATGATTCCTCAAGGAGAGATAGGTTTGAAAAAGAGAATTCTGTTGGCCTTGCTATGCTTGGCCGTCATGTGTGTGTTGTTCGTTGAAGGCGGAGAAGGGGCCCGGGTCAAGGCGGCGGTGCCGACAGGAGCGTCAACAGTAGGCCAGGTTCCCGGCGACTACGATGTGGTGAGGACGGAGTACCGGATACATGCGGGCATGCACGTGTCATTCCGGAGATTCATCGGCAAGGCTTCGACGAGCTCGAAGTGGCAAGTGACCGTACAGTCGGCCCAGTATCCAAAGGAGATCGAAATCAGCTGGGTGTGGCCTCGATCTGATGGAACTACGCCTGTTCCCACGTTGAGAAAGTTGACAGGTCTCGAACGCGGGCGAACATTTGGCCCACTTTACGGAGGTAACGATCCCGAACAGACGGATTGGACTGCACCCTGGCTGTCCAGAGAAGTGTTGCGTGAGCTTCGGACAGGGAAGGTAGCGTACAACTTCAAGATGGGAACCTTCAGCGTCACTGGGATTTTTGCAGGGGATCTGCGAGTGGAAGGAGAGACTCTGTATCCCATTGAACTCAATGGCAGACAGGTGTATATTCCGGCATATAAATGCGGCAAAGGACAGATGGTGGTATGGAACAATATCGAGAACCCTCTGGTGCTGGAATATAAGCCTTTCGGGATTCCGCTGGTAACCGGGGTGTTTGGATGGAAAGCGGAGTCGATATCTATCGGCGGGGGACAGCTGTAGCCGTCAATGAAGTCAAAATTGCAGGAGGTTGGCCCCGCCATTTGCAGACGTGACGCCCGGGAGATTGAAAGTGTCCCGGGCGTCGCCCTAAATGGCAGCGGCTAGTAGTCTTCGTTGGATGCATCAACCATCTTTGCATCGCCAATGCAGTTTTCAAAACCGCAACTGGGGCAGGTCATGCACTCTGAGAGGCTTTCCGGGCGCGAACGCTTCGGTGTCCTGCCAACGCCTCTTTCTTGCTTTTTCCTTCTCGGCTGGGTGGATCCGAGAACTTCGGATGCGGAGTAAATGAGGCCACATTGGCCACACTTGAAGCTGCGTGAGGTATTTGCCCCTGTGGGCGTCAGTTCATCTCTCAGATGCGTGTCTGGATCTTTCAAAGAGTTTCCCTCCTGGTTGTTCTCGTATTCGAGTTTGCCTTGGTCTATCGGTAATCGGGCCCGCTTCATGTTAGTATGCTCTTTCGGGAGGTGGGGAATGTGGAGGTAATCGNNGGACAGAGATCGCAGCTGTGGTATGATCTTCCGCCCCGCGACACCTTTGACCTGCTGGCCAGGATCTACGACATTCCGCGAAACACCTGTCGCGCGCGGATGTCGATGCTGGCAGAGATGTTTGAGCTGGATGAGATAATGTCTACTCCCGTCAGAAAGCTCTCTTTAGGGCAGCGCATGAGGTGCGAGATTGCGGCCTCGCTTTTGCACGGGCCCAGGGTGCTCTTTCTGGATGAGCCTACTATCGGCCTCGATGTAGTGGCCAAAAGGAGGATCCGCGAGCTTATCCGCACCATGAATCGGGAGGAGGGCGTAACGGTCTTCCTTACCTCGCATGATGTGAGCGACATGGAGGAATTGTGCCGCAGGGTAATGATAATCAACCACGGCCAGCTGATTCTGGACACGGCTGTGTCTACACTAAAGCGAGACTACCTCAAGTTCAAGATAGTGCGAGTAAGACTTTCAGACCCTATCGGCGGTTTTGACATGCAGGGGGTTACGGTTTTGAAGCACAAGAGGACCAACATGAAAATGTCAGTCGATTCGGAGATTACTTCGATCGATGCGGTGCTGGGTGAACTGATGAGGCATTCGCGCATNNCTGCGAGAGGACGTGGGGAGTATTGGAGGGGCCAGTGATGGGAGCAGCTAGATACTTGAGCATTTCCCGGATAAGCTTTCGCTCCCGGACGGCCTACATCATGGACGTGCTCGCAGGCTCTTTTTTCTATGCCCTGATTCTCTTTGTTTTTGTGCAGCTTTGGACGACATTGGCTGGAAGCGGACATTTTGCCATTGAGGGGCTGGGAGCTCGGGAGCTGGTCTGGTACATGGTCGTCACTGAAGGGATCATGCTTGGAAGAGCCCGAATCGAGCAGGAAACGGATGAAGAGGTGAAGACTGGCTCGATCGCGTACTTGATAGGCAGGCCTTGCCACTATGTGCTGTTCAAGTTTGCTGTGTACTGGGGAGACACCTTGCTCAGGCTGATCATAAATGTGGCGGTGGGATCGCTGGTAGCGCTGATCGCAGTGGGACCGCCCCGGTTTGATCAGGCGCACCTGCTGCAGGTTGTGGTCAGCGCGGTGCTGGCATTTTCGCTGAATTTCTTCATGGTGATGTGCATATCTCTAGCCGCCTTTTGGGTGGAAGACACAATGCCTTTCCGCTGGATATACAGCAAGCTTCTGTTCATTTTGGGAGGCCTTTTTGCGCCTATGGAGGTCTATCCCGCCGCTGTGGCGCGCCTGGCCCGGGCTTTGCCTTTCTCGTACATGCTTTATGCGCCGGCGCGTCTCTTTGTGCAGTACGACACTGCACTATTCTGGCGAATTGTCGTGGCGCAGGTGGGGTGGATTGCTGTGATGGCGGGGCTGACTTTCGGCCTCTATGGCCTGGGGGTGAAGAGGATCAATGTCAACGGCGGGTAGGATGGCTCGAGGGAAGGCGAGAGCAGGTAGGATCGGCTTTGGTGAGGCGGTCAGTTTCGTGTGCGCGCATTTCAAGTTCAACCTTGCCTCTGCTATGGAATACAGGTGGAGCTTTGCTTCTCAAATTGTTCTCATGGCCGTAAACGACTTCATGTTGCTCTTCTTCTGGTGGTTAATCTTCAGCCGTGTGCCTGACATAGCGGGATGGACATTTCGCGACGTCATTACAATGCAGTCAGTGGTAGCGCTGGCGTTCGGATTGAATGTTTCGGTATTCGGAAATTTGCACCGGATTCCGCAACTCATTGCCAGAGGGCAGCTCGACTATTACCTGCTATTGCCGAAAGACCCGTTACTCCACATGCTGGTGAGCCGTTCCGACATGTCGGGCTTTGGCGACATGGCTTTCGGGATCGCGGCCTTCATGATGTTTACCCCCGTATCGTGGCAGAGGATAATTCTCTTTTTGGCCACAGGCCTTGCAGCGGCGACGGTGTACGCCAGCTTCGTGACGGTCGCAGGCAGCCTCGCTTTTCTAATGGGAAACGCCCAGACTGTCGGCGCCCAATTGGCCCAGGCTATGGTGACCTTCTCCGGGTACCCTGGATCATTGTTCAAAGGCGCGGTCCGGGCGTTGCTCTATTCGGCAATACCGGTTGGCTTTTTTGCATATGTCCCAGTCGAACTGCTGCGCAATTTCAGCTGGCTGCTTTTTGCGGGGCTTATGGCATTTGCCGCTTGCAGCGCAATAGCCGCGAGGGCCCTGTTTCGCGCCGGCCTTCGCCGGTACGAGTCAGGCAATCTGATGACGGTCAGAGCGTAACCGGTTCCGTCTCAGTGTGCGCATCAGCAGTCAACGACGTCGGGCCACTGGGCCCGCGGAGAGCGTCCCTCGCCAGATTTGCGGCCAGGGCCAGGGCTTCAGATATTCCGCCGGGGTTGCTACCGCCCCCCTGCGCGTAAGCTGGCGTGCCGCCACCCTTTCCATCGATGGCGGGAAGAGCCTGACGCAGAAGTTCGGACATGTCGAGGGGAATATCGTGTGATCTGGCGAAGACTAACCTAGCTGACTCTCCATCGACAGATCCAAACAGGGCGACGACTCTCGGCTTGCGGCAGAGCCTTTGCGCCACGGCCTGCACGGCTTCGATGTCTTGCTTCTGGCTTGTGAGGGCTATGACTTTTGTGCCTGACGGGTTCATGGGCACAGCAGCGGAGTAGATCTCCTCTGCCTCATAATCCCGCAGCCTATCCAATGCCTCTTCGAGGCCGCGACGTCCCTGGCGGATCTGGTTCTGAAGGCGGAGCAACGTTTCAGGCAGTTCCTTGCCGTGAATTGAAAGCTGGGATGCAGCGACGTGCACTGCATCATTCTTCCATCTGTAGTCGGCCAGGGCCCTTCGCCCGCAGACGAACTCGACACGGGTGACGTTTCGAATGTGTTCAGTACCGATTATCTTTATCAGCCCGACTTCGCCGGTGGCGCGCACGTGCGTGCCGCAGCAAGCGTTGAGATCGAAATTACGGATATCGACTAAGCGAATGCGGTCCGCATTATCTGGCAATTTCCGGAGCTGTGATTCATCCAGGTCGGCAGGCTTGCAGAACTTGACTGTAACCGGCCTATTCTGGAAGACTACCTCGCACGCAAGCCTTTCGGCTGCAGCCGCTTGGTCGTGGCTGATCTCTAGCGCGGGAAGATCGATAGTTGACGTTTCGTCGCCGAGGTGGAATCCTACGGTATCGAGACCGAACAGGCTGGCGAATGCTGCCGAGAGAATGTGCTGGCCCGTATGCTGCTGCATGTGATCGAACCTGCGCTCGATATCTACCCGGCCATTTGCGGGGCCGAGCGGCACTGATCCTACTGTGAGGTGGATTATCTCTCCGTCGCGTTCGATGACGTCTACGACGTCGGCGCCGGCCAGGACTCCTCTGTCTGACGGTTGCCCGCCGGAGTTCGGATAGAATGCGGTGACGTCAGTGACTGCCTCGTAGAGAGGAGCCGGGGAGGAGTTTCTAGTGGAGGGTTCGCAACGCAGGACGTTGCATTCAAAATCGCTAAGATAAGGATCGTCGTAGTATAACCTTGTTGTAGGCACCTGAAGAATTCGCCTCCTCAAGCTCTGATGAGCTCCGGTTGCAAATCATTACTTCTACTACCGGACTCAATTCCCTTTTATATAGTTGGAGGAGTGATTATGATGGCACGTGAATATCTTACCCTTCGGAAGGAGGGTCGAGCGGAGCTCATCGTCAAAAAGAGCAGGTTCATAGCTACCGCGCGCCCTGTGGAGAGCGAGGACGCGGCGCGAAGCTTCATAGATTCCGTCCGCAAGGAGTTCTGGGACGCCACTCACAATGTTTATGCTTTCACCGTAGGGGAGAATGATGAGATAGTTCGTTCCAGCGATGACGGGGAGCCTTCGGGAACGGCCGGCCGCCCTGTGCTGGAAGTCATGTTGCGCGAGGAGGTCAAGTATTGCGCAGTTGTGGTCACACGCTATTTTGGCGGCACTCTTTTGGGGGCAGGCGGACTTGTGAGAGCCTATTCCTCCGCTGCCCGGGATGGGTTGCACGCAGCGGGCATCGTCAGGGTGAGGCTCTTGCGGAAAGTGGGGTTCGTCATAGACTATGCGGCGCTGGGTAGAGTCCAGAATTACCTTGCCGAAGCCGGATATGGCATAGATGATGTGAAATATGCGGAGCGGGTTGCGATGACGGCTATGGTTCCCTTAGCTGAGCTGGATCTGTTTAGGGCCAGGATGATGGATTTGCTTGCGGGCGATTTCGACCCCGAGATGGGGGATGAGGTCATGGGGCTCGTTGATGCAGAGGCGGAGGCAGAGGAGGACGGGGAGGGAGAGGGCGAGTAGGGCAGCGTTGGGGATGGGGACACATTGCGCATGTAAGATAGAGAATACTTGTAAGCATCAAATAGTGACCACATAGGCAACCGCTGCTCTGCGCGTGATAGTTTCCCCAGCAGAGATCGGGGGGATTTCACATGCTGATGGAAGTAGAATGGCCCACCCTGGGCCATTTTCTCAGAATGTGGCCCGCTATGGGCCATCCGGCCCGGTATTTGCCCTTTATCCCCAGATCCCCATTCCAGACTCTCCGGGCGCATTCACACGTGCACTGCAACGACTGGGGTCGCTATCGAATCGGGCAACCTGGAACTTGAGGTGCCCTTCGGGTCCAGGGGCAGGTCGAAGGAAAATAGAAAGTGTGGGGCCCGTGGCGGGTCCTTCTACTTGCGACCCTGCTTTTTCGCCAGGCTTTCTATGGACCTGGCTATGACTGAGACCCCATCTCCGCGACGCGAGATCGTTCCCGTTACGATTAGGGCGGAGCTCTTGAATATTGCGGCACCCTGCTTCTGGTATACATTGTCGAAGACTGTGATGTCTGTGAGGCCGTACTCGTCCTCGAGGGAGAGGAAGACAACGGTTTTGCCGCTTTTCGTCGGGGGCCTGTGCGGACGGACTACGAGACCCGCCGCGCGCACTACCTGCCCTTGCTTTGCCGATGGAATCCTGCGCGAGTCCCAAACCCTTCTGCGCGCAAGCACCGGGCGGAAGAACTCCATGGCATGGCGGGAAGTGCAAAACCCCAGGACGGAAGTTTCGTGCTTGAACTTCTCCCATGCAGAGAAGTCGGGGAGGTTCCCACTGGAATAGCCCATGTAGGCTTTGGGGCCAATAGATGGCCTTTCAGCATTGAGCAAGCTGGCCTGCCCGTAAGTTCTTCCGGCGTCGACGGTCGCGCGACGAGAGGCGGCGATTTCTGCAAGGCGGCCGAGGTTCCAAAAGAGGGCTTTGCGGTTCGGGTCAGTCGAATCGAAGGCTCCGGCCAGAACCAGGTTTTCGATGACACCCTTGTTCGCCTTGATGCGGCATAGGAAATCCAGGGCCGATCTGAACGGGCCATCATCTTCGCGGGACTTGACAATCTCTCGGACCAGGTCGGAGGAGATGCCGGATACCTGCATGAGCCCTACACGCAGGGCTTCGCCTTCCACAGAAAACTTTTCTTGGCTGCGGTTTATGTCAAGCGGAAGACCAGTTACTCCGCGCCGCTTCGCTTCCACCAGCAGGGTTCGGGCGGGATAGAAGCCCATTGGCTGGGTGCTTAGAAGCGCGGCATAGAATTGGGCGGGGTAGTGGCGCGCAAGGTATGCGGTTTTGTAGGCAGTGTCGGCAAAAGCCGCGGCATGCGCCTCACAGAATCCGTAGCCTGCGTAACCTACTATGTAAGAGAAGATTGTTTCAGCTACATCGGGCGCGACCCCATTGGCAACGGCTTTTGCCACGAAGTCGTGGCCTATATCCTCCATATCCCGCATGGAACGGAAATGGGTCATTACTTTGCGTAGCCTGTCGGCCTCGCCTGGAGTGAACCCGGCTATCACTGTGGCGATCTCGATTACCTGCTCCTGGTAGAGGACTACCCCGTATGTCTTCTTGAGGATCGGTTCGAGCTTCGGGTGGATGTAAGTGATCTCCTCAGTGCCGCTGCGGCGCGCGATGAATGGCTCCACCATGTTGCCCTGGATGGGGCCGGGGCGGATAAGGGCAACGCTGGCTACTATGTCTTCGATGTTGTCGGCCGCAAGACGGGTCTGAAGAGCGCGCTGTGCGGGGCTTTCTAGTTGGAATACGCCGATGGTTTCGCCTTTGTTCAGCATCGTGTAAGTGTCATCATCATCCAGGGGAATGCCATTGTAATCGAAGTCGGAGTGCTCCTTGCCAGAAAGTTTCACCATGTCGACAGCATGCTCAACTGCGGAAAGAGTGCGAAGGGAGAGCAGGTCGAGCTTGATGAGGCCAAGGTCTTCGATGGTGTCCTTGTCGAACTGCGTGATGGCCACGCCCTTGGCCGACATCTGAAGCGGCGTGACGCACGTGAGCGGTTGGTCTGATATAACGAGGCCGCCCAGGTGGGTGCCGATGTGCCGCGGGAAACCTGCAACCGATTCGCATAGCTCGAACAGGAGCTCGTACTTCCACTCCGGTATCTGCGCGTCCCGTGCCTCAGGATAGCGCTGGAGGGCGCTCTGCACGGCGTCAGCGGGAATGTGGGGGAGGACCCTAGCGATGCTGTCGATGTCGTCTGGTGGAAAGCCAAGGGCTTTGCCGAAGTCGCGGACGGCGGATCGCGCCTGGAAGGTGTTGAATGTACAGACTGACGCAACATGGCCATCGCCGTATTTGCGGTATACGTAATCAGCTACATCATCGCGCCTTTCGGACTCGAAGTCGATGTCAATATCGGGCTTTTGGGCGCGCTCCAGGCTCATAAACCTTTCAAAGAGGAGACCTCGGGCTATGGAGTCGACGTTCGTGAGCTTGAGGCAGTATGCGACGGCAGAATCAGCCGCCGATCCGCGCCCTGCGTAACGGATGCCTTGCGAGCGGGCCCACCGCGCGATATCCCACACCGCAAGGAAGTAGTCTTCGAATCCGAGGGCAGTAATTATGGCAAGCTCATGACCCAGGCGGTTTTCGATCACAGAAGTGATCTTTCCGTACCGGGCTATTGCGCCCTCCCATGTGAGGCGTCTGAGGTGTTGGGTTGATGACAGGCCCTGCGGCGTCTGATACTTCGGAAAAAGACGGAGCGAGAGATCGAGCCCGGGAGAGCATTTTTCAGCGATCTCAATGGTGTTTACTAATGCTTCAGGATAACCGGCGAAGAGTTCAGACATTTCATCAGCTGATTTCAGATAGTTTTCTGCGTTTATCCGGCGTTCGGGGTGGATATCATCCAGGGAGGTGAGGGTCCGCACGCATGTGAGGGCGTCGTGCACCTCGAAACGGGATTTAGTGGCGTAATGGACATTGTTCGTGGCAACTGGCCCGACTCCGATCTTTCGCGCAAGCTCTGCCAGGTCGGCATTGAGGGAAGCCGCCCTGGGCGTGAGGAGGTTTTCAAGTTCTATATAGAAATTCTCCTTGCCGAATATGGAAGCAAGGTTTTCTGCCGTGGCTTTGGCTTCGTTGAACCTGCCGGATGCGACGAGCATTGGGATTTTGCCGTGGCGGTTGCACCCCGAAAGAGCTATTATGCCTTCAGCGTGCCTGGCCAGTACCTCCATGCTGGCGCCGGGCTTGCGGCGAAGGGACGACATATGTGCCTCAGTGAGCATGCGGCATATGTTGGAGTAACCCTCGGGGTTTTGGGCCAAAAGAGTCAGATGCGCGCCGTCTGACATGGAAACCTCGACTCCATGTATTGGCTTTATGCCGTATTCCGTAGCGGCTTTCGATAGCTCCACCGCTGCGCTGACGTTGTTATGGTCGGTTATGGCTATGGCAGGCATGCCGCATTCTGCGGCGCGAGCCACTAGCGTGCTGCATGTGTCGGCTCCGTCCAGAAAAGAGTATTGTGAATGAACGTGCAGATGGACGAAGGGGTTCACAGGGGTTGCCTCCACAGTCAAAGATGTGATGATCTTCTCGGCGGTCTGCCCCGATCGCGGGGGGGCTAGTCGAGCACTCGCGACAGCACCCACTGGCCCGGCGCTTCGCGGCATAGCTCGTAACATCCGCCTGATGCCAAAGAGACAAGGTAGTAGCTCTTTTCTTCCTCGCCGTCCCACCATTCTCCCGATTCCCGCCAGGAGTCGACTATGCCGGCCACCCGGTTCCACCTATTGGACCAGTAGAACTGGGCCGGCGCACCACTTTGAGCCTCAATTACGCGCACATGCGCCCCTATGCGTTTGCTCATAGAAATTGTCACCCCCGGGGTGTTGCCGTAGACTTTTACAGGTTGCCAGCTATCTGATGTCGGCGTGCATTCTGCGTGCCTGTAATCGACGTTTCAGGTGGGGTTTACAGGAGCGATTCTGCAAGCATCCGGTCACGCCTGGATACTATGAGCATGTTAGCAGTGATTACGCTTTCTGCTCCGAATCGTTCGCGCACATATTGAAGGGCCTGGCCCATTTGAGCCTTTCCAAGCTCAGCCATGGACGGACCGAAGATGGAGAGTTGCACCTCTTCGGGAACGACAAGCCCGCCGACGCGCACGTTAATGGCTGTAATGGGCGCTGAAATTCGCCCTTCGATCATTCGCTCAAGCCCGTGGGCGATTTGGTATGCAGAGTCAGTAGGGCAGCGGAAGGAGCGCCGTCTGTATTTGCCGCCGGCGCTTCGATTGCCGTCGCCATCACTGTCACGGCTGCCTGCAAACTCCAGGGAGATCTCTGCCCATGATGCGCTTCTTCCGGAGTTACGCAGCCTGGAGGCGATCTTGGAGGAGCAAACCGCGATGCATTTGACTAAGTCGGGCCAGCTTTGCACGGGAGACTCGAACGACATGGAGCACTCTATGGATTCTTCGGGGTATGCGGCTCGGACCCGTGAGCGATCTATCCCGCAGCTGAGCTGATGTGCCATGAGGCCTGCTTCGCCCAGTTGCAGAGTGAGTTCAGCCAGCGGTACCTTTCGCAGTTGAGCGAGGGTTTTTATACCGAGCTTTTCAAGATGCGCTATGGCCTGAAGGGGGATGGGCCATAGACCGCTCACCGGGAGCGTATCAAGAAAGCGCTGTTCGGCTTCTGCCGATATGCACCTGCACGTTCCAGCGTCGTAGATCTCAGGCGTTGCTGCTTTTGCTACGAATCGTGAGCCTGCAAGGCCTATGGATACGCTGACGCCTGCCTCCTCTTTTGCTCTGTGCATGATGGCGTCGGCGATGGCCTGGGCTGAGCCGCATCCGGTGAAATCTGCGAAAGCGCCATCTGGAGCCGTGGGCTCAATCAGCGGGGTGTATTCGGCGCAGATGTCCCATATTGTGCTGGCAAGCTCGGAATATGAATCCGGGTCATAGCTTGTGAACACGATCTCGGGACATGCCTGCCTTGCATGCCTTCGCGTGGTGCCAGGGGCTACTCCCGCCGCAAGCGCCTGGGGTGACACGCCCATAACCGTATTCTTCTTCGTAACAGCGATGGGTTTGCCGCCAAGGGACGGGTCGAGCTTGGCATGTGCGGTTGCGTATAAAAAGGGGATATGTATGTAAGCGATAGAGCGCATTGCTGATACGCCTCCGGGTTAATGATTACGCTATAGAACATATGTTCGGTGGGTTCATTATATCCCGGGGACGAATGGAAAGTCAAGGAGACGGATGGCATAACGCGTTGCCGAGAGGGCGTCGGATGACGATTCTGATCATTCCTGATCGAGTGGGTTGATGATCATATCGGTAGATCCTCCGAGAGCCCTTACGAGCGCGCCATCACACGTATAAAGCCTTGTTCCTGTCAGCTCGGCCAACGCTACGTAAGACGCGTCGTACACGGTGTACAACCCATAGCCGACTGACAGTTACCAGGCGCGCCGGATAATAAAGGGTGGAGACAAGAGTTCAATATCGAGCGCTTCATATAGGTGAAGCCGTTCTCTCGCGCTATCAATGGGCAGAACACCCCGGGCCGCCAATTTCCTAAGCACGGATCCGACTTCATAATCGAGTAGAGAGGGAGCTATCAAGCGCGTGCCTTGGACTATCCATTCTTCCAGAAGGGCCAGAGCTCTGTGGGAATCGGGTTCGTCAACAAGCCATTTGACGACAAGACTTGCATCGACACAGACGCAGCTTTCGAACTTGGTTCTTCGGCGCATAGCTAATCGCCTCCATTGCTCAGGCTATCCAATCTCTCGCGCCTGATTTCGGCCAATGCGCAAGTTGCAGGGTAGAGATGTTCGGTATTGTTCTGTTCTACCTTGCCCGCAAGCTCGTCGTCTGTGAGCCGAGATTCCTGGAGACGCTGGCGCAGCTGATTGAGGACGAGCATTCGACTGTGCATCGAACCATTGCTTCCTGCAGCATAGTCGCTGATGCTGCCATATTCCGTGCCGGATTCCGCAACAGAATTTGGTTCGACGCCCGCCATGCGCATTATGTCTTCCCTTTGAAACCGGCGGCTGTTGCCAATCTTGATACTGCTCAGTTTCCCTTCGCGCAACCATCTCCATATGGTGGAGGTAGATACTCGGAGATACTCGGCGACTTCGTTCACGGTCATAAGGCTATTGTTGTCGGCGCGGTCATGCATTTCTCATCACCCCATGAAATGCTATCATTTGGTATCATGAGTGTCAATATGTATGGAACATGATAGTACATGATAGATAATGCTCCAATGGCTGAGGGCTATGGGCATTCTTTCACGCGACGAAACTGGATCCGAAGAAGCAGAACAGCCAAGGGAAGGCATCGCTTCCTCAAGGCAAGGCGCAATGCAGAAGCTGTTGCTGATAGAATCGTCAAGTCCGGCATTGTCGACTCTGAAGCCCTGGATGAGTTGATGTTGGAGCTGGAGCAGCAAACAGTGGCCTCCGAGAAAGAAAAAGGCAATCGGAAGGGGCGCAAAGCCCGATTGAATGCGCTTGAAGAACGTGCGGACTTTGAAGAATAGAGCCCGCCGAGGCATGGATTTGGGCAAGAACTTCTTGCGACTTGTTGCGCAATCTTGCATTCCATACACAGGAGTAACCGCGGAAATGAAGAATACAAACCTAGATATGATGATTGACATGGCACGTTTCAGGGCCTGTCTTTGCGGCCAAGCTGTGTCAAGATTTTATGGAGGGTGAACTGGAAGCAATGAAAAATCGTATTGTCTCTTTCGCACTTGCGCTTCTCGCTATTCTTTCGCTTGCATTAGGCTCATCCCTTGCAGCTCCGCCCAGGTACAAGGTTGCCTACCTCATAAACGGCGCATTGGGCGACCTTTCGTTCTACGATTCCGGCCAGGAAGGAATCGATAGAATCAAGAAGGAGCTCAATGCTGAAACAAGGACTATCGAATGCAACTACGATCCCGTGGCATATCCTCAGGCGCTCCAGTCTGTAGTCGCGTGGGGGGCCGACGTAATCTTCGTCGTCTCCTACGGATTCGAGGATCTTCTCATGCAGTATGCCGACATGTATCCCGAAAAGAAGTGGATAAACCTCGATACTGTGGTTCAGAACAAGAAGAACACCATCACCAATGTTGACTTCATCGAGGAAGAAGGCGCTTTCATGGCCGGCGTCGTTGCCGGACTGGTCACGACCGACACGTCCATACCGGGCGCAAATCGTGACAAAGTAATAGGCGCCGTATGCGGCGAGGATGACCCGATCATGCGCGGCTTCCTCTTCGGCTACGAACAGGGCGCAAAGCATATCGACAAAGATATCGAATTGAAGACGATCTTTGCCGGCACGTGGGACGACCCTGTCAGAGGCAAGCAGGCAGCCAAGCAGCTCTATTCGCAGAAGGTCGACGTCATATTCCAGATCGCTGCACTCACTGGCTCTGGCGTGCTTGAGGCCGCCAAAGAGGAAGGCAAATACGCCATTGGCGTCGACTCCAACCAGAACGGACTCCAGCCCGGGCACGTGGTCACCTCCATGCTGAAGCATATGGGCCAGTCCATATACCGTGTTTACGGCACGATTCTGGATGGCAAGTACAAGCCGGGGATGGTTTTGGAATACGGGCTTCGGGAAGGCGGAGTGGGGCTTGCCATAGATAGTCACACTAAGGACATCCTGCCCGCGAAGAGCCTCCAGAGGGTCATGGATATTGAGAACAAGGTAAAGAGCGGCGCAATCAAGGTCGAAAGATACAGGGGATGATTGCAGGGCGCGCCAGAATTCGACAGGCGGGTGCATGCTCGGCCTAGGTGGGCCGTGCTGTTGCCTGTGGCGCGTGAAGCAGTGTATGGCAGGAAGGGAAGGCTGATTGCCGACTCTTCCTGTCCCTTGTTGTCCCACACATAGCGTCCCGCAACATTCTTGGGGAGGTGCATCGCTTCTTGCAGGACCAATTCATAAAGATGGACTCCATAATAAAGGTCTATCCCCCCGATACTCTGGCTTTAGACGATGTGGACCTGGCTGTGGAAGAAGGCGAGATCCACTCCATCATCGGAGAGAACGGGGCTGGCAAATCCACCCTGATGAAGGTGCTCTATGGCATGACCCCGCCGAGTGGCGGCGAGGTCCACTTTCGGGGCCGCAAAGTCAGGTTTGCCACCCCCAGGGAGGCCGTGGCGTCAGGCATAGGCATGGTCCATCAGGAGTTCATGCTCATCCCTTCCTACACGGTATATGAAAACGTCATATTAGGCGCAGAACCCGCAGGCAGGTTNNCATAGATATCGATAGCCGGATAGGGGACATTTCAGTCGGCGCCCAACAGAAAGTGGAGATATTGAAGCTGCTCTACCGGGACGTTGATGTTCTCATCATGGACGAGCCAACCGCAGCGCTCACTCCTCAGGAAGCGGGGGAGCTCTTTGCAAGATTGCGGGGCCTCAATAAGGCAGGCAAGACCATCATTTTCATCAGCCACAAGCTCGACGAAGTGCTTGAATTGTCAGACAGGATCACCGTAATGCGCAAAGGCAGGCGAGTTACGACAGTGGACAACCGCGGACTCGACAAGGCGGAGCTTGCGCGCGCCATGGTCGGAAGGGACGTAGTATTCTCCGTTGAGAAGATGCCTGCCTCGCCGGGTGAGATAGTCTTTGAGGCGCGTGCCCTAAAATACGTAGACGAGAACTGGGTGACCAGGCTCGAGGATGTTTCCTTAGATGTCAAGCGAGGCGAGATCGTTGGGATTGCAGGTGTGGAGGGGAACGGCCAGTACGAGTTGGTCCAGCTTGTTACGGGCCTCTTGCCAGCGGAGTCGGGACAAGTTTTCATAGGAGGCCATGACGTAACAGGTGAAGACGTTATGGCCAGGCGCAAGCTCATGTGCTATGTGCCTCAAGATAGAAAAGTTTCAGGGAGCGCTCAGAACATGAGCCTTGTCGACAATGCCATCATGACCCACCACCGTCTCAACCCCCAGATCGAGGATCGCTGTGAAGCCTTGCTGAGTTCCGGGCGATGCCGCGCCTTCACTTCTCGCCTAGTGGAGGATTTCGGGGTTCTTGCACCCCAGCTCGATGCGCCCATCTCTTCGCTTTCAGGCGGGAATCAGCAGAAGGTCGTGGTCGGCAGGGAGTTCATGCTTGATACCGATTTCATCCTCCTCGATCAGCCCACGCGCGGGCTTGATGT
>MTKW01033558.1_pt1 | contig 16669 bp, 23 predicted proteins | sample 1042761 | NCBI WGS metagenome assembly MTKW01 (sample SAMN06205366, study PRJNA360243) | anaerobic digester metagenome | biome: Wastewater treatment plant; feature: Anaerobic digester sludge; material: sludge; isolation source: anaerobic digester fed with sludge from wastewater treatment plant ... | reverse complement strand
CAGAACATGTCCTATCATACTTTGTTTGAATTTTTGATTATTAATAAATATGAAACTTTAAAAAATCTTAAGGATTATGATATAGGAGATTTTTTGTACTTGGTAGAAATTGCAGCAGTCGCCGAATTAGGAAAGTTACGGTCTCTATCAAAAATGAAACAATAATATGTTATAATAATATAAAGAGGAATTATGGCAAACAAAAAAATAGATCGTGATATTATTATAAAGCTTCCTGCCGCCGCCCTCGCGGCACTACGCAAGGATATAGCAGAGACTGTCGTCAAAGGTATTGAGGACGGTTTTAAAAAATCAAAAAAAGCTAAAAGCAAAGACAAAAAAGTAGATATTGGGTCAGAAGAAAGACAAAAGTTAAAAAGTGAAGGTCTGTTAAAAGAAACGAGCGAAACGACTAAAAAATTAGCCGCGATGCGCGCCGGTTTTAAAAAACTAAGCGCAATTATCGGAGTAGCAGTTCAAGCAATTGAAGCTTTCATGAAAATAATGGAACATGTCGAAAAGCGCAGCTTAAGTGCAATTTCTCATAATAGTCTGTTTACCGACAAAAATACGATGGATATGATGCAGCGTACTGGTCAGTCCGCCAGCGAAAGCGCGGCGACGCAGCGAGCATTAGATACGTTGGGTATTAGTCTCAGCGATATTCAGAGTGGTAAAATTACAGCAAGTCAAATGGAAATGTTCCATCGGTTACGAGAAGAGCATATCAATTCTATCGAACAAAGCAACCGGGTTTCTGAAGGAATGTTTTTAAAATGGCAAGAGTTTGCAGTAAAATTATCAACGATGCGTGATATGCTCGGCGACAAATTAACGCAAATGCTCGGTGAAAGTGGTGCGATTGAAAAAATCGTCGACGCAGTTACCCCATTGATAGATACTATTTTTGGCGTTTTAGAAGATCTTATGCCCTTGATAGGGAATATTTTAAATATGATAGTCCCGTTGATAAAAATGTTTGCGCGGCAACTGGGGATAATGCGAGAATTATTAAAACCGGTTATTGCCGTTGTGAGTTGGTTGGTACAATTAGTGACTGAGGTTTTGAATTTTATTGATCAACTAAACAACGCTGTTTATAATATGTTTAAGAAGTGGCTTGGATGGATTGGTATAAAATTACCGGATCGTAGTGAAAATACTACTTCTTATACTATTAGCACTGCTAACACTAATAATACTCATCAGGTAGTAAATCAATACAATCAGACGAGTAATGATTTATGGTCGAATCAATACGGAATGGTGAATTAGGAGATAATTATGAGTCAAGTTTATGTAGCATTATTTAAAATAAAAAACGAATCGTTTGATAAAAATCGATTCGGATTAAGCGATAACGAATTTTTGTTAGACGTTATTTCGGGGTTTTCTTTTTCAAAAAATATTAATACTACTACGCAGCCTGTTTTGGACGGAACCCAGCGTATGACAAATGTATCGCGTGAACCGGGCTCCTTACGGATAGAAGCTTTAATCGGTGAGCACCATTTTGCTTATGGCGAGCGCAAACCGTATATTAAACCTACCCAGACGCGTGGGAAAAAAGGGCAGGATTTTTCAACACCTCCTCAAACCGTTCCTCGCACCATTGTTATTCAACAATTATTAGAATACTTGCGTGACGAAGCAATCTTTTTAGACATATACGCACAGAATGGGAAAATGATATATCGTGACTATATATTGAAACAAATTAATTATAGCCAAGAGAATATTGATGCGTTACGGGTTACGTTGAACTTTGAAGAAGTTTTGATGTTTGAAAATCCTTTTTTTGATCTAAAAGATGAAATAGATTCATCCGATCAAAAAACATTAACTAATAGTCAAGTAATGGCAGATATTAAATTCGTTGAACCAAAATCCAGCAGTCAAGAAGATATACAACGAGCAATAACTAGTATGGTTTATAACTTACCTCGTCATGCGAGGGCGATAATCGGTGCTCCTTTGGAAAAAAGCGGAGCTTATCCTGTTGATTATGCATTGGAAAGATATATGGTAAGCGCTGATGAATATGGTGACGCTGATTTAAAAATAGTTTATGATCAAAGTTGGGATAAACCAGTAAATATAGCCGTTGATACGAGAAAAAACTCATTAACTCCTTATTTGGAAAGAGGCGGGGAAGGCTTTCGGGATGCCTATCCTTATATAATATTTAATTTTTCTGTCACAAAGAACAGATACTTACAGGGGGGTTCGGGGACGAGCACTTGGGTGGAGTATCTTTCAGGCAGGTATAAAATACGGTTGCTCACCACTTCTGGCAAAGGTTATACTTTATTATCAGAAAACGAAGTATCCGGAAGTCGACCCCACCCTGCTGCCGAATTAATGAAAAAAAAATTCTCCGGCGATAAGTTTTTTGTCAAAGGAGGTTCTCATTATGTTTTGGACCACCAGCAGGAGGCTGTTCGCGCGCAAGAAAAAGGCTGGAGTTTTTTAAGACCTGTGGAAGGGGGCAAGTGGAGTACCGTGGTTAATTTGTTAGATGTCGATACTCTTGGATATTTGTATAATGCGACATTTTCTACTCACGGGCATAGAACGCTGTATTCTAAGAGCACTTATCTGATGTATATGAATTTTATTTGGATTCATCCAGTGTATTGGCAAAAAATAAAAGAGCGTTTGCAACTTTGGGTTAATCAGTCACCAGGAATAATAACTTTAGATAGGAAATTAACTAATTAAAAATGACATACGATGAACGCAGCGCATATTTAAAACGAGAATTAGTAGTAGTTCTTTTTGATAAATATTATAATAATGTGGCTTTTAGAGGTTCAAAAATAACCGTAGGAGGCAGTAAGTTTATAGGTATCCAACAGGACAATTTTGTAATTAAATTACATAACATCAATTATGCTCTACTGGCGGATGCATTATCGCGCGGTTATCGTTACATCCGAGTGCAGATAGAAGAAAAAAACAAAAAAGCGATAATTGTTTTTAACGGCGAAATACGGATGGTGAACGTCGGTAAATCGAGCGCTGTCGAGCGCGAGGTAGAGTTTATATGTCTCACCCGCGCGAGCGATATTTTAGCGAATCTGGTGGTTCCAATAACAATGCATTCGAGTATGAATGGGTGGACTATTAAAGAGGCGCTCAAGGTGTTAGAGGATTCGATTAGTACGCATTACGGCCAAACAATAAGCCTGTGTAACAATTTAGATAAAGATTTAGACAAAATTCTCATCAAAGAATCTTATAACGCCCATAAATCACCGGTTGAAATAATAGAAGATTTGGTTACTTTAGTAAACGAGCGTAAGCCGATAGGACCAAACGCACCTGCGTGGTTTGACTATAAATTAACCACTTCTGAAAACAACAGTGACGGACTATTTAGTATTTTTTCTAGCAATGAATCGATAAGAGCGCTGAATATAGGACCGGAAACAGGTCTGTTGGACGCTCCTACAATTTCCGATTTGGAAATATCTTTCAATCATATTTATCATGGCTCATTGGTCCCGGGTCAGTTGGTAAGATTAGATAATAAATGGGTTTCAACGATGGGCAACGATAGCGCCTTTGTATGGGCCTGGGATCCTGCACACCAATATCTAATTACCGAGGCGCGCTATTTGTTGGAAAATTACCCTAATCGTTTTACCGTCTCTTGTCGGGCCCGTTCTTACAGCAAATACAATAGATTTACTGCGACAAATCAAATATATGGAGAAAATTAATTATGAGAATCATGGACAAAAAAACCCTCAAACGCGATGATCGACGGCTAACCGAAGCCACTCATGTTAAGAGCAAACGTAACGAAGCTTTTGCATCGTTAGCGCTGTTAAAAAAAGAAGGTAAAAGATTAGTATTATACCCTATACCTTCTCGTAATATTAATGATCTGGTAAATGAGGGCAAGGAGCGAAAAATGAAAAACCTACAGACACCCCCGATGAAAATTACTGAATTTTTTATCAGTAGACAACTGCTTAATTCAGGTTCCTATTTGGAGTCGCTCTTGTCAAATGTAGGAAGCGCACTTGTTTATATTGTTTATTTTGATGAAGAAATGCGTCCTTATTATGAATTTTATATAAATAGTACTAATATTACAAAATCTGAACCAAACAATTATAAATCAAACCGTTCAACCCGGGGCATTGATAAATCCTGCGTGATCGTAGATATATTAAGGACAAACAAAGATTTAGAAAAGGAGTTATCTTTGTAATGATAATATGTTATAATAATATAAAGGAGAGTTATGAGAGTACGAAAACTAATAATAGAAAAAAGAATTAAAATATTATCAGCTAACGATGACGAAGATAAGGATTATGAGGGCCACGTTTTTGTTCTTAAAGATGAAACCAGTTTTATTGACTGGTTAAAAGGTAAACCGAACTCATACACCAGATATCTTTCCGACTTCGTGTATGAATCTATTTCTCCTGAATATAGCACAAGTGGAAGATTTTCAAATGACTATAGTAAAAATACCAAAGAAGCGGTCGAGGCGCGCTTGGTTGACGCACTCTTGACGCAGCGCGGAGAATTATCATTCGCCGGGACGGAATTAGCTTACTACGGGGCTCCTTCGTGGTTTAAAAAAAGACAAGCAGACGTTGATCTATTATTAACTGAATTAATTCTGCAAATACCTGGGGTCAACAGAATTAACACTTTTGAAAGTAATGTTGATGAAAAACTGGCCTATAAGTGTAGAGTAGAGATTATAACGGAAGAAGGAGATACTTTATGGCAAACGATAGAAATCTAATAAGGTACGAAGAAGGTAACTTGTTTGTTAAAAACAAGGAAGACATCCTTAGAATGCTTTATGATAACCTGAGCGCAATATATGGTGCAGAAATAGACATGAGTCCCGAATCTTTTCAGAGGCGGGAACTTTACTTTTTTGCAGAATTGTTGGATTCGGTCACTGGAACGATGTATGATATCGAACGGTCTTTTGAATTAAATAGCGCCCGCGGGATTCACTTGGAAAACCTCATTTATTTCGTGAGCGGTTTAAAAAGAATGGAAAACAATACAACAAAAATATCACCATTAACAGTGAGATTACCGGCAGGTATCATCCATCCCAATGAATTAACAAACAGCAGATGGGTGCTAACAGATTCGGACGGCATCGCCTGGATTTCTTCCGGCGAAATAGAACCAATAGAAGACGAAGACGACGACACGGAGATATATCAATTTGAGGCAGAGTGTGATAATTTCGGGCCTCATACTATAACCGCGGGAACTACATTTAAACATTTGTATGTTGACGGTACTTATAAAACCGATGATATATTGATAGATCCCGACAATTTACCAATTGTTGGGCGTCTTGGGGGTTATGAAGAAAACGACACCGCGTTTATGAATCGTTACCGTGAACTTATTGCCGAGGGTTCTTTAACCTTGAGCGAGTCAATTATGACAACGCTAAGAAAAGAAATGCCCGGGGTTATTAAAGATTCAATGGTTATTAACTCGACAGAATCGGAAGGAACTGTTCTGAACGTAAAAGGCCTAACTGCGGCGAATGAACCAACCATTCATACCGTGACTGTCCCTCAACATGATATTCTCATTATCTTACAGCCTCACCTGGGGGTTAATTTGGGGGGAGAGAGCACTTCTCAGGCTATCGCTAAAATGTTACAGCGGTTAATTACCGTGGGTATTAGTACAATGCAAAAAACTGGGAGCGGGTTTGCGGACGATCCCAGCTATATCAGGAAAGAATTACCTGCTCATTCTGAATACGCAGGTATCAAGGAGTACGTGCGTTATAAAATAGCCACACGGCATGATCCTAAGATTACTATTAATTTAAAAGCCGGCATCAATTACGACGCGCTCAATCCAGGGGCGAAAGCGGCATTGGAAAAACATATAAAAGATGCCATAAAACAACTTTCATTAAAATATATTATAAATCAACCAATTAATATGACCGAGCTGCGCACGGCTGTCGAATCTTATGACAGAGTACCAAATGCATATGTAATTAACGACGACGCAATAGGAGGCGGCATATCTATAGTCGGGGGAACAGATGTTAAATACGGTTATTGGTATATTGAAGATGCGAATGATTCTATAACAATAGAGTGGGACGAATAGTAAATGTGGGAAAAATATAAAGAGTATTTAGATGATTTTGAACAAGACTATTTTGTTCGTTTTTTACCTGGTTATTTATTAAACGAAGGTACTACACTCTGGCACGAGTGGAAGTTCCACTGGGAGTTATTGGACAATTTACGAAAAAACTGGATAAGAGCACGCCTTGTACCTTTTGATATTCAAATGTTGTTAAATGATTATCTTGACTGGATAAAAAATGACAGCGATAGAAAAACCGATTACGAGAGCGCTGAACCAAAATATCTCTACGACGAGGGTTATGAACATTATAAATTCATATTGTCAATATGTTCTTTTTATAACATTGGTGATATCCATCCGGTAGCAGGTCGCTTATCACTCGCACACCAGTTGCGCCTTTTATTATTCGCTACTCGCAAGCGGTTATTTGACGGGTCAAAACAAAGAGTGGAAGAGATTTTTAATAATATAGAACTGGGAGCGGGTATGAAATTAGTTATCCAAACAATGACCGGTGATGAGAACGGGATCGGTACTCAACCCGCCACGTGCAAATTATCTTTAATAAAAAGTGAAAGCACAGAAGGTTTCTCTTATTTATTTAATAAAACTGATGAAACATTATTTAATAAGGGTTTTTATAATATACCTATTTTGGGTATAGTTTATAAATATGATATTATTAATAGTGATGCCCTGGTTTATGATATCGAAGTATCTAAATATGATGGTGGCAAAAGATATGATCGCGGTGAAACCAGTTTAGAATAATTAAAGGAGGAAAATATGGCAACAAATTATTTTATTAGATTCGAAAATGACACGGATGCGCCACCCGCTAGTTATAATACTATAGGGGATGCAGAATTTACCGATACCGAGAAAATAATAACGAAGCAGGCGGTAGCTTATTCTGATATTTTAAACGGGGTGCTACGACAAACGACACTTGCATCGCACACGCTCGCGGAGTTTATAAAGGAGAAAACCGGTGAAGATGTAAAGAGCGACAAAGGTGCCAGCAGCGCAGAAAAAATGTCTGTTTCGAGATTTGTCACGGCTTTGGACAATACCATTGACCCTAAAATAGATGCACTGGATGAGGAAATCCCGTTTAAAAAAAGCAACTCTTTAAATAGTGTTTTAAATATATGGCACGGAACGGAAGCGCAATACGACGCCATTCCGACCAAGGATCCTAACACGCTGTACTTTGTGTATTGATATGAAAGAAAAAGAAACGTTAATAACAATTCACTTTAGTGAAGAACCGCGAGATATGACAAGAGAAGAGCGACTTTTGGAGATTTTGGGCATATACGGATACTTCGATGAAAGCGGAAAATGGGTTGAAGGTGAACAATAATTCTGTTTACGCTGTTAAAAGAAAAGATAATAGTTTATAATATATTTATATAGAAGGAGGTCCCATGAAAATTACTGATATAGTAAAAGTTAATATAATTAACGAACCCCCTGCAACGAGCAGGTCCTTTACTAATCGTGAAGCGACCGCGTGCGTGATATTCCATAAAGAAAATGCCAATATAGATGACAAGGAATGGGTTACTTACGAAACAGCAACGGAAGACGTGACGGGTTCGAAAAATATTATCAAAGAAATAAAAACCTGGGCGACTAGTTTTGTTAATCACGGGGGCGGTATCGCTCAAGCAGTATTCAAACGAATATATGTCGGGGGTGAATTACCAGAAATAAACTCTCTTGTGAGTGATTTTAAAAATATTATTTTAGGGTCCGCGGAACAAGAGGCGCTGCCTACTAATATAATACAAGTGCAGCTTTTGTGGCAAAGAAGCGGCGAAGTGGATCTTGCGTGGCACGATTTCTTTACGAATGAAACGCTTGTCAAGGCTTTGGCAGAACAAGTAAAAGGTGATGAGGACGGGATAGATCGTAAAATTCTGTACATTACTTGTGAGACAGAACCTACTTCTGCTACTACCAACACCAATTTGGTGTGGGTGAAATCGGCGGAAGAGGGAACAAGTTCTCCTGCTGTTTATGAATCTGCGCTAATTATGGCGTATTTATCTTCTATTTTATTCAATGATACCGAAGAGATCAACGATGTTGAATATACCCCTTGGGTGGGCGACGTAAAAGGAGTCAAAGGCTATGATCGTAGCGCCAATTACAACGCAGTTGTAGAATTAACATTAAATGCCCGCGAGCGACGTCCTTTATTAATGGGTGGTATAACGACTGGTGGTACTAGAATATTAACGGAATATTTTATGATCGTAATAGAACAACTGGTAACGGAAGCTCTTGCACGGCTCGTGTTAAATAAGATCCGTTTTTCACAAGAATTATATGCCATCATATATGCAGAAGTGGCAGCCGTAATGGATCTTTTTACTCGCAATCGTTTATTAGATCTTGGTTTTAAATCACCTATCTCCCGTGTTTTAACGCGAGGGGGGATTAACTATCAGGTAATTGAAATAGGGGAATCTCTTCATTATGGCTATAAATTATTAACTTTACCTGTTACTGACGACGATTATGCACAACGCGTGTATACAGGAGCATACTTATATGTGGCTATTGAACAACAAATTAGGTCCATCGAATTGAAGGGCCTAGTAATAGGAGGGAATTAATATGGCAACTCCACAAGTAAAACATTATTCTTTATTAGATTATATAATAGTTATTACAACCGTCAGCGGACAAGGTCTTACAGTAACGCTCGGCGGTAGCCAAAGTTATTTAGGCAGGGTAACAGTGCAGCGTGAGAAGGCTAATATTACAAAAACGACTGACGTGACCGGTAGCACTGTTTACTCGTTCTCTAATGATCACTCCGGAACGGTGTCATTAGAATTAAGCTTCGTATCAACAGCTTTGGACAGTTTGTTAAAATTAATTAGAGAAAAATATTTAGAACAACCAGCCGCTTGGAAGGACGCGACGTTTAACATTGATATTACCCGGAGCGGCAGTAGTTCCGCACCAGTTGTGAGCTTAATGGGTTGTATGTTAAGTAAATATCCCGATTGGGAAGTATCGGCCGAGGTTGGCACGAGAACATATGAGTTTCTTGTTGCGCAGATCGAAGAAAGAACTTTCGATGAAATCAGCTCACGGTCAGTTGGCAGCAAGATCTAAATCTCGAATAACAGGATAAAAAAAAGGAGAATATTATAAATGGAAAAGATTATTATCAGTGCTCAACAATTAGTGAATCTACGACCAGGAGAAAAAATTGTTATCGGTGAAATATCTATTCGCCGAGCAGGCATTCTTTGGGTCGTAAGAAAAGGGGATCAGCGCCGTTCTTTTGAAAGGGCCTCATTAACAGCAGAGTGGGTTAACAAAGAAGCGGCCAAACTAGAAAAAGAAAAAGATGTCCCGGTCGAAAAACGTGCCGCGGACGGGCGGGTATTAGAAAAACAACTTTATAATATTTCGCGCAAAACACGTCGTAAGCGTACGAAAGAAGCAAAACGTTTTCGGAAGCATGAAAAGAAAGCTTTAAAAGCGAAGAAAAAGGAAGAATTAAAAATAAAAAAAGAAAAAAAGGTTAAAGACCGACAAGAAAAAAGAAAAATCAACCGCGTGCGACGCTTTTTTGATTATTTAATTTATACCATGAGCTGGCTTTTATTAGCAGGAGTTGGCTTTGTTGCTTTCAGGTTTGAATTACCAGGAAGCGTTGATGATTTTTTACAGGGCACGTTACTGCCGTTCATTAGAACTCAGGACGACAAATTAGTATTTTCGGTTTTCGTCGGAGCAGCTGTTTTAGGTATAGGTATATTCTTATTAAGTTTAATCAGTCTACAATTACATCGTACCCGGCTTGCAAAGGCTTGGGGAATATTATTAGGATTATTGATGGTAGGAGGCGTTAGTTATACCTTGGTTACCGAGTGGGAAACAATATTATCGGGTTTAAAAGGTATTGAATGGATCAGTTCCGAAGCAATTAAACCCGTGACGCAGTTATCAGTAATTTTATTAACATTTTCACAATTATTATTTGTCTCCTTATTAGGATGGAAAAGAAAGGAATAAAACATGGAATTAGAAACTATTATCACAATTATTTCTGGTTCGCTTGCGCTTATTGGTAGTGGAGCATTATTCTTCGTACGCATGCGAGCTTTTAAACGCCAAAATGATATTTTAAAAGAAGAAAAAGCCAAAGAAATAGAATTAAGAGAACGTGAAGCGCGCGATAAGTTCTATTTGCTTACTGCGAGCAATTTAGTCATGAGCGCAGAACGTCTTAATTTAACTGGACCTCAAAAGAAAGAATACGTTATGACTTGGTTAGAAAATGAAGCCATTAAGGCAGGGATTCCTGTTGATAAGGCTTATATGAGCACTGCGATTGAGCGCACTATCTTAATTATGAACGACCATCGCAAAATTAATGAGCCTTTTGTCGCGGTTTTAGATAAGGATTTAGAAAAAGCCGCAGAAAAAGAAAAAGAAAGAATCAAAAAGGAAACAGATGAAGCAATAGTGAAGGCTGCTACCGAATACGAAAATTCCGTTCAAGTAATCGGCGAGAGCGTTGATTTCGGCAAGGGCACACTCGAAGAAGTTAAAGAATTATTAAATAAACGCACTAAAAAATAAAAAAAAAAAGGAGGGGAGAGGAGTAGAAGTAATGAAAAAACATTTGATCATTAACAGCGAACGCGAATTACGCAAATTACAAGCAGAAAGCCCGGAGCGCATTTATGGTGAACGCGCAAACGGCGAAATAATTACGTTAGCTGAAAATGGTAAAATTGTTAAGGTTTCACGGGAAGAATTTAATAAAGTTTTCGCTATAGATACTTCTAAAGATACAACAACGTTTGAAGCCGCGCCTGAAACGAAGTCGGTTGACGTTGAATATTTTCAAAAAGATTCAAAAGAAATCACCGAAGATACTTTTGAAAAAACAAAAGGCGAAGTAAGTGAAACTGTGGAATCAAAACCGAAAAAACATTCATCTAAATCAGTAATTTCTGCGGAAGAAAATTCAAATGCTGCTGTATCTTCAGAGGTATCTAAAACCGGCAAAAGAAAACGTTTTAAAGCGTTGGAAAACCGGGTAAAATATTTAGAAGAAGAAGTTATTCTCTTGAGAACAGCATTAGAAATGTTGTTGGAAAAATTAACTTAACAAAGTTCCTTCTTGCTTGAGAACCGCGTTACTTTGACAACGCGGTTCTTCCTCCCTGTTATCTATCATTAATGAAAGGATATGGATATGAATAAAGAAAAAATGCAGTTCGAATTCTTATACGAAAAAGAGGGGCGTTATTTTTATCGCTACCCCAATGGGAAAACTTTTAAGTCTCGAAAAAAGCTACATGAGGATGAAATCGAAGAGGTTTACGAAGCCATCGAAAAACGAGCGGATGAGGTGGTGCGACCCACGCTTGCGGCAAAAAAATCAACGTCTAAAACCAAAACCGAAGATGAAGATATGGCGCGTTTGGTGGACAGTTTTACTTTAGCAATGGGTGAAGATCCTAATTCACGCGCACCTGCCGCGCAAGTGGCGGAAGCGTTTAAAATTGCGCTTACCAATTTATCAGATCGCGAAGTGAGTGCGGAAGATATTGATGTAGAGACGCAGAAGTTGGCGATGAAATTAGAACAAGCCGGTATTATTTTCCAAGTGGCCCATAATAATACATTACAAAAGAAAGTATTAGAAAACTCGGAAAAGAAATTACTCGGTGAATTAGAAGTTGGGACGCAGCGCCAAAGACAACGATTACAAGAAGCAACATACGACGCCAACCAAGACGCGCTCGAAAATGCCGGACTACGTAAAGGATCACCGATGTGGTTAATTAGATTAGCAAAAATCACCAGCGGATTTTGGGGAATAGTAATAGTGGTTTTATCATTCTTCACTGTCACCCCGATTGTTATGTTGTCCAAATCGCTTGGAGTACAAATTAAAAACTCGCCGTTAAAATGGATCTTAACCATGTTGTTATATTTTGGTTTGGCTTTTCTGGTGTTTGCGATTATTGCAAACGCTACTGGAATGCCGTTACCTTCGTGGTTAGAATGGATACGATAGATGTTTGGAAACCTTCCTGAAACTCTTCAAAATCTTGACTGGTACGTATATTTTCTTGCCGGGGCAATCAGCGTTACGATATTCTTCTTAATGTTAAAATGGATTGCTCATAAACTTAAAGGTTTGGCAGTCGCCTTGAAAATAATCTTTTTCTTGGCATTATTAGCTGCAGTTATTGCTTATTTTGTTGCAAATAAAGAAAATTCTCTCTTTATTAACAATTAAGCGTTTAATTTTATTCGAAATGCATATATAATATAAATATAATAAAAGGAGGCAGTATATGGCATTGAAAAGACCTACGCCTGTTAAGGCGGTTCGGCGCTTAAAAGATTCTCGCAAAACGGTAAAACCAAAAACCCTTACAGAATCGGAAAGAAAAAGAGCTCTTGATTCTCGAGAAGCTTCACTTGAGCGTCGTTGGCAACGTTTGTTGAAAGAAAAACGCGCGCTCCGCGACGGCGCATTTGAAATTACGGAAGAAAGCTTCCGTGCGCTTGTAAAAGAAGCTCTACTCGAGGCTCTTCAAGAAATGGGTGCAGTTGTTGAAACTGAAGAAGAACAACCCGCAACCGAAGAAACGCTTGAAGAAGAAAAAGCCGAAAAAGAAGATTTTGAAAACAAACCCGGAGACGAGGGAAAAGAATTCGAAGATTTTGAAGACGAACCTGAAGAAGAACCTGAAGAAGAACCTGAAGAAGAATTAGAAGGCGAAGCTGAAGACGACGTTGGATTAACCGAACTCTTAAAAGATCCTCGTAAGAAGGAAGCGCTCAAAGAATTACTCGATCGGCGTCCGCGTAAAATTAAGGGAAAAGATAACGCAGCGGCTTTATTTACAAACCGTTATGATATCGAAAGACCTGCCGCGGTTGAAGAAACACCAAAAATTAGAAATAGGTATGAATAATATCGAAAGAAAGGAAGAGAATAGATTATGGCTAAAATTCTAGGAACCAGAATTCCAGCATTTAGAGCGGGTTATTTAATTAGCACGTTCAATCGGATTTCACGGGGTACACCTGAGCAAGACGCGCTTGTTTATGGGTCACTCGTCAAATTCGGATCCGCCACTGGTCGTTATGAAGCTCTCGACGGCAGCGAAACAAGTGGCGACGTAGTAGCCGGTATCGTCGTTTACGATATGACTCATATCGAATATACCGGAAACAACACCAGTATCGCCCCTGGTAAATTCGGCGATATATTAGTAGAAGGAGATATTGCGGTCCCTGTATCAGCTGACGTCAGCGATTTAACAGAGATTGTTGAAGGCGGAAAAGTCTTCATAGGAAGCGATGGCAAGGTCGCAACGCAAACCGGGACACTTAAAGAAATTCCATCATTAAGATTCTTAGGTATCACGGAAACAGTTGATGGCGTCAACTTAACTGCAGTCCGCAAGAGAATGTTCTAAGGAGGATAAAGTATGTTAAAAAAAGCACATGACAATCGCCCAGCATTCACTCATTATACTTCAGGCAAATATTCAGTTAAAAGTATGTTCCCTGAGCGCTATCGTTTAATGACAAGTGCTCAACGCAAGGCACATGACGCCAGTTTCGCCTTTTTATCAAATAATCTTGCCAAAATTGATAAAGAGATTTATAAACCTTTACTAAATATTACTTATGTCGAAGACGCCAAAGGTTGTATCGAGGTTGGTAATGAATTAGTAGATGCGGTTGAATTCTACTCCAGTGATTACACTGGGTTAGCTGATACCGTTAATAACATCTTCGGGGCAAAGGGAGATATTATCCCACGTGTCACCGGAGGTTTAATCCAAGGTCGCTTACCTGTATATAACTTCGAACTCGCTTATGAATTTAAATTCGTCGAGTTAGAAAAATTAGCAAACAAAAATACCCCATTCGCTATTGAACAAGTTTATATTGATATGGTCAACTCGGGTTGGGATCTATTTGTTAATAGAATATTCTACACTGGTATCGGTGGCGAAGGCGGTTTATTAAATCATAGCGCCGTTAAAGTTTATACCTTACCAGGTATTACGAGCTCGAATATTCATACTGTTGATGACGCAGTCTTAATCGCCGCGTTCAACACGATGATTAAAAACCATCTCGTAGCAACAAACTATAACATCAATACCTTACCGGATCGGGTTATCGTTCCAACAGCTATTGCAGAAACATTAGCAAACCGTGTCTCACCGATGTACACTGATTACCTTATCAACTTCTTAAGCACGCACAACTTAGCGACAGCTACAGCGCGCGCAAACGGAATTGAAGGACATCGGTTAGAAATCGTTGGTCGGGCACAAGCTGATGACTTAGGTGTCGCAGACAAAGGACGTTTAACACTTTACAAACGTGATATTAAGTTCTTAAAACTTCATATTCCATTTGACTTTAAATCGTTCCATACCGCACCTGATATGACATCAATGGCTTACGTCACTTTATTCGTTGGTCAAGTTGCACAAGTTCAACTTCCTTATAACGAAAGCAGTGACGTGCACGGGGCAGTTTCTTATTACGACCTCGCTTCTTAATTAGAATTGATTAAATATCAACCAAAAAGATCTCTTCGGAGATCTTTTTTTTTTTTTTTTGCTATATATATAAAAGAGCAAAAAATCAAATATCGCTTGACTTATATATACTTATGGTGTATAATAAATATATATAAAAGTATTAAAGGTTTTGCCTGATTTATTAATGACGAAGGAGGAATGGTTTATGTCATTACGAATTAGCGCCGAACGCACTTTTACGGTCATGAAAGAATTAAATTACCGTGACAACAGTTTAAATCCGGACACGGCGCGCAGCAGTGACGGTAATTATACTCGGGTAGCAGTTTTGGATCCGGTTATGATTACTTTTCGCAAGGGGTTGCACGAGTATACCGATAAGGATTTAATCAACAATTTCGCAGGCGAGCCAATCGAAAGTATTTTGGAGTGGCCAACAGTAAGAGCCTTTATCCGGCGCGGAATTATTATTGTCGCTACCGGTATTTTAGGGGCTGATGAAGAACCGGCGGTAAAAACAAAAGTTAAGAAACCAGTTAAGTTTCAACCTGCCCCTGAAGAAAAGGAAGCATAAAAGCAAGCCCTGGGACAAAAATAACTCCCGGGGCTTACTTTTACAGTGGTTATTCTTTTTTATCCCTGCGAATTATATTATAATATATATATATATATAGGAGGTTTATATGTATAACAATAATCGTTACCCTTTCCCAAAAGTTATCCGCCCGCGTGTTAATCGTAAAAATCCGCAGTTCACGCTTCGGCAGTTTACTTTATTTATACCAGCGATGAAACAATTTGTAGAAACTGAGCGGGGTCGAGAAGTTTTCGATATTTATAAATCGATCGCTAATAGCAAAGTTTTCTATTCAATGATGGGGGACGAATGGCAAATGGCTATGGCCTTATGTATCGCCCATTATATTTCTCTATGGGCGCAGAATGCGACGCTTGCTGAACGAGGCGCAGGTGCTACGATTTCCGCAGTTGCTGCTTTAGGCCAACCTAAAGGCTTATTAACCAGTCTCTCAGTAGGCGAAGTAAGTAAATCTTATGATTTCTCGCACACGATGCATGAGAAAGGTATTGATACTATTTTTTGGAACCAGACCGAATATGGGAGACAATTTTATGCTATTTGGGCCCCGAAACAACCGCTTGGAATCGGTTTAGTAGGAGGTTAATATGAACGACGATTATATTGATTATCGTGACCCGGAAATATATGGTAAGCTCGATGATGTGATCGAGGCTTTTTCTTATGACTTTTGGGTTTTTGTTAAATCACCGAAAGGATTAAACCCGGAAGGAGCGATGACATATAATCGTCGTAAGTATAAAATAAGAGGTTCGTTACAAGCGTGGAAAAAGACTTATAGATACGGCGAAAGCGAGAACGCTAATACTAGTGTTCGCACCGGGAAGTTCTATTGTAAATATAATGTTAAATTAAACGTAGGTGATATTATACAAAAACACGATATGCATTTCCGGGTAACCGAAGTAGAAGATTATGATTACGGTGGTATTCGGCAGTATATCATCGAGCGCTTAGGTTACGAGGAAATTATTACATATAATTTTGATGAATATATTGAGGAACGATTTGACGATCAAGTATGATTACTATAAGTATATTAAGACAAATTATGCGACAATTATTATGGAAAATTGTTGATCAAGAAAAAATTGAATATGATGATATTCGTTATTTAAANNAAAGAAGAAATTAAAACAGTTCCTTATATACCAGAAAGCGATAATTTTATTTTATTTGATGTCGTACCTAAAGAAAATACGGCCTACGAAAGCAATGAGAAGGGTTCTTCATCAATGTGGTCTTTTGACTTGGTTGTTAATCTTTATGGGCGCGATAGCGATTCTTTTGTTCAATTCATGATTGTTTATTTACAACATTATGAAGTAACTAAATGGTTAAATGAACAGCTCATAAGCGTATTTAAATTACCTGATGAAATTAATGTGGT
>MTKW01001301.1_pt1 | contig 16674 bp, 18 predicted proteins | sample 1042761 | NCBI WGS metagenome assembly MTKW01 (sample SAMN06205366, study PRJNA360243) | anaerobic digester metagenome | biome: Wastewater treatment plant; feature: Anaerobic digester sludge; material: sludge; isolation source: anaerobic digester fed with sludge from wastewater treatment plant ... | reverse complement strand
CTCAACGATAAATACACTTATGCACTGTTCAATCTTGGGAATGCTTATGCAAATGCCGGAAAATTCAGCAAAGCCATTGAGAAATACACCGAATATCTGGAATTTGATCCGAACAATGATGACGCTTGGAGCTACACAGGTGAGTGCTATCTAAATCTTGAGGAGCATTCCAGGGCTGATTATTATTACGGGAAAGCGCTGAAAATCAATCCGGAAAATGAAAATGCATGGTTCGGGAAAGGATTGGTTAAGTGGATTGAGAAAAACTGGGACGAGAGCATAGCCTTTATGAAAAAGGCAATTAAATACGATAAACAAAATTCAGATTACTGGGTAGCTTTGGCTAAAGTATTCAATGAAAGCAACCGGATTGAAGAAGCTGAGGAAGCCGTGGTAAATGCATCTGAGCTTGAACCCGAAAATGCCGAAGTCTGGTTGACATGGGCAGATATTCTTTTAAAGAATAACAAACTCTCCGCGGCAGTTAAGACCTTGAAAAACGGAATTAAGCAGAGCGACAGCCCACTGCTCAAATACCGCATGGTAAGCCTGCTACTTGAGAGCAAAAAGGACAAGGAAGCCTACGAAATGCTCGAGTCGGCTATGCAGCAGGATTTTACCCAGATACATTTCCTGTATGAAATCTACCCTCCGGCATTCAAAAACAGGCGGCTTAGAAAGAGGGTGGAAAATTTCCGAAAGAAGAGTGATCAGAGATAGCACAGTAAATGCGAATTCGCGAATACAGAACTTCTTACAGATATTCGATTTCAACATGTTTAAAAAACTTGTTGGTAAGGATTTTTGAAATTCTTTTCACCACAAACTTTCTCAGTTCCAGCTCCACAGGCAGTTCCGGGTCCTGGTGCGCCCAGTTTATGCGGGTGCCCACAATAATATCGATGCTGTCGTGCTCCAGAAGCAGCTTGACCACATTGTCCGCCGGACTGTCCAGCAGGCGAAATTCGCTGTTGTAGTTTTCAAGAATCTCCTCCACTTTTCCAAGTGTCAGAATACCTTCGGTTACCATGTCAAATCCCTCCATTGAAGCGGCAGGTGGGAGCATCTCATAAGTTTTGGGCAGATGTTCGATTTTTACATCAATTCCCAGTTCGCGTCCGATAATCTCTGCCGTTGTTCCTCCGCAAATGATTCGCTTGCCGTTGAAGCTCCTGATGCGGTCGGCAAAATCGTAATCCTTTATTTTATAAAACGGAGGTCCTGTAATCAGCATGAGTTTACGCGGTTCCCTGAAATAGATGACACCACATGTGGTGTCATCCTTTACTTCAAAATTATCGTTAATGCTTGCCTGGTTTATTATTTTCCGTGCCAGTTTGGCAGCCGATATATCCGTCATGCGGTTAACCTGATTCAGCGCAAAATCGGTAATATTTTCAATTTCCCATCCCAAAGGATATCGTTTTTTCCCAAGTCCCGACTGCACAACTCCGTCGGAAAGAAACACAAGGCGATCCTCTTTTCTGGCTATGAACTCCCGCGAGCGCAGAACTTTCCCGATATTCTCACGTCCGCGCACTTCCAGCTCCTGTTCTTTGGGATAGTATGCCTCTCCGTTTCTGATTATCAGCACCGGCGGATTATCATAGTTGATTATGCGCACCAAACCGTCTGTTTCAATTTCAATGATTGTGAAAGTGGCGTAGTTTTCTTTTCCGTCGCTGCTCTTTGGCAGAGCATCCATAATAATTCGTGCGGATATTTCAGGTTTGGTATGAAACCGGGTATATTTCAGCGCCATTGTTGCGGTGAGTGTTGCAAGCACGTTGGCTTTTATTCCGTGTCCGATTCCATCGCTCAAAACCAGGATGGTGCGGCCCTCTTCTCTGAAAATATCCGACATAAACACATCGCCGCAGGCAATTTCGCCTTTTGGCCATTTTTGCTGAACGTTAATTTCAACATGATAGTTACCGTTACTGGTCGTCACCATATCTGTATGCTTGTATGATTGAATTTAACAGCTCTTCAGTTTCGGCAGCGTTCTCGCCCAGCAGGTGGGCAATTTTTTGAACGGTGTCGATATTCTGCTTTTTAATTCGCTGCGCGCGATTGATAATTTCATCGTGAACTAACAGTGGTGCCGACATATCCCGGATTACTGCCCCTGCCACCTTTTGCTTATAGAGTGTAACCACCGAAACATGAAGCAGTCTGTTGCTGAATTTTATATCCCGCTCCAGCATATCTTCGCCCGAGGCGAGGATGCTGGAGAGCATTTTGAAAATCACATCCGGCACAAGACCTCTCACGTCGGCACCCTCAAGCCCCGAAATGGTTTCGTACAGCTCCTTTATCTCTTCGCCCATGAGCTCTGCAAAAGCTTTGTTTGCATCCACAACCTTGTAGTCCTGATCCATCAACAGAATGCCAATATTGATTTTGTGGAGCATGTGGGATGAAATCTCCATGGCTTCCTGAGCTTTCTCTAAGCGTTTTTCAGTTTTTTTCAGTTTTGTAACATCATTGATAGAACCGGCAATTCCGGTAATTTCCCCCTCACTGTTTCTAATCACCGCCTTGTTGAGCACCACATCTATACGTGAGCCGTCCAACCGGTGAACTTCGGTTTCGTATATTTGCACATCCGGGTTGGCAATTAATTCCTGATCCTTATCATAATAGATTTCCGCCATGTGCCGGGTGTGCACTTCAAATATCGACATTCCGATTGTTTGCTCACGGTTTCTTCCGGTAAATTCTTCATGCGCTTTATTGCACATTTGATAAACACCTTTCAGATCCCGGCAAAAAATCGGAATTGGCAGTGAGTCGAAAACCCTTTGGTAAAATTCAGGGTCATCAACATAACCGGACATAAAAGATTTTTTGTCGTATATCATTTCAATTTTTTTTGGATTTCAAACTTCTCCGAAAAATAAGCAATAAATCGTTATTTACACTCTTTTTAAATTAATTTAAAAGTTAAAATTCGTAAGATATGTTACATTCTGCCCCGATAGTTATCTTATCTTTGTGGAAAGTATTTAACCAAATTTTCAACATGCAACCGTGAAATTAAGAGAAATTTTAAAATACACAGATTCCCGCATCGTTACGCGCAACTCACAAAATGAATGTGAAATTGAGAAAGGTTTTAGTTCAGATTTGATGAGTGATGTGCTCACGCTTGACGCGGATAATATTTTGCTGATAACAGGGCTTGCAAACGTACAGCTTGTGCGCACGGCCGAGATGGCCGATATCAGTGCTGTGCTGCTTGCCCGCGGAAAGCAGGCATCACCGGAGATGATAGAGCTGGCAAATGAAACCGGACTGGTGATTATGGAAACCCCGTTCTCGCTGTACAAAGCCAGCGGCATTTTGTATTCGAAAGGTTTAAGAGCTATATATTAAATATGACGTTTAACCTCTCTTTTAATGTAAAGGGCGGCGATTTTTCCAACGCTGGGAAAGCTTCGAGCGAGATTAAAAAGGTTCTGAAGAAACTAAATATCGACCCGAAAGGCATTAAGCGGATTGTGGTTGCAATTTATGAAGCCGAAGTGAATATTGTTGCCCATGCCTGGGAAGGCCGGATAGAGGCGTTTATCGGACAGGATGAGATTAAAGTTGTGGTATCCGATCACGGCCCGGGCATAAGCAACATTGAACAGGCAATGCAACCCGGTTTTTCAACTGCTTCCAAAAGAGTCAGGGAAATGGGATTCGGAGCGGGAATGGGATTGGCAAACATTGAGAAAAACGTGGATTTACTGGACATTCAAAGTCAGGTAGGAGAGGGCACAGTTTTATCTTTCACATGTAATTATTTATGAACGGAGCAACAAAATATCATGCATTGAAGGTGGATATGGAAAAATGTTTTGGCTGTACCCATTGCATGAAGATTTGTCCGACGGAAGCTATTCGGGTTGTCGAAGGAAAAGCGGTGATAGACGGGAAGCGGTGCGTGGATTGCGGGAACTGTCTGCGCGCCTGTCCGGCAGATGCCATTTATGTGCTTTATGACAGCCTTTGTCAGATTGAGCCATACACCTGCCGTGTGGTGCTTTTTCCTTCTGTATTCATTGGGCAGTTTTCGGAAAAATATTCTGAAGATCAGATATATTCAGCATTGCTGGAACTGGGATTTACTCACATTTTTGAAGTTGAACAGCCGGCAGAATGGCTGATGGAGTCCATACGGGAGAGCCACCAAGAGGTTTCAGAGGGGCCGCTTATTTCCTCTTTCTGCCCCGCTGTTGTGCGGCTTATTCAGTGTAAATATCCCTCTCTCACAGGAAATATAACCCAAAGAAAAGCGCCTCACGATCTGGCAGCGCACTTTGCCATTTCCCGGCTAAGAAAACAGGGAGTTCCGCGGGAAGAGATAGGCATTTTCTATGTTTCCCCCTGCTCTGCAAAGATGGTGGCTGTTAAACAACCCGTTGCAGAAGAGAAATCCATCGTTACCGGTGTAATCAGCATGAAGGATTTGTATAACCGGATAATGAAACTCATTCCGGAACAAACACACCGCGACACTTCCGGTTACCGGAAGTATTTAAGCCGCGAAGGCATTCTTTGGAGCCTTCCGAGGGGCGAAGCTTCGTGGTTCAGAAAAAAATCAATGGCGATTGATGGCATTCACAATGTGGTCAGGTTTTTAGAACGGCTTGAAAGCGGAGATGTTCCCGAACTGGATTTTCTGGAATTGAAATCATGCAATCTTGGATGTGCCGGTGGTATTTTGCTTTCCGGCGACCGTTTCCTCACCGTTGAGCGGTTGCAAAAACGGGCTTTGAGCTATCCGCGCGCCGCTCAGGTAGTAACCGATAGTTTTGATAAAAATGAGATAAAACGGCTTTTGGTCTCGGATAAGATTGAACCCGACCCGGTGTTTGTGCTCGACACGGACAGAACGGTTGCCCTCAGGAAGATGCAGAGAATTCATACGATTCTGTGCCAGTTGCCCGCTATTGACTGCGGAGGCTGCGGAGCGCCAAACTGCAATGCACTGGCTGAAGACATTGTGCAGGGCAAAGCCCGGCTGCTTGATTGTGTCTTTTTACAAAATAAATACGTTAGTGAACAAAAAATCAGGCCTGAAAATGCGTTTAAATCCCTCGAGCGGAAATGGGGGGTTAACCGTTTTGATGCCGATTGCAATAAAAAAGGAGGTCGAAATGAAAGTTTCTGAACTGGTTGATAAGTATGGATTGAAAGTGTTTTCAGGAGAGCAGGGGCTCGAAAATGAAATTTCCGGAGGATATGTTTCCGACTTGTTGAGTGATGTTATGGGGAATGCCGCCGAAAATGAGATATGGATAACCCTCCAGACACATCAGAATGTTGTGGCTATTGCTTCTTTGAAGGATTTAGCCGGAATAATTTTCGTCAAAGGATTTGAGCCGGATGAAGATTCTCTTGAAAGGAGCAGGGAGGAGAATATCCCGCTGCTGGGAACGGAATTGAGCACTTTTGAAATAGCAGGAAAGCTGTATGCCGACCTGAGCCGGAAGAGAGAGAGCTGAATTTTAACCACTTTATGTTTTCGAAGAGTAGGAAAATATGAATAAATACAGGGGCGATCTGCATATTCACACATTGTTGTCTCCCTGTGCAAGTCTGGAAATGACGCCACGCACCATTGTGGAAAAAGCCAGGGAAAAAAGCTTGAATATTATCGGTATCACCGATCACAATTCAACAAAACATTGCCTTCTGGTGCAAAATATTGCCCGGCAGGCAGGTATCTTTACTTTAACGGGAGCAGAGGTGACAACAAGGGAAGAGGTGCATTGCCTGGCATTTTTTGAATTGCCCGGACAGCTTGCCCGCTTTCAGCTTTTTATTGAGGAAAATATTACCTGTATTCCGCACTCAGATGAACGTTTCGGATATCAGCCTGTAATAGATGAAAATGAAAATATTGTGGAAATGATATCATGGTTTTTACCCGCCGCACTCAAGGTGGGAATTGAAAAGATTCAGCAACTGGTTTACAGATTAGACGGCATTTTCATCCCCGCACATATTGACCGCCCTGCCAACGGAATTTTATCTCAGTTGGGATTTATCCCGCCGGATTTGAAATTTGATGCATTGGGGCTGTCTAAGTTTGGCTCTGTGGAAAATATCAGAAGGAGATATGAAATTGATGATAAAACAACCCTAATTCGCAATTCAGATGCCCATTATCCCGAACAAATTGGCGATATTTATACAATTTTTAATACAAAGGGGATTAGTTTCCCGGAAATCAGAAAAGCGTTGAACAGACAGGAAAGCAGATATTGTGAATTGCCATGAAGACCATTGCAGATCATGTGCTTGATATTATTCAGAATTCTGTGCGCTCCGGGGCAACCCGGATTGAATTTGTAGTTGAAGAAGAAAAAAATAAAAACCTTTTTACCTTAAAAATAGAAGATAATGGCTGCGGAATGAGCAGTGAAGATTTGGAGCAGGCAGCCAATCCGTTCTTTACATCACGGAAAACCCGGAAAGTTGGCCTGGGATTGCCGCTGTTGAAACAGAAAGCAACTGGAGCGGGCGGCTCTTTCCGGATTGATTCGGAGCCCGAAAAGGGCACTGTGGTTCAGGCTGTTTTTAAGCTCAACCATCTGGACAGACCCCCTTTGGGAAATATCTGGGAAACCTGGTATCTCACCCTGGCGGGAAACCCCGGAATACGGTTGATTTACCGGCACATAGCAGATGGTAAACTGTTTGTGATTGACTCGGAAGAGGTGCTGGAAATGCTTGACGGCGTTTCACTGCGCCATAAAGAAGTGAGAAAAGGTATTGAAGAATTGATAAAAAATAATCTTTTAGAAATAGAAGCAAAAAAATAGACACCAAAAAATTTCAACTATGACAAAAATCAAAACATTGGCAGATCTCCGAAAAATCAAGGAGGAGGTTCAGCACAAAATTAAACTACGCGAAAACAGCAGTCATCCTGAGCAGGTTGTTCAGGTGAAAGTAGGCATGGCAACCTGCGGAATTGCATCCGGAGCAAAGGAAACGATGAAGTACTTTATGGATGAGCTCGAGTTGCAGGCTGTAGATTCTGTTGTGACCCAAACCGGATGTATGGGCTATTGTTATGCAGAGCCCACAGTGGAAATCACACTCCCCGGAAAAGAGCCTGTTGTTTTTGGTTACGTAGATACGAAGAAAAGCCGCGAAATAATTGACGTTTATATCAAGCGCGGTGAGCTAATTGATGGAATTCTTCCCCTGACTTTCAAATCAATAGATGATTAGATTAAATAACCGTAAACCCTTTATATATGATTGATTATAGAACTCACATACTGATTTGCGGCGGAACCGGCTGTAAGGCAGCCGAGAGCGATGAAATCAAAAGATCGCTGAGCCGCTGGATTGAAGAATTGGGCTTGGAGGATGAGGTGCAGATATTATTGACCGGTTGTTTCGGCTTCTGCGAAAAAGGGCCGATTGTGAAAGTGCTGCCCGACAATACGTTCTATGTGAGCGTCAGACCGGAAGATGCTGAGGAAATTGTGAAAGAACATCTGGTTAAAGGGCGGCAGGTGCAGCGGCTNNTACAAGAAACAATACCGGATTGCTCTTCGGAATTGCGGCTTCATCAATCCAGAAAAAATTGAAGAATATATCTCCCGTGATGGCTATCTGGCGTTGGGAAAATGCCTGACTGAGTTTACTCCGGAAGAGACCATTGAAGTGATAAAAAAGTCCGCTTTGCGCGGACGTGGAGGCGGCGGTTTCCCCACCGGATTGAAATGGGAAATTACCCGCAAGGAGGAAGCCGATCAGAAGTATGTGGTGTGCAATGCCGACGAGGGCGACCCGGGAGCGTTTATGGACCGCTCAATCCTGGAGGGCGACCCCCATTCCGTGATTGAAGCCATGGCAATTTGCGGATACTGCATCGGTGCCGATAAGGGATTAGTCTATATCCGGGCGGAATATCCTCTGGCAATTTCGCGGTTGACTGCTGCCATCGAACATGCACGCGAATACGGCTTGCTTGGAGAGAATATTTTAGGCACCGGTTTCAATTTTGATATTGATATCCGTTTTGGAGCAGGCGCCTTTGTGTGTGGCGAAGAAACGGCACTTATCCGCTCCATGGAAGGGCTTCGAGGCGAGCCAACTTTTAAACCGCCCTTCCCATCGGTTTCCGGTTATCTGGGAAAACCAACCAACGTGAATAATGTGGAGACTTTTGCAAATATCCCGGTTATCATAAACAAAGGGGCAGAGTGGTTCAACAAAATAGGAACGGAAAACTCAAAAGGCACTAAGGTTTTTGCATTAGCCGGGAAAATTAATAATGTCGGTCTGATTGAAGTCCCCATGGGAACAACGCTCCGGGAAGTAATTTACGATATTGGCGGCGGTATTAAGGACGGCAAAGCGTTTAAGTCTGTGCAGACCGGCGGACCGTCGGGCGGATGCCTTACCGCAGATTTTTTGGACATGCCCATTGATTTTGATAATCTCATTGCGGCAGGCTCCATGATGGGGTCGGGGGGCATGATTGTGATGGATGAAGACGACTGCATGGTGGGTATTGCCAAGTTTTATCTGGAATTCACCCTTGAGGAGTCGTGTGGAAAATGTACACCCTGCCGGATTGGAAACAAGAGGCTTTATGAAATACTTGATAAAATTACGAAGGGCAACGGCGAGGAGGTGGATATCGAACGCCTGCGGCTGCTGAGCAACGTAATTAAAGATACTTCACTGTGCGGACTGGGACAAACTTCCCCAAATCCGGTTTTGTCAACCATTGCCAATTTTGAGGATGAGTATCTGGCGCATGTGATTGATAAAAAATGCCCGTCGGGGCAATGTAAGGCTCTGCTCAGATATGATATTATTGAAGACCTGTGCACCGGATGCACACTTTGCTTCCGCCACTGCCCGGTGGGCGCCATCACCGGCGAACGCAGACAGCCCCATTATATTGACCAGTCGTTATGCATCAAGTGCGGCGACTGCTTCGAGAAATGTAAATTCAATGCAATTGTTCTTTCATAAGAAAACTTAAATAGATGGAAACACTACATTTGACAATAGATAATAAGCCGTTAATCGTAAAAAAAGGGATTACCATTCTTGAGGCTGCATCGAGTGCAGGCATTCACATCCCCACGTTATGCCACATGAAACTTGATGATCTGAATATTGAGAACAAACCGGGTGGTTGCCGCATCTGTGTGGTAGAGGTTAAAGGAAGAAGAAACCTTGCGCCTGCCTGCTGCACCGAAGTGACAGACGGAATGGAGATTAATTCACATTCCATTCGGGTGATAAATGCCCGGCAGACAGTTCTTGAACTTATTCTGTCAGATCATCCTGCCGACTGCCTGATTTGTGCCAAATCAGGTCAATGCGAATTGCAGGACATGGCGCATCATCTGGGAATCCGGGAAATTCACTATAAAGGTGAGCAGTCAACCTATCGCGAAGACACTTCACCCGCCATTATCCGCGATGTGGACAAGTGCATCATGTGCCGCCGCTGCGAGATGATGTGTAATGAGGTGCAAACAGTGGGGGTGCTTTCTGCCATTAACCGTGGATTCAATGCCGTGGTTTCGCCGGCGTTTGAGATGAACCTTGACCACTCGGTGTGCACCTATTGCGGACAGTGTGTTGCGGTTTGCCCAACAGGAGCCCTGACGGAAGTGGATCATACTGCTCAGGTGGTGAGGGCGCTTTCCGACCCCTCCAAAACGGTAATCGTTCAAACCGCTCCTGCGGTGCGTGCCGCTCTGGGTGAAGAGTTTGGACTGGAGCCGGGAACGCTGGTCACCGGACAAATGGTGTCTTCGCTGCGCAGGCTTGGTTTTGACTATGTTTTTGATACCGATTTTGGAGCAGACCTGACCATTATGGAAGAAGGCACCGAAATTCTGAACAGGCTGTCGCGGTTTTTAGAAGGAGACACTACCGTTAAATTGCCCATTCTCACTTCCTGCTGCCCGGCATGGGTGAAATTTTTTGAACACCAGTTTCCGCAGCTCATGGATATCCCATCAACGGCGCGTTCTCCGCAGCAAATGTTTGGCAGCATCGCAAAAACATATTTTGCAGATAAACTGGGGATTAAACGCGAAAATATGGTTGTGGTTTCCATAATGCCGTGTGTTGCCAAAAAATATGAATGCGGTCGCGATGAATTTAAGGTAAATGGCAATCCGGATGTGGACTATGCGCTCACTACAAGGGAATTGGCGGCACTGATTAAGCTTGCAAATATCAATTTTAACCGTATGCCAAATGAAGATTTTGACTCCCCGATGGGCGAATCAACCGGTGCCGGCGTAATTTTCGGCACAACCGGAGGCGTTATTGAAGCGGCTGTGCGAACGGCATACGAGCTCTATACCGGAAAGTCTCTGCAAAGGCTCGATTTTCATGAACTGCGCGGCATGGAGGGAATCCGTCAGGCAACCATCGATTTTGGAGATTTTTTATTTAAGATTGGAATTGCACACGGATTGGGAAATGCGCGCAAGCTGCTTGAGAAGATTGAATCCGGTGAGAGTGAGTTCCATGCCATTGAAATTATGAGCTGCCCGGGCGGCTGTATCGGTGGCGGAGGCCAGCCCTATCACCATGGGAATGTCGAAATTCTGAAAAAACGGCAGATGGCAATTTATCAGGAGGATCAAAACAAAACCATCCGAAAATCACACGAAAATCCGTACATCATTAAATTGTATGAGGAGTTTTTAGGGAAACCCATGAGTGAAAAAGCACATAAACTGTTGCATACCGTATATTTTGACAGAACGTAAAATCATTAGCTATGTCTAAAATAAAACTTTCAGAAAACACCATTCAGACAATAAAAAATATTTGTGCCGAATTTCAAAATAAAGAAGGCGAACTGATAAATGTGCTGCACAAAGTGCAGCAGAATCTGGGCTATCTGCCGGCAGAGGTTCAGGAGCTGATTGCAAAGGAGCTGCACACTTCAGTTGCAAAAGTGTATGGAGTTGTAACCTTTTACACTTTTTTTACCATGATTCCCAAAGGCGAACATCCCATTTCTATTTGCATGGGAACTGCCTGTTATGTGAGGGGTGCAGAACAGGTTTTAAATGAGTTCAAGCGGCAGCTGAAGGTTGAGGTGGGACAATCCACCTTTGATGGGAAGTTTTCGCTGAACTGCTTGCGTTGCGTGGGAGCGTGCGGGCTTGCACCGGTAGTGATGGTGGGCGAAAAAGTGTTTGGCAGGGTTGCGCCGGCGCAGGTGAAAAAGATAATTGCGGAATATCGCGACACTTCTGCCCGGGATACGGCGAAATCTGCCTGATATTAAGTCATGTTCCGGGACTTTTTGATGTTATTAAAGGCGCTGTGTACTTTCTGGAATTTATCCTTTGCCACTTCCTGAAACTCTTCGCCTAAGTGGCTCACCTTGTCGGGATGGTATTTCATTGCCATACGGCGGTAGGCTTTTTTCACCTCTTCGTCTGTTGCATTGGAGCTGATTTCCAGTATTTTGTAGTCGGCATCGGCAACCCGGATAAACATTGCCTGAATGGAGATGAAATCGTTTTCGGAAATCCCCATTTCGTTGGAGATGCGTTCAATCAGGCGCCGCTCATTTTCCTCAATTATGCCATCGGCATTGGCAATTCCAAAGAGAAAATGGAGCAACTGCAAGCGCGCCGAGTAATTCATATTTTGCCTGATCTGTCGACTCACCTCATTCACCGGAATTGCTTGCTTTAATATATCGCGCAGCAGCTTTACCGCTTCGCCTGCCGTCTCCTCCCCAAAGTTATGAACCATGAATTTTTTCACATAGTCCAGCTCCGACTTCATTACTTTCCCATCAGCCCTCATCACTGCGGCAACCAATACGAGTAAACTCATCATGAATCCACCCGCAGTTGTTATGCCTGAATAGCCGGTAGTTTTTCCGGGTTTTATGCCGGTTGAGCTCCTGTCAATCAGAGAGCCCAAAACAAAACCTAAAATGGCGCCAATCGGCCCGCCGATTGCCCACCCTAAACCGCCTCCAATCCATTTACCAAATTGTCCCATTTTTCCTTAAATTTTTGTCAATGCTGATAATCTCCGGTAAAATCAGATTTTTATTGTCATTTAACAAAACCCTGTCGGCAAGCTTTGCCTTTTTCTCTTCGCTCCACTGTTTTTCCATACGCCGGAGTACCATTTGCCGGCTAACGCCGTCACGCTTTACAACCCTTGCAATGCGCTGCTCTTTGTCAGCAGTTACAAGTATAGTAAAATCCATCATTTTATAAAATCCGCTTTCAAACAAAATAGCTGCTTCGTGAATTACATAAGGTTTATTCTTGTGCTCTTCCAGCCATTTTTGATATTCTCTGCGCACAGCAGGGTGCACTAAACGGTTCACTTTTTCTAATACATTGTCGTCATTGAATATTAGGGATGCAAGTTTTTTCCGGTCCAGATAGCCTTCGGTATTGTAAATTGATTCTCCGAACAGCTGAATGAGTTCGCTCCTGATTTCAGCGTCTGTGTCATACAGTATTTTTGCAGCGTCATCGGCTTCAAAAACCGGTGCACCCAAAAGCCTGAAAACTTTGCAGACGGTTGTTTTTCCGCTGCCAATGCCTCCTGTTATTCCGATGGTTACAGCCATTATTCTGTTTTTCAGTTCTCGGTTTCAACCAAATATTCAACTGAAGCCGGCGAAACCCTAACGGAGTGGATAAACGGGTTTATCGACTCAATCACCACATCAAGAGTGCTGCTTCCCGAAAGTGTCTCATTATAGTCAACGGTTGCCGAAAAATCAGAAGATGTAACATTTTCGTATTCGCTGAAAGCCACCAGAAATGAAACGGAAACATGTGAAGGAAACAGCTTTAATTCAATATTTTCAGGATAATTAACAATTCCGATAGGCACAGAAACTTCTTTTTCGGTAAATTCCTCCACAGGGAATGTGAGTGTGATTTTCTCTTCGGAGAGAGTAGTATTCTCCGGATGGACAACAGCGATTGCCTTTTCTGTTTTGGAATCCAGGTTGGTAAAAGCCTGAAACTTTGTTTTCAGGTAAAGAATGGTATCTATGATATGAGCAGGTCCGGTGATTTTTAGGCTTTCGGGTTCTGCAGTGACTTCTCCGTTCAGGTAGTGCTGAGCTTTGAATTCCATTTTAATATCCGGAATAACAGGGACTTTTTTGGATTTCAGATTGTCAAAAGTTAAGGTTATGGATTGAGGTGAGATTTCGTCAATGTTAATTTCCTTGCTGATTTGGGCACTCATTTTTTTGATTAACGCATTTGATGAAATCTCCATTTTTGGTAACAACTCTCCGCTGCTCCTGCTGAGTTCGGACAAATCAACAACAAGTGGCGATAATGAAAAAGTGAGTTTGTGGCGCAATAGGGTAAATCCGTGTGCATGCACTTTCAGGTCAAATTTTGACGGGGGAGTGTTTGCAAGAAACAGCTCCTTCGGTGGATTTACGTACTTGACCGGATAACTAAGCGTGGCTGAATAGTCCTTCCCCAAAGCGTTTAGAAACCACAGTGCAACTGCAATTAGCAGGCATATAAAAAAAACAATAACTCTTCGGTCTTCTTTTAACTTTCCCGGACTGAAATATTTTAAAATCGCTGAAATTTTTCGGTTCATGGATTAAAATTAAATAGTTTCAAAGATAATCACACTGAACTTGAAAAACTAATGTAATTTCAACTCAATCCGTTCACTTTGGTGAAAATAGAATAAAAGAGAAATCGTAGAATGACAACTTTTAAAAAGTTTATTCACCCTTTTTCCGGAACAGCAGATAATCTAAGGAAAATTTTCCGGCACCTGTGAAAACCAGTGCTATAAATGCGAAAAGGTAGAAGAAGCGGGGTTCAAGGATAACGAATCCGTCTCCAACCATAAAGGCATGAAAAATGAAAATAACGATAAAATTCATGGTCAAAACTAGTGCGGAAAGTCGGGTAAACAATCCTAAAAGCAGCAGAATTGAGCAAATACCTTCGGCAAATGTAGCGAGGTAAAAAGAGAGTTTTGGCCCGATGCCGATTGGATCCATAAATTGGATTTCCTGACCACTGAAAATAACACTTAATTTATCGAAACCGTGTCCGTATATCAGGACAATCGCAAAGACCAAACGGAGGATAAGTAATCCGATGTCGTTGCCATTTTTGCATTTTTTGGTAAAAAAGTTCATAATATAGCTTTTTTTAAGATTACATTATTTACTATAACCGAAAACCGGCTAAAATGTTTTGAGTGAAGAGATTTAAATGTCAGTCAGCAAGTTGGTGACTTTCAACTTTGAACAGATGCTTTACCTAAATTAAAATCATAACTTTGAAACGATATTTAAAAACAGCATAAATGAAGCAATATTAACAAGTGATACAGGTAATGAGAGAAAACGGTGGTTTTGCCACTCTTGGTTTTTTGAATCATACGTTAGATGTATCAAAATGGAAAACAAAAACACCCTTTGCTTCTATAAGAAGGATAGTTCAGGATGAACGTTTTTTCTTTAAAATAAAACCTAGTCTATGGGCATTAAAGGAATACCATTCAAAAATTTTGAATGAATTCGATTTGCAAAAATCTCCTGAAAAAGAAGAGAATTTTTCGCATTCATATTTTCAAGGATTATTACTTGAAATTGGCAATCTCAAAGGATATAATACTTATGTTTCACCCCAGGATAAAAACAAAATGTTTTTAAATAAAAAACTGGGGTCAATTTCAACTATAGACAGAATCTTTAATTTTAGTTATAAGGAAATTGTACAACGTGCGAGAACAGTTGATGTTATATGGTTCAATGAAAGAAATTTACCTAATTCATTATTTGAAGTGGAATACTCAGCAAACATGTTTAACTCACTTATTAAATTTAATGATTTAAGAGATTTTTATTCAAACTTTTATATCCTGAGTGCAATTGAGCGGAAGAGAGAATTTGAACAAAAAATTTCAAATTCTGCATTTAAAGAAATTAAAAGCAGAGTCAAATTTGTTGACTATGAGTTTATTTCTGCATATCATTCAAAGAGTTTTGAGTTGGAGAAAATTGGGAAGTTGTAATTACAAAAAAGTAAATTGTGGGAACATTTTAAATTGCAGAATATATATGACTAACCTCCGGATAATTTTAACGTTGAAACAATGTAACTAATAAATTTGGAAGGTTAAAGCCCCGGACTGCAACCCTTTTTCCTACTTCAGCAACTCCTTTGCGGTTTTGATCGTGATATCGGTGAGGCTGTCGCCGCCAACCATTTTTGCCAGTTCCTCAATCCGCTCGTTTTCGTCCAGTTTTCTGACAGAGGTGTAGGTTTTCCCCTCCTCTTCATACTTGTAAACAAGAAAATGAGCATCCCCCTTTGCCGCAATTTGCGGCAGGTGTGTGATGTTAATTATTTGAGTTGAGGAGGAGAACACTTTCAGGATATTGCCCATTTTAAGGGCTATTTCACCGGAAACTCCAGAGTCAATTTCATCAAAAATCACGGTTGGCAGGGCTTTGGAAGTGCGCAGCAAGTTTTTGACGGCAAGCATCAGCCGCGACATCTCCCCGCCGGAGGCGATTTTGGAGATCTCTGCCGGTGCAACATCCACATTGGCGCTAAACAGAAAAGAAACTGCATCCTTTCCTCCGGGAGTATATTCGGGCAGCGTTTCATGTATCACTTCAAATTTTGATTTGGGCATGCCAAGCTGACTCAAATCTTCAAGTACTGCCTTTTCAATCTGCACAAATGACTTCCGGCGCCGTGAGCGCAGCTCCATTGCCTTAGCCTCCAGTTTTTCCAAATGGTTTTTAAGAGCAGTTTTGATTTGTTTGATTTCATCCTCGTAGCCTGTAACCTGATTGATTTTCTCCCCAAAGTTTTTGCTGAGTTCAATAAGCTCAGTTACCGATGAAACATGGTGTTTCTGCTGCAGGCTGTAAATCAGATTCAGCCGGTCGTTAACCATTTCAATCCGAACCGGGTCGTGCTGAATATTTTCGCCCAGGCGTGCAGACTCATCCATAATATCTTTCAGCTCCAGCAGGCAACTCTGCAGGCGCTTTGCCAACTCCGGGGCTTCAGGAAGAAAATGCTGAATGTTCAGCATCTGTTTGTGGCTTTCATTCAGATTTCGAAAAACTGAAAACCCTTCATTGTCCATGAGCTGCTCAACTTCTGAAAGGCTGCTTTTAATCTCTTCGGTGTGCCGGAGCATCTCCAGTTCCGCTTCCAGCTCGTTCTGCTCATTCTCCTGCAAATTTGCCTCCTCCAGCTGATTGAACTGAAATTGCCAGTAATCCAGGTCGCTGCGCTCTTTCTCACTTTTTTCTATAAGCTCTTTCAGCTTTTTGCTCAGATGAATATATTCACGATAGAGCTCCTGATAGTCCGAAAGCAGGATTTCTGTTCCGGCAACCGTATCCACAAGATTTAGCTGAAATTGCTGGTTGCCTAATTCGAGATTTTGGTGCTGCGAATGAATGTCAATGAGCTGCAAACCCAGATTGCGCATAGTTTTCAGATTGACGGGAGTGTCGTTAATAAATGCGCGCGATTTTCCCAAAGACGTGATTTCGCGCCTCAGAATGGTTTGCGTGTCATAATCCAGATCGTTTTCTTTGAAGAAGGTTTCCAGTGAATAACCTGCCACATTGAAAGTGCCCTCCACAATGCACTTTTCATTTTTATTTTTCAA
>MTKW01008593.1_pt1 | contig 16698 bp, 14 predicted proteins | sample 1042761 | NCBI WGS metagenome assembly MTKW01 (sample SAMN06205366, study PRJNA360243) | anaerobic digester metagenome | biome: Wastewater treatment plant; feature: Anaerobic digester sludge; material: sludge; isolation source: anaerobic digester fed with sludge from wastewater treatment plant ... | reverse complement strand
AAAAAGTTCAAGGCGGTCCAGATCGGCGGCCCTTCGGGAGGATGCCTCCCGGAAGAAATGCTGGGGCTTCCCGTGGACTTTGATTCCCTGGTCGGTGCCGGGGCGATGATGGGTTCCGGCGGGATGGTCGTCATGGACGAAGATACCTGTATGGTTGATGTGGCCCGTTACTTCTTGAATTTTACGGTGGATGAATCTTGCGGGCAATGCGTTCCCTGTCGTCTGGGTACAAAACAGATGCTCAATATTTTAATTGACATCTGTGCCGGGAAAGGGAAAGAAGGAGATATCGAGCTGCTTCAGGAACTGGGCGAATCGATCACCCGCACGGCGATCTGCGGGTTGGGCAAGACGGCCCCCAAGCCAGTCATGAGCACGATCAAATATTTTCGTGCGGAATACGAAGCGCATATCAGGGAGAAGCGATGTCCGGCGCTTGTCTGCAAGCACCTGATCACCTACCATATCGATAAGGATAAATGCCGGGGATGCGGCCTCTGCTTCAAAGTATGTCCGGCCGGAGCGATCAGCGGCGAGAAAAAGGAGCCGCATGTGATCGATGCAGACCTGTGTAACCGGTGCGGGATCTGCGCGGAGGTCTGTCCCGAAAAAATCGGGGCCGTAGAGTGCAACTCGGGGATGAAACTCCGGCCTGTATCCTTTCCATGATCCTTTAAACTTCCGATACCCCCCCATATACGGGGGTTTATTTTTTTGAAAACAGGAAGTAGTGGTAACCGTCTTTGTAGGGCACATCGTTGGCGAGACGGATATGGAGTGAATGATCACGGATATGCCTGAATCGGATCGCCAGTTCCGAAGTACAGTTAAAAGTGAGATGCATCGCTGAAAACTGCCGCAAATCCGTCGGGTTGAACTCCATCACCGCCTCCTTGCCATCAATCCTTGTTTCCATTTCAAAGTAAAGCGGAGCCCCCATCCCGTAGTTGACCAGATCAAACTCGATCCGGCCATCATACTGCCGCAGATTGGTGGCCGCCAGCAGGTATCCCAGATGCAATTCCAGATAATCATAGACCGGGATCCTTTCTTCGGTTAATGCACAGGGAAGATAGGGAAAATTATTTTCCTCCAGCTGCGAGGCACTCAGCATCACCTGTTTCCATTTTTCGAGGTGGTAGGTGTGACCATCTTCCCGGTAGTTATGCTCGATACTGAGTGTCCGTAATCCATAGTTTACACATTGACGCAAAAACAGGATGGGATCGATATGCGGCACGGTTTTATCCGCTCCCCAGGGCATCTCTCCGTCAGTCAATGAAAATTTGCATTTACGGATCAGGGCCTCATAGTCAGGATGATGGAAAGGGATCATCCCCCATCGATGTTCGATACCCACCAGGTAATCATCGTGGATACTGCTCCTGCTTTCATACCGGTCGGATACCGCGGAAAGATAGGAGGGATATCTCATCATCACGACCATGGTCTCGGGAACCATCGCCAGCACGGCATCGGTAATCGTCCGTTTGTCATGCAGATGCACACTTGAATGGCCTTCGCCCCAGAGACCGACCATGCCGAGCTGCATCGCATAGACCGTCTTGTCCACCAGCGACGCGTTCTCCCGGAACCATCGGCGGAGCTGATCGGTGTGGGCTACGATGCGGCCGGTAGTGGGTCCTTTTCTGATCTGTCTGTCATATTCATAGGCAAAACGCATCAGCACCCGTATGCCCCGTTTTTGCAGGAGCAACAGGAAGTCGGTCAGTTGCCGCAACGCCTCTTCGGTCAGCGGACGGTCGTAATATTCGTGGAGATAGACATACAGCTGATACAACTGTATGTTCTCCCGACGATATTTGGCCATTGCCGCTTCCAGATGCTCGGTACAGGTCTCCTCACCGGCAGGGTAAGCCTTCCTGCTGCCGAGGGTGATATAAATCTCCCCGCGAAATCCCCGATCGGGATTATTTCTCAATTCGTCCGGCAGGCGGAATGGCACGCTGTCATCCGCCTGCACCTCATGAGCCGTGGGGGTGAAAGGATATTCATGGATGTGGTAGCGCCGGAAGCGGGGAATTTCCGTCACCATGGCCACCGTTTTTTTTATGGCTGTTACTGCCGAAGTCCAGATTCGGGCAGGTCCATTTAACAGTTTCATCGTCATCATTTACCCTCCCTGGAAAAGCAATCTGATATCCGGTCTGATCCGGCTTGAAAACGATGTGGATATTTTTACCGTCATCTCTGAATTGTATTACAACCCGCCCGTTAAAGTGACAGGGAAGGTATCCCATCGCTTTCCAGGAAAATTTATTGATTAGAACAGATTATTGGTAAAGCGCCATGAACCGCTCCATATAATAGAGAAACATGCTGTTATAATAACTCGTGAAGCTTAGATCGGCGGCATGGCCAGCAAGGGGCATCACCAGAACCGCGCACTCGCCGGCCCCTGCTTCTTCATACCTATCCTTAAAAGAGCAAGAAACTTCCGGCGGCACAATGCTGTCGTGGGTTCCCTGGAAAATCAGGCAGGGAGGGCTATCGGCGCAAACAAGCTTCTTCACGTCCATCCATTCATCGGCCCCGCCGATGCTGTGGAGCAGGCCCGCGTCATTGCCGGGATAAAAAGGTATAAACCCTTTGACTGTCAGAGCTGAACTGAATAATTCGGTATAATCCCCGCCGCTTAACCCCAGGGCCAGCGCCGTGGAAAGGTGTCCCCCGGCCGAGCCGCCCGAGATGAAGACCGAATTGAGGTTGGCATTAAAATCGGCGGCATGCTCTTCCAGATAGTGGGTAAAAATCCCTAGGTGTCGCACCATGTCATCGGCCGTAAACGGTCCCATGACATGTTCCGGGGCACGCATGACACCGCCAACTATGCCCAGCCGGTCGCTCAGGCCGTACTGCACATCAAAAACCGTGTAACCCTGCGCGGCAAAATACTTGTTCATCTGCATCATATTGCGTAGCCCCTTGCCCCCCGACTGCCAGCCGCCCCCGTGAATTCTTATAAGGACGGAATTGTTTCCGGGAAGGCCCCGGCTGCCCTCGGGAGGCAGGTAGGCATCAAAATACAGGGCAATGCCATCATCAATGCCCGATGGCTCCTCATAGTACAGGATGTCTTTTTCAACCCGGAAGCTTCCGGAAGGAACACCGAGGAAGTAAGACGGCAGGGAAAAACGCGACGCCATGAAATGTATAAGGGTATCGGCGCCGAGCCGCTCTTCCCAATCATGGCCAAAGGCAGCGGAGAACTCTTCCTCCGCTTTGCTCATCGCAGGGGGCATACACAAAACCGGCAGGAGCATGACTATAAAGATGATAAGGCCGGCAATTCCGGTAACTGCCGACAACGTGTTTTGATTATCATTTTTGTGCAGCTTTTGCAACAGGAGTGAAGCGTTAAGAAAAACAAAGGCCAGAAATAGGGCGAACTGGGGCACAATCAGTTCCAGCACCTCGTGAGTGGGAAAAGGCGATAACAATACGAAACACAGCAATAACCCGAAAGCAAGCAAGAGGGCCGGCAGCGCTTTGACTGCGGCAGACAACATGCTGCGCCTCTTTATCCTGCCTCTAAAAACGGGGTTATCCTTTCCCGCCGCCAGATTAACATAAGCGAGGGCCGCCCCCAGTAACGGCAGGCTAAAATATCCGAGGTAAATCATCATATACCAGATAATATTATCGCCAAACGCTTCGGAGTAAGAACCGGAAAGCAGCAGACTGCCTCCCAGCATATTTGGCATCGCCAACGTCGCCGCCGCCAGATAAACGGTGGACAGTTTATCCCTGTTACTGCCGGTATTCCCCGTAATCGCGGCTTTCCTGCCGCTCAGGTACGCCAGCAAAGTGTTGCCAAGCCAGGCCGTTATCATCACAGCGCCCATGATGTTCCGGAAAGCAACACAACCCTTCCCCGCCAGGTAATACGCTCCCATCACCGTCAAGGCCATGTTCAGCACAATCAAAACCGCTAATCCCAACTTTATTAAAGAAAAACCGGTTTTGGTACCGGCCTTTACTTTAGCCTTCGCCATCTTCCCACCTCCTTGAAATTTTCGGGACCGATATATATTTTAATAATCGTTGTTCCTTGTTTTCTTTATAATTTCAGCATACCCATTTCCGCCTTTCTTGACGGTTTTTTTCTGCGGGGGTTTATTTACATGAATCAACCTGATTTTCCTTTATTATGGTTAATATATCATAAAGCCCCGGGATAGAACACCCGCCATAAATAGAGGCACTATATCATAGTCGCATATTTCAGTTGGTTTGTTCAGAAATAAGACAATGGGGAATGTGAAAGGGAAAATAACGCGGGACCTAGGTTATTCCGTTCCGAATGATGATGGAGGTACTGTGGTGGTCAAGATCCTTCGGTCGCTGACGCTCCCTCCCACCCTTTTCTGTTATACCGGCTTTTATTCTGTCATTCCATTTATTTATCCTGTCATCCAGAGCGAAGCGAAGGATCTTGAGCGGAGCGAATAGTTTCGTGCATCATCCTATATTCCACCCAGGATGATGCTGCAATTTGGGAGTACAACGTAGAGGTATACGGCAAGTAAGATAACGTGGGGCTGGTGTATATTTCATTCTGCCCGGCAAAAGCGGGACGGGAGTGGTCAAGATCCTTCGGTCGCGTCCGCCGGCGCGTCCGCTCCCTCAGGATGACAGAAAAAAAAAGCTCCCTCAGGATGACCATAAAAAAGACCGACGCTTCCTCCCGATGAGAATACCTTTTTATTGACAAAAAAGAAGGCATATTATATCGTAAATTCAGGGCGTTCGGGTACTTTCAAACATACAGCCCGGATTACCTCTGTTACTGTCTGCAGTGGCGCTTCCATACAGCTTCATATAGCACATAAAAACATAAACATGGTAAAGGATGAGGTTCATTCAAATGAAAACATTTGCAATTATCGGTTATGGTCAGAGGGGCCTGGTCTACGCCAGAAATGCAAGCTCAAGGGGCAAATTTGTAGCTGTATGTGACCCCAACAGGGATCGGCTCAACGTGGCCGGGCATGATTATCGTTTGCCGGAAGAGATGTTGTTTTCAAGCGAGGAAGAATTTTTTGCCCGGGGAAAACTGGCCGATTATCTGTTTATCTGCACGCAGGACCGGCTGCATCACCGGATGACCATGAAAGCCCTGGATCTGGGCTATGATATACTCCTGGAAAAACCGGTGGCCACGACTTTGAAAGACTGTATCGATATCGAGAGGCGGGCCCTTGAACTGAACAGAAAGGTAACCGTCTGTCATGTATTAAGATATACCGCATTTTATCTGAAACTGAAGGAAGTTCTGGAAAAAAACCCGATCGGCAAAATCATATCCATCGAGCAGGTTGAAAATGTGGGTTTTTGGCATCAGGCGCATAGTTTTGTCCGCGGCAACTGGGGTAATGAGGAAAGATCCAATCCCATGATCCTTTCAAAATGCTGTCATGATCTGGATATTTTGCAATGGCTGGCCGGCTCCGGGTGCATCAAGGTCTGGTCAAACGGGGAGCTCAATTACTTCAAGGCGGAGAATACGCCGGAAGGCTCCACGGAAAGATGCCTCGATGGCTGTACCTTGGTGGATACCTGCCCTTACAGCGCCAAGAAGATTTATCTGGATAATTTCAAACGGATTATAATACCACGGAAAAAATATTTCTGGCCCTACTCCGTATTGCCCGAGGATGGGATTGCCACCCTCCCCAAGCTGGAGGCCGCGCTAAAGCACGGCCCTTACGGCCGCTGCGTCTTCAGGACGGACAATGATGTGGTCGACCACCAGGTTACGCAGATGAAATTTGCAAACGGCGTAAATGCAACCCTGACCATGACCGCTTTCTCACGTGATCTGGAAAGAAAGATAACGATCAGAGGCTCCGACGGTCAGATTGACGGGCGGTTGGAGAACAATAAAATATACCTGAAAGCTTATAATTACCGCCGTCCGGTCAGGAAGATCAGAACCAGCGCCCTTGCCGGCGCCCATGGCGGCGGAGACCGGGGGATCATCAACAGCTTGTTTAATGACGACCTGAAGACGTCCATAAGCAATTCCATCATGAGCCATGTCATGGCCTTTGCCGCCGAATATTCCCGAAAAAATAACGGTATAGGCGTTGATCTGGATGATTTCGTTAAAAACAACACCTGATCGTCCGGCGGGCCCGGGGCAGCAGCTAGCCGGAGGTTCTGTTTCTCCGCACTTCAAAATGCTGGTCCTTGCGATGCCACAAATTAACATCCCGGGCTCTCCTGATCCGGCAGTTGGGCATGGAGATATGATCTCGGGCATAATTGACCCCGTGTTTTTTCAGAACTAACTTGTATTCCTTCAGTCTTTGTAAAAAATCTTCAAAATCTTTGTTTTCTTTCGGGGTCCAGCAGACCTCGGCCAGTGCCTGCATCCGGGGAAACAGATTGAGATCAAGCTTTTCCCGGCCGTCAATCCATTCGGTCCATATCGGCGCTTCCAGGCCCATGATTCTTTTTTCACTTGCAGGCTTTATCCCCTGGTGCACCGGCTCAAAATTGTAGGTATTCTGTAACGGGACCATTGCGTAGGGCATATCAAAATAAAAAGCGTGGTGGCGGCTCATAATCAGGGTGCCGCCTTCATTGACATATCTCTCCGCACACTTATCCCTTTGGGGTGTCCAGTACTGGCCGATAATGGATCGATCCAGAATGGGGGTGTTCAAAATTTCATTCCAGCCGATCAACCGGCAGCCTTTCTCGCGGAGGTATGCGGCGATGCGGTTATTGAAATGGCTCTGCAACTCTTCTTCATTTTTCAATCCATTTTCTTTTATGACTTTCCGGCAGTGGGGGCATTTTTTCCATTCATCTTTGGGTGCCTCGTCACCGCCGATATGAAAGTAGGGAAAGGGAAATAAAGTTACGATCTCATCAATCACATCATAGATAAAGCGATAGGTGCTTTCTTTTCCCGCGCAGGAGCTGCGGTTCCAATCTTTGATCCCCATCTTCAAGGGGATCTTGCCCCCGAAGTAAAAGGGAACTTCACGCTCCAGCTCGCGGCAGCCCAGATATTTATAGGCGGCCATGGCCGCTGCAAAATGGGCGGGCATATCGATTTCCGGGACGATGGATATATTTCTTTCACCGGCATATTGCACGATCTCCCTTATATCTTCCTGCGTGTAGAAGCCGCCATATTCTTCCCAGATAACATCCCTGTCCAGGTCGGCCCTCTGCCAGCCATGGATATGAGTGCCCCGGCGAACGGAACCGATCTCCGTCAGCAAAGGATATTTTTTTATTTCGATGCGCCACCCCTGATCATCGGTCAAATGCCAGTGAAAAACATTTAATTTATTCATCAACATGTGGTCGAGAATCCTTTTGACCTCATCTTTCCCGAAAAAATGCCTGCTTTCATCGAGCATCAATCCCCGCCACTTGAAACGCGGCCTGTCTTTTATGATGCCGCAATGGAGCAGGATGTCCTCATCTTTCCTTAAAAGATCAAGCTTGGCGAGCTGCCTTAAAGTCTGGATCGCATAGAGGCAGCCGGCGGCAGTGGAGGCTTTAACGATGATATTGCTTTTGGTTATCTCGATCTCGTAGCCCTCATCAGGGAGGCGGCTATCCTTTAAGAATCCGATCTCCGCCGTATTTTGTGCGCCTTCCGGCAAGGTATAGCCTTTTAAATCATGTATGTAAAGGTTAAAAAATTTTACGGCCTCTATAAAATCCGGATCATGGAACATCGATTTGTGCTCATCAATTAAAAAAACACCGTCTTTTTCTGTGGCTTCCGCCGGTCTGGGAATAATATTGATCGTGATCAATCCTTTCAAATAATATGGGGCCGGGGAACTGACTGTCCGGCCGGCCGGAATACAGGCGCACCGTCATGGATGATACCGGTAATCCGGCGGACTATTATGGCCGCCGGGGCCGCTACCTTTTATTTTAAAGGAATTATTATTTTAGGCAAGCTGTTAACTTCGGGTATTGTAGATGTTATTTTATAGCCTCCTGTGCTCACGGTTGATTCATGTTCTGTTTAAAGGCAGGAATCAGGAATAATCTTGACTGCCAATCCGTTGGAAGGATAGAATAAATAGAAAAAGGGCGGAAGTTTGTAAAGAAAGGAAGAGACCGTATGGATGCTATAACCGTGCACAATTTATCCAAATTTTATGGGCCGGTGCGCGGCGTCTCCGATCTTACTTTTTCAGTAGGAGAAGGAGAGATCTTTGGTTTTATCGGGCCTAACGGTGCCGGAAAAACCACTACTATCCGGGTCATGCTCAGCTTGATCCGCCCTTCAGCCGGCGAAGTGTTACTCTTCGATACGCCGGTTCCCGCCAGAGGAGGCGATCTATACCGCCGGGTCGGATACTTGCCCAGCGAGGTGAATTATTATCCGGAGATGACCGGCCGGGAGTTGATCGACTACGCTGCTGCTTTTTATGACCAGGTGGATAAACGCTGGGTGGAAGAGCTTGTAGAACGTCTGCAGTTCGACCCCTCGCGCCGCATCCGTACTTATTCCACGGGAAACCGTAAAAAGCTGGGGATGATCCAATCGCTGCTGCATAAACCTCGTCTGGCCATCTTTGACGAGCCGACCAGCGGGATCGACCCGTTGATAAAACAGGAATTTTTTCAATTATTGTCCGAGTTGAATCATGAAGGGATGACTGTTTTTTTCTCCACCCACGTTCTGGATGAGATAGAACGTATCTGCAACCGGGTCGGAATTATCAGGGAAGGGCGGCTTATCCGGGTTGACCCTCTGGATGAGCTTCCCGGACGTAAAATGAAAATATTGACGCTGCGCCAGGCAGACGGGTGCCTGCCGGATCGGTTGCCGTCCCGATGGGGGAAGCCCAAGCCTGTGGAAGGCCATCCCGGCTTTTATCAGCTGAATATCCAGGCCGCGGCCGATGAAATCATCCGTCATCTCTCAAAGCTGGACCTGGAATATATAAAAATTACCGACCCGAGCATCGAAGATCTGTTCATGGCCATGTACGGGGCGGAAGAAGAAAGGGTAAGGTAAGATGTCCATCAATATAATCCGTAAAGAGCTGCGGCTTAATCGGCGCTTTTTTCTGATCTGGGGCGGAATTATTGTGCTCATTCTGGCGATCTACCTGCCGTTCTTTCCCTATATGCAGAATAACAATTACTCCAAGATACTCGAGGGATTTCCCGAGGCGTTATTGGAAGCCTTCAATATGCGGAATATTATCTTTCAGGATATTAATTATTATTATGCCGGTCTGGTTATGCAGTATTTGCTGCTGCTATCCGTCATTTTCTCGGCGACGTTGGCGGGAAGAATGATCAGCCGTGAGGCTGATCTGAACACGGCTGAATTCCTCTTTACCCGCCCGCTCACCAGAGCCCAAATCATGGCTTCAAAAACGGCCGTATTTATAATTTTGAACCTGATTCTCTGGATCATACTTTATGCCTTAACCATAATCATGGGGTCCATGATTGCTCCGGAGGATATTAATACAAACGGTCAACTGCTCGTGCATCTGGCGGGATTTCTGGCCGTTCTGGCCGCCGGGGGTATTGCTTTTGCCGCCGCTCCATTTATCAACACGGTCCAGGGCGCCACTTCGATAGGCGTGGGGCTGGGATTTGGTTTTTTCCTGATCGATGCCCTGAGCAAAATGACGGATAAACTCTCCTTTCTGAAACATCTCAACATCTATTATTATGCCGCTCTTGAAGATGCCGCGGTTGGAGAACCTTTCCTGGGCGGATTACTTGTGCTTCCGCTGGTTTTTCTTCTGGGAACCGGCCTGGGCTTTCTCTTTTTAAACCGCAAAGAGTTCACCGGCTAACTTAAAATTAGCGATATGGCATGCGTGACTTTTCCCTACCCAAATTTAAATGAAAATGTATGTCTGCCTTGTGTCATATGTAGGAAATTGTTATAATTGGATAATTGTAGTATATCTGGGAAGTGGGGTGATATAATGGGGTTTTGGGAGGTTTTGGGTAAGGTTGTTTCTTCTGCGCTAGAGAGAGGCGCAAAAGCCCACTTAGAAATGCAGAAGAAAGCAGCTGCGCAACTAAAGGATTATGAAAAAAAGATTATCAATGCAGAGAAATCCGGCAAAATGAGCAATCCCGAATACGCAAAAAAAGTTTATGAAGCAAAGCAAAAATTGGAAACGGCCAGGGTTAAAATATATACCGGCAAGGACTCATCATCAGATACTGTTAAAATAAATGCCGATGGGCAGGTGGTTATTACCGACATGATGAGATTCCCCGGCGGATCGGCCAGCAGTATGGCCCGGCAGGTCTCCGGCTACAACATCATTGTCGATGACCTGAGCGGGATGATCAGGAATCACGGTTATGATTACTTTGATTGAATGTATCATCCGGCGACGGAACGGCCGAGCTGAAGCCCGAGGAGATTATCCGCAACGTGCTCGACGGCACCGGGAAGGTCAGCGGGAATCTGGTTATTCTGTTCCATGACAGCAGCACAAAAGGCACCACGGCAGAGGCTTTGCCGGTGATTATCAGAGAACTGGGCGGCAGGGGGTATGAGTTTTCGCTGACGGCCGGAGCATTAAATGTCAAGCAGCGCTGAGCGGGTGTGTCACATAACACAAGGGGGCAGTTCTTCTGTGTTCCCAAGGGTAGCAGAAATGTTGATGACTTGCCATGTCAGCATAAAAGAACCGCCCCCTTGTATCAAGGCTTCTTACAGTTCCGCGCGGCGGAACGAAAGCGAGGCTGCGATCAGGGCCGCGGCGGCGATGATGAAAGCCGCCGGCAATGCCGGCAGAAAATCCGCCGGAACGATATTCCCTTTCAGCAGGCCCGCAATCAGCGAGCTGAGACGGTAGGGCATATATTTTCCTACATCCATCCGGTCCAGAAAGAGCTGTGGCAGCCAGAGCAGTATCAGGAAAGCAAAGGCGGCCCCGCCCGCCGCAATTTGGCCGCGCAGCAGCGCCGAGGCGCTCAGTGTGATGGCCAAAATCAGCTCCAGGTAAAGCACCATGAAGACGGCACCCCAGATCGTCGGGACCGGCGGTGGAGCGCCCATCAGCGACGTGGTATAGAGCGCGGCCAGAAGAGTGCCCGAGCCCACTGTCAGCAGGATCCCGACCGAGTAAGCGGCAAATTTTGACCAGAGGTAGGGTTGTCGGCCGACCGGCCGGGTGAGTACCCAGGCGCTGATACCCCGTTCCCGCTCGTTGGCCACGGCGCCCATCGCCGTCAGGATGATGATAAAAGCCCCCATCTGGGCGAAATTACCGAAGAAACTGATCAGCGCATCCGCCGGGCCCATCTCCGGCATGATGATGGTGATTCCTTCCGACCCGCTCATCAACTTCTCCATGATCTGCGGCATATACTTTGCTCCGATGGGATCAAAAATGGCAAAAAAGAGCCCCGTGAGCAGCAGCGCCGGCAGGCGGAAAGTCCGCCAGAGTTGCCGGATATCCTTAACAAAGAGCGTTTTCATCGGCAACACTCCCTTCATTTTCACGGTAGCCCGCTTCGCGAAGCAGCTTCAAAAAGATCATCTCCAGATCTTCATGCTGCCGCTCGTAAGAAGTTACCACCGCGCCGCAGCCCGCCAGCAGGGGCAGCAGTTCCTCTTCCATCTGCGCCAGGCCGTCCGGCGCCGCTTCTACGGCGATTCCGCCGGGATAAACTTCGACTTTTTGAGCCCAGGAGCGGCCACACAGCTCATTGGCCAGCCCGGCCGGTGCTTCCTCGCGGAAGGTGATCCGATAGCGGGGCAGACGGTACTGTTCGAGCAGGCTTTTCAGGGATGACTGTAGCAAAAGTCTCCCCCGATAGAGCACCGCCACCCGGTCGCAGATCCGCTCCACATCGGCAAGCACGTGGCTGGAGAAAAAGACGGTGGCCTTGCCGCGCAGCGAGGCGAGCAGCTCCAGGATCTCCAGCCGCCCCACCGGATCGAGGGCGGAGACAGGTTCGTCAAGGATGAAAAGATCGGGCTGCGGCAGCAGCACGCAGGCCAGACCCAGACGCTGCTTCATTCCGCGTGAATAGCCCGCGGTGCGGCGGTCCGCGGCGGAAGCAAGGTCAAAACGGGCCAGAATCTGCTCGATGCGGACCCGTCCCTCGCCCGATGGGATACCGTTGGTTGCCCGTACGAAATCGAGCACTTCCCGGCCGGTGAGGGCCTCCGGAAAGGTCGGTTCTTCGGGCAGGTAGCCGATTCTTTTCTTCAATCCGCGGGAAAGCCCGGAACGGACCTCTTGTCCCAGCATGGCGGCGCTCCCCCCGGAAGGATTGAGCAGCCCCATCAGGATCTTGATTGCCGTTGTTTTTCCGGCGCCGTTGGGTCCCAGGAACCCGTAGACCGCCCCCTGAGGAACCTTCAGGGAGATCCCCTTCAGGGCCCGGTGCCCGTGAAAACTTTTGCTGAGATCCCTGATCTCGATCGCGTTCATTGTTCCGACCTCCCGAAGAGAAAGTAAGCCATAGGACCAAAAAAGTTGATCACAATAATGATAACAATCCAGATCGGCATGGATAGACTGCGCGTGCTGCGGCGGCGCAGCAGATCAACCAGCGCCCAGACCATCAGGATAATCTGCAGCAGCAGCAAGGGCCATAACTTCAGCAGCAGATCAAAAACTTCTTCAAAACCCATCAGTTCTTCCCCCTTCTTTTTCGTGAAAACAAGCTGGTCATAACACAATTTGCCTTATATTCGCTTGCCGGAGTCGGTTGTTCCGAGCGCTACCCGGCCCCCTCGCCACAAAAAACGGCCATCATTTCCATTTGGAAGGGCAAGGCATGCCACCCGGTTGACCCTGCAGGGGGAGGGAAGGGGCTTTCACAATTGCGCACTCCCTGCCACCCGGAGGGGCGAACGCTGATCACCCCTGGCGTTTGCCCTTTTTACGTTGTTTTACACATTCGGTCAACAGGTACTCGATCTGCCCGTTTATGGAACGGAAATCATCGGCGGCCCAGGCCGCCAGCTCCTTCCATAGTGACGACGATATACGCAGCAAAAGTTGCTTCTTCTCTTTTTCCTTCTCTATCATCCGATCCAGTCCTTTTTAATACAGAGAACCGCTGTTGACAACGGGCTGTGCATCCTTGTTGCCGCATAGGACCACAAGCAGGTTGCTGACCATGGCCGCCTTGCGCTCCTCGTCCAGCTGCACGATCTCATTTTCACTCAGCTTGGCGAGGGCCATCTCCACCATGCCCACTGCACCCTCCACGATCATCTGCCGCGCATCGATGATGGCGGAAGCCTGCTGCCTCTGAAGCATGGCCGCCGCAATTTCCGGGGCATAAGAGAGATGGGTGATCCGGGCCTCCAGTATTTCAAGCCCTGCGGTCTCCACTTTTGATTGTATCTCCGTTTTCAACTTTTCAGCCACCTCGCGGCTGCTGCCGCGCAGGGACTGCTCGTTGTTGTCTTCAGAGATATCCGATACATCGTAGGGATAAAGCCGCACAATATCCCGTAGTGCCGAGTCACACTGGATGGATAAAAACTCGGTGTAGTTGTCAACGTTAAAGACTGCTTTGGCCGTATTGACGACTCTCCAGATAACCACAATACCGATGATGATCGGGTTCCCGAGGCGATCATTGATCTTCTGTTTCTCGTTGTTCAGGGTCATGGCCTTGAGTGAAATTATTTTGCTTGATAACGGCAGGCCGGTTGTCGGGGATGTTTCTTTTGCAGCAGTCGGCACTGTCGGTTTAACTGCTATGATGCCGGAAGATGTGGCCTGTGAGGCGGGATTAAAGGCCACAGCAAAGGGATTAACAAAGAAAAACCCTTCCCCTTTAAGCGTGCCGTAATAACGGCCGAAAAGGGTGAGCACGAGCGCCTCGTTACGTTTCAGAACCTTCAGGCCGGCAAAAAGGATCGGACCGATGATAAAACAATAGAGGGCACCGACCACAATCATGATCACCCCGGAGACCGTATCGGTCTCCATCAGGATCAGACCCCGGATAAACAATATCAGGGTGGCGATTATCAGGACGATGTTTACCAGCAAGACGGGCATACCGGCTCTTGATCTTGGTTCAAATTCCCGATCGAGCATCTGTCTTTCTTTTGTTTTGAAACCCTCGGACATTTTATTAATTCCTCCTTTGGATATTATTTGATGATATCATGATGATATCACCTTAATATTAAAATATATGCCGATAAATGTCAATGGGTGTTAAAAATTATTTATGATGGTGCGATAAATAATTTCTATTTTGATGGGGATGAAGGGGAGACTTGTTGGCGGCTGTCGAAGTCGGGGAGGGGAGACAATCTGATCATCCTGTTTCCCGCTGCCGGCGGCGCCGACGGCGGCAATGTTTGTCTGAAAATCAAAAGATATGAATGAAGAAAATTTATGAAAATATTTTGCGGAGCGACGCAACCTGCATCCGGGCGTCTTATTCCTTGGCGGGGAGATCGCAGGTGATGAAGGTTTCCGAGACTTCGTCGGCTATGGCCACCAGAACGCCTTCCGGGTCGCCGATGAGGCTGTTCCCCAGACTGATCAGGCCTATGTGGCTGCCTACGGCATTGGCGAGGAATACGTAGCAACTGTTTTCCACGGCCCGGGCCAGGGGGAAAGCCCGGTTTTTATCCAGTTTCCAGCGGGCCTCGGCCGGTTTGTAGTAGTGGGCGGAGGGGATCAGGAGAGCATCGGCCCCCTGGCAGGTTTCCCGGGCCAACTCAGGGTAATTCTGGTCACGGCAGATAATAACGCCAAACCGGTATCCCCGGTAATCAAAGGAGAGGGGGGCGGTACCGGGGATAAGATACTTTTTCTCGGGGGTGGTGAGATTGTTTTTGCAATACGTGTAGCTCTTCCCGTCGGGAAGTAAGACCGTTGCCGCATTGTACATTTTCTCTTCGGCCGGAAACGCAAGGCCCACGACCAGGCCGATTCCCGATTCCGATGCCTGCAGTGAAATTCTTTTCAGAGCATTATCAAGTTCATCCCGGAAATGGGGGGCCCCCCAAACTTTGTGGCTGTACCCCGTGAGGCACATTTCCGGAAATACCAGCAGATCGATACCCCTGTCGGCGGCCTCAGCGGCCGTCTTTATTACTTTGACCGTATTGATCTTCAATTCTTCAGCNNCTGGCAAGGCTGCGTTCCGGTGGATCGTGCCAAGACCGGGGTATGTGGAAAGGGGGCCAACGTCGGGACGATGGGCCGGGGCGATTCCGTTCCGGGTGAAGATGGAGGCATTGTGGCGGTCAAGATCCTTCGGTCGCGTCCGCCGGCGCGGCCGCTCCCTCCGGATGACAGGGGGGGGTGTCATTCAGAGCCATTTCCCCTGTCATTCAGAGCGCAGCGAAGAATCTTGGGTTTTTGGGCAAGCATCTTCCTTTTCTCCATAAACAAAAACAGAATATGTGGCCATTAAGCTGCTCCGGAGAGGGAGAGGGGTTATCTCATTCCGGATGATGGTGGCGGACTGCTGTGGTTAAGATCCACGTTATATTGTTTCAATTTCTCATAGGTAGGCTGGAAATCATGCCGTGCCTTTGGAAAGGCCGAAGCTCCGGAGCAGCTTGATTCTTTTAAATATGCTTCAGACTATTTAATTAATTCAAGGGCAGGAAAAAGGGTAGGAGTTTTGCCGGTGAAAGGGTAATAGGAAATGGTGGACAGGTTATCGTAGACGAAATTATGCAAATTGTATATAATAGTTTAAATTAATTAAATTGACAAACATGTGTATAATTTGCTATAATTGTGCAGGTTTTGATTAAATTTATCTTTATATAGAAAGGAGTGCTGGTTTTATGACTTTAGTAATCGACTGCGTTGCTATCGGCGATACGATGATGCAAGAAATTATTCAAGAGGTCGAGGCACTTAAAAGCAAGGGCATTACTCCGGGTATTGCCACCCTGCTGGTCGGGGATGATTTTGGTTCCAGGATGTACCGCGGCCAGGTCGAAAGATTTTGCGAGGAGGTTGGTTTCAACTATATCAACGAGAATCCCCCGGCGGATATTTCCGAAGAAGAGGTTATCGGGATCGTTAAAAAGCTGAATGCCGATAGTGCCGTGAGCGGCATCCTGCCCCTGCGCCCGTTTCCCGAGCATATTGCGGACAGCGCGGTGATCAATTCTATCGATGTCAACAAGGATATCGACTGCTTTCATCCCTTCAACATGGGCAAGCTGGCTCTCGGGGAACCCACATTTCCACCGGCCACCCCCTCGGCAGTTATTGAAATACTGGAGCGCTATGCGCGCGAGGTCGAGAAAGTGGAGCCCAAGGATTTCTTTGAGGGTGCGGAGATCGTCGTCGTCGGTCATTCGAATATTGTAGGGAAGCCCGCCGCCTTCCTGGCGCTTAACCGCAATGCCACCACCACCGTAGCCCATGTATTTACCAGCATGAAGGGAAATCTGGCCCGGCATACGACCAATGCGGACATTCTTATCGTCGCCGCGGGCAAGGCCGACCTGATCGGCCCGGATCTGGTCAAGGAAGGGGCGATCGTGATCGACGTGGGCATCAACCGGGTCAAAGTATTGGATGAGAGCGGTCAGCCGGTGCTCAACGAAAAAGGCAAGCCCAAGACCAAAACCGTCGGTGATGTTTCCTTTGAAGCGGTCAAGGATAAGACCAGAGCCATCACTCCCGTACCCGGCGGAGTAGGTTCGGTTACCAACCGCATGCTGATAAAAAATGCCCTTAAAGCCTGCAA
>MTKW01001332.1_pt1 | contig 16700 bp, 14 predicted proteins | sample 1042761 | NCBI WGS metagenome assembly MTKW01 (sample SAMN06205366, study PRJNA360243) | anaerobic digester metagenome | biome: Wastewater treatment plant; feature: Anaerobic digester sludge; material: sludge; isolation source: anaerobic digester fed with sludge from wastewater treatment plant ... | reverse complement strand
TTTGCTATTTCAAGCCTTTGATTGGACTGTTTCAACACTCTGTTTTCCTGTGTTGTGTTTTCTAACTTTTCCTGAACTTCAGCAAATTGTCTTGTAGAAACACAGGAGCTGGCTGCAAAAATTGATGCTGCAATTATGATGATGAAAGTTGTTCTCATTTTATGAAATTTTTATTCCGGTTAAAGTTACATGTTTTGCCGATTCAGGACAAATTTAGAGGGAATTCAAATTTAATTTTCTGTGGATTATTTTCTTATTCAACAAGAATAAACGCTTCTTTTTCATCACCAATCCATCTATATTTGTAAATGGTGCTCACCTGCTGCCCATCATCTGTTTTGTTAAATCGTGTGGAGTATATCCCTGATAATAAGCAGTTTGTGAGATCAGAAAAATTAAAAGTGGAGTTATAAAATTCTTTTTCACAAAATAAAAATTATATTTTTTAAAGTTCTTGATATGAAACTTGTATGAATTTAATCAGTCCTCAATATTTTCGGTACACTTTCACAAAATCAATGATTATGGAAACAGGTAAACCTTCCGGTTTTACTTTGCCTACCCAGGAGCCTCCCAGCTGCTGGCTCAAAATGATATAGAACGGCTGGTCAAACGGCCATTGCTGCATTTCGGGGGTTGCTTCCGTTAGTCTTGGATATCTGAAAGTTTCCACGCCGTTAACAGTCCATATCAAAACGTCGGGGTACCATTCTAACCCATATATGTTCCAGTTCTGAACATTTGTGATAACGTTTCCGACTCCTCTGGGAGGATTGGAAGTGTTTTTCAATATGTTGGTATAGCGCGTATGCACTGTGTGATGAATATTATTGTCAAAATTCAGGTGCTCCATAATATCAATTTCGCCGCTGTGTGGCCATCCGCCATAAACAGACTCTTCGGGCATCATCCAGAGGGCAGGCCAGGCACCCTGAGCACACTCTTTTCGTGCACGGATTTCAATCTTTCCGTATAAAAAAGAGAANNGTGTCTAACTCAATTCCGTCAAACTGCTCTTCCCAAATTAATTCCCATTCATCATCCTCGCTCTGGGCGTAAGCGTTGTATTGAAAAAGCAATAGAGGAGTGATAAAAAGCAGAATGAAAAAGCAAGAATGAAAAAGCACGGTTCGCATTTTCTATCTGTTTTCAGGATTACACTTCAAACGAATCCACTTCGCGGTAAGCTTTGATAAACGCCTTTTCGCCATCTTTCCCGGAAATGCTCTTCCCGTGTTCACAGCACAAAACGCCGTCAAACCCTTTGCTGTAGATATGTTTGAAAATATTTTTGTAGTTGATTTCACCGGTTGTGGGTTCATTCCTGCCCGGATTGTCGCCGATGTGGAAAGCAGCTATTTCGCTCCATGACCTGTCGATGTTGGAAATGATGTTGCCCTCGGTTATCTGCTGGTGGTAGATGTCGTCCACAATTTTGCAGGAAGGGCTGTTCACTGCACGGCAAATTGCATAGGTCTGGGGCATTCCGGTGAGAAACAATCCCGGATGATTCCATTTATTCAGGGGCTCTAAAACGATGACAATACCGTTTTTTTCAGCAATTTCACTGAGTTCACGCAGGGAATCGATCACATTTGCCGTCTGGTATTCCCAATCCATCTTTTGATTATACCGTCCCGGAACCATCAGTGCTTGCATGCAGCCTGTTCTTTTACTGGTTTCAATTCCCTTTTGCATAATTTCTTTCAGCATTTTCCTTGATTCGTCATTGAACAGTACCATCGACTCCGCGTTAAAATCGGCATACAGCACAAACGGACCGATATCCATTCCCTGGCGGGCAAGCTCAGCAGCAATTTTTTCCTGCAGCTCCGGTTCTTTGTGCATCAGTCCGTTATCGAAAATTGCCCGGAACCCCTGGTCTGCTATGAACCTAATGTTGTCAATCGGGTCTTTGCCTGCATGTCCGTTGAAAGTGCCAAAATGGGGTGCATACTTCAGTTTAAATTTTGCCTCGTTAGACACAACTGACTGTGATGCAGAGGCATTCATAAAGCTGCCAAGACCGGCTATTGCCATACTGCCGGCAGCTGCATTTTTCAGAAAATTTCTTCGTTCCATATCTTTTAAAATATTTTCAGTTTTGAATGGCTAATATACAAAATGTTTCAGCTTATCATGCTATATACATCATTTTTGAACAGTTGTTTGCTTCCTTCTAAAAGAGTTGCTAAATTTAGGGTCATTTTTTATAAACAAATAAAAAACATTACGATTATGAGTAGAAAACTAAGAATGGGAATGGTTGGCGGCGGAACGGATGCATTTATCGGCGCCATTCATCGACTTGCTGCGCTGATGGATAATCAGATAGAGCTGGTTTGTGGTTGCTTCAGTGTCAATCCTGAAATTTCAAGAGAATCAGGGAAATTGTACTATCTGCCCGAAAATCGCGTATATGATACCTATCAGGAAATGTTTGAAAAAGAGGCGAAACTTCCAGCGGGGGAGCGGATGGATTTTGTTTCCATTGTTACGCCCAATTTTGTACATTTTGATCCGGCAGTGATGGCGCTGGACAACGGTTTTCATGTTGTCATTGACAAACCAATCACTTTCACCCTTGACGAAGCGGTTAAGCTGAAAGAAAAGGTGGATGAAACAGGGCTTACATTAGCCTTAACACACACCTATTCGGGATATCCGGCGGTGAAACATGCCAGGCAGATGGTTGCCGATGGCGAGTTTGGCAAAATTCGTAAAGTATATGTTGAATATCCTCAGGGATGGCTTTCTTCAAAAGTTGAAGAGCAGGGTAATGTTCAGGCTTCGTGGCGCACTGACCCCAAGCGTTCGGGAAAAGCGGGCTCAATGGGCGATATAGGAACTCATGCACATCATCTGGCAGAATACATCACCNNGAAAAAGGAGGCTTGGAATGGTTCCAGCATGAGCCCAATTCGCTATTCGTGAAATGGCTGGATAAGCCAACGCAGATTCTTCGTGTGGGAACAAACATGAACAGTGCCGTTGCGGCTCACAATACCCGCACCCCGGGAGGGCACCCGGAAGGTTACTTAGAAGCATTTGCCAATATTTACCGCAATTTTGCCCAAACTGTGATGGCGAAAATGGATGGCAAACAACCCACCGCCGAAATGCTCGACTTTCCAGGAGTGGAAGATGGCATCCGCGGAATGCAATTCATCGACACTGTGGTGAAAGCAGGATANNCCTCTCTATGCGAGAGGGGTCGGGGAGAGGCTCTTAAAACTGAATATTATGGCACGACCAGTAACATTATTCACCGGCCAGTGGGCCGATCTGCCCTTTGAAGAGATGTGCCGGAAAGCAAAGTCGTTCGGATACGACGGGCTTGAGCTCTGCACATGGGGCGACCACATAGAGATTGACAAAGCCGATCAGGCTTATTGCGATGAGCGAAAGACAATTCTGAAAAAATATGATTTGCAGCTTTTTGCTATTTCCACACATCTTGTCGGGCAATGTGTTTCCGACTTCATCATTGATGAGCGGCACAAAGGTATTTTGCCTGACTATGTTTGGGGCGATGGTGATCCGGAAGGAGTGCGCCGGCGGGCGGCAGAGGAGGTCATAAAAACAGCCAAAGTGGCTAAAATGCTTGGTCTGGATACGGTAACAGGATTTACCGGCAGTCCGGTGTGGCATCTGCTTTATGCATTTCCTCCCCAACCCAAGGGGATGATTGAAAAAGGATTTGAAGATTTTGCAAAGCGCTGGATTCCGATTCTGGATGAGTTTCAGAAGTTAGGGGTCAGATTTGCTTTGGAGGCACATCCTTCCGAAATAGCATTCGATATTCATTCGGCATATCTCACACTGCATGCGTTGGATAATCATCCGGCTTTCGGATTTAACTACGACCCGAGCCATTTTGGCTATCAGCATGTGGATTATGTCAGGTTTATCTATGAATTTGCCGACCGCATTTTTCATGTTCACATGAAAGATGTTTACTGGAGCGATGTTCCAAAAAGCATTGGCGTTTTTGGCGGGCACTCCGAATTTGGAGATAATCGGCGATATTGGAATTTTCGCAGCGTAGGACGAGGCAGTATCAATTTTGAGAATATTATCCGTGCTCTGAACGACATCGGTTATCAGGGGCCGCTTTCGGTTGAATGGGAAGATAGTGGGATGAACCGGGAAGCCGGTGCAACCGAATCTTGTGCCTATGTGAAAAAGATTGATTTTGAGCCCTCTGATATTGCCTTCGATGATGCTATGCAAAAGGAGTAATCAGCAAATTCAATACCCTTTCTTTTTGGCCATCTGTTGAGATTCCAAAATAAAATCCCGGTGTGCTTTTATTAAGTTGATAGAGTGCAGCAGCATATTTTTGGTTTCGGAAATTATGTTGAAGAAAAGTACTGAATTTCGTGTATTTACTTCTCCTGCCTTAATCCTTCTTATTTGCATGATTTCAAAGTTTTCGAGAGTTTCCAGTATTTCGTCTCGCTGTATAATCAGATCAGGTATTTCATCAAAATTGTTATGTTCAACCAATTCGATGAAAGATATGTAGAAGCTATCTATGTTTTTTCTGAGTTTCTGCATTTCCTTTATCTGGGATTTGTTAAATGGGCGGTGATTGTTATTCACATGCTCATAAAGCGGTTCTACCAGAAAATTCAATGAGTGAGCAAGCTCTCGCTGATAGTCAACAACCTGCACGTAGAAATGTCCGGAATCAACATTCTTCTCAATTTTAGAGATAACATTTAAAACTTTATTTTTTTGTTTTTTTGCTCTTTTGTTGAGGTCATCTTTCAGTTTCAGTGCTTCTTTCAGATCTGAACGCTCTTCATTTAAAAAGTTTGTAATGCTCTCAGAGTAAACCTTATTAGCCTGAATTATGGCTTTTATTACCTGGTTCCTGCACTTCTGCATTACTTTATCAATCCCATCCTTTTCGCTGATAACTTCGTCTTCCAGGTTTTCTATTGCATCGCCATTACCGTTCTTTTTAAGAATACCAAAATGAGTCTGTAATAACATAAAAATTGCAATGGCAGCAAAGACAAATATCATAAACATTCCACTGGCAAAGATGATCCAGGCGATAATTGCTGTAACCGAAAATGCAATTATTGCAGTCAAAAACCAACCGCCCACAACGGCAAGAACCCCGGAAATCCGGTAAACTGCACTGTCGAGCCCCCATGCACGATCGGCAAATGAAGTACCCATTGCCACCATAAAGGTTACGTAAGTTGTGGACAGGGGAAGCTTATATGATGTTCCGATGGCAATTAACACACTTGCCACAAAAAGATTAACCGTTGCCCTGATTTTATCGAAAGCAGAATTTCCGGCATAATCCTCGCTAACCGGTTTAAAGCGAGCTTGAATTTTCTTTATCAAAGGTTCAGGAATTTTTGCCACCAGTTTTTTTTGATATTTTCTGAAATTCCGGACAATTACCCTTGCCAGCATACTTGAGCTAAAGCGCTCATCCCCTTCGCTTTGTCTTGCCAAATCCACAGAGGTATATACCACAGAATGTGCCTTTTTTGAAAAGGTCAGGGTTAAGATCATTATTAAACCTGCAATTAAAAGAATGTAGCCAGGGGTGTCAGCCTTTCCTGCAAGAAATTCCATGGTAAATGTTTCAGGTAGAGGTGCACCGGCTGTCGTCCATGTTTTAAATGCATATAAACCTGCAATAGGAACTCCGATAAAATTCACCAGATCGTTTCCGGCAAATGCCATTGCCAAAGCAAATGTTCCAATCAATACGGTGAGTTTTAGTATTTTCACCTTGAAAAGGGAATTTAATATCTGAATGATAACTACCCATCCCAAAAAACCGTATAACAACAATTTTCCGTTGTTGGCAATAATCCAGTCACCGAGAATTTCTCCATTGCGTAGCTCTGCCTGGGCAAAAGAAGCGCCTGCTATTCCCTTGATGAGAAGAAAGTAGGTAATGGCAGTGATTGCTAAACCACCGTAAACAGCACCTAAGTATTTCATGTTCTTCCGGTAGTTGAAGGTAAAAATGATCCGTGTTATATACTGAACAATAGAACCGATAGTGAATGCGATGGGAACAGAAAGCAAGATACCTGAAATGATTGCAAGCGCTTTTTCCGAATTGATGTAATTGGACAACTCACCGACTGTGCCTCCCATCCGGTTTAGTTTCACCAAAGAAACCGCTACGGCTGCGCCAAGTAGTTCAAAAACAATGGATACTGTGGTTGAGGTTGGCATTCTCAATGAGTTGAAGGTGTTGAGAAGAAGGATATCCGTAATCATCACAGCAGTGAAAATGACCATGATTTCATTGAACACAAACATTTCCGGGTGAAAAATCCCTTTTCGGGCAATTTCCATCATGCCGCTTGAAAAAGTGGTTCCGATAAATACACCCACTCCGGCCATCAGAAAGATGAGCCATTTGGGAGCTGCCTTGGAACCGAAGGCTGCATTTAGAAAATTTCCGGCGTCGTTACTAACGCCAACAATTAAATCTGATATAGCAAGTGCAAGAAGTACAACTACTATAATAAGGTAAAAATTTTCCATTAGCTCTATTTTTCAGACCGCAAATATAAATGAGAAACTTTTGCTTATGCCAGCTAAGGTATTAAAAAAACATTAACAGTCCATAAAGAAATTATTAATGATTTGAACAAAATGTCATTAATGTTAATAAATCCAACAATTTGTACACTAGTTCATAATGAATTAAGTGAAAACTAAAGTTTTAAAAGCGATTATATTATACTAATTTTGAGTCGTCTAAAGTGAAAATCATATGAAAACATACACATCGCGGCAATTAACGCTATATATTTCAATTCTTCTCACTTCTCTGGCATTGATTTTTTTGCTATTCACCTGGTTGTTGTCTCCCGGATTTTGGGTATTACTGATTTTAGTAATTGTCTTTTTTCTGACTTCCTATTTTTATGTAACATTTGTCATAAATAAGTATATATCCGACAAAATACGACCTGTGTATAAAACCATAAAGGATTTGCCATTAAGCGGAAAAAATCTTGAAGAAAAGTCATCCGATTCCACAAATCTGCTGTCAAATGTCAGGTATGAAGTTGAAGAATGGGCAAAGGCGCAAATGAAGGAGATTGAGCGATTAAAGGAATTGGGGCGTTATCGTAAAGAATTTGTTGGAAATGTATCACATGAATTAAAAACCCCGATATTCAATATTCAGGGCTATATTTTGACTTTGCTGGAGGGCGGGCTTGAAGATTCGAGAATCAACATGCTTTACCTCAGACGCACTGAAAAAAACATAAACCGTCTTATTTCAATAGTTGAGGATTTGGAGTCGATTACAAAGCTTGAGTCGGGAGAACTTAAGCTTAATATGAGAAAATTTGACATTGTCAAAACTGTCAAGGATGTGTTTGAGATGGAACACTTTCAGGCACAGAACCGTGAGGTTTCGCTTGAAATTGTGAACCCGCCATCAAAGCCGGTTTATGTCAGAGCTGACCGTAACCGGATTGTTGAAGTTCTTGTTAACCTCATTGTGAATGGAATTAAATACAGTCGGAAAGGGGGTTTTGTTCATGTCTCCTTTTATGATCTTGAAGATAATGTCATGGTTGAAATAACCGATAACGGACTTGGAATTGAGAAAAAATTCCTGCCTCGAATTTTTGAACGTTTTTACCGCGTGGAAAAATCCAGATCGCGGGAGCAGGGTGGAACAGGGCTTGGTCTTTCCATTGTAAAACATATTATTGAAGCCCACAACCAGTCCATCAATGTCCGAAGTGTGGTTGATCAGGGAACAACTTTTAATTTTACACTTGAAAAAGCCAGATAATGTCAATATTGTTCTAATGGTTGAATAAATTTCAGGAATTCAATAAATTACTCGTAACTTTGTGTTTGAAACAACAAAAAGAGACAAATGAGCGAAAATAAATTTAAAATTCTGCTGGTTGACGACGAAGAAGATATTCTGGAATTTATCGGCTACAATCTTGAAAAGGAAGGCTATGAGGTGTTTACTGCACAAAATGGAAAAGATGCAATCAAACAGGCTGAAAAACATCAACCTCATCTAATACTTCTGGATGTAATGATGCCCGAGATGGATGGAATTGCAACCTGCGAAGAAATCCGTAAAAATCCGGAGATAAGTAATACAATTATTGCTTTTCTGACAGCACGGGGAGAGGATTACACTCAAATTGCCGGGTTTGAAGCCGGCGGTGATGATTACATCACCAAACCGATTCGCCCAAAAGTATTGGTCAGCCGGGTGAAAGCTCTATTGAAGCGCACGGGTGAGGCAGGCGGTGTTGCTGCCTATGCAGAAGAGACAGGAATAATTTCCGTTGGCAATCTGGTAATCGACAAGGAGCAGTATCTGATTCGCCTTGATAATCAGGAGATGGTTCTGCCCAGAAAAGAGTTTGAACTTTTATCACTACTTGTTTCGAAACCGGGAAAAGTTTTCACGCGTGAGGAAATATACTCAACTGTTTGGGGAGAAAATGTGGTAGTGGGTGACCGCACCATTGATGTTCATATTCGTAAATTGCGTGAGAAAATCGGTAGCGAACGTATCAAAACACTTAAAGGCATAGGATACAAGTTTGTGGATCTCTAAATGAAATATATAACCAGATAGAGAATTAAAAATCCTGTGGCATAGCCTGCTTTAAGATGCCATAATTTGTTTTTGTTAAGAATAAGCAGTGCAGAAGCAACTATTCCGGAGATAAAAACAACTGCCGCAATTGACCACATCGGATTGGCTCCCATCCTGAAAGAGAGTGCAATAAGAGCACCTGTCAATGCACCAAGTGCAGCCATGTGGCTGCTGATTTTCCATCTGAATGAAAGCGGGAGGAGCGCAACTATCACAAAAATTGAGGCTAACTGTAAAAGTTTAAAAACAGGTAAGGCTTCAATCCTAAGCAATAATAGATATCCAAGATAATAGGAAAATGCCGTAAAAATAAGTGATAAGGCTCTGAAGTTTTCCGAATCAGGCGAAAGCTTAAATTTTGGATTGATTGATAATAAGGCAATTGAGAGCAAAGGAAGAATGCAGGTGGTAAAAAATATTATGAGTAAAACCAGTCGTTTTGCCTGCCATCCCAGCATGGAAAAGTAAAAATCGGAGTGAAAAAGCAACAGAAATCCCAGCGTGGGAATTATTGTGGGATGGAAAAGATATGCAATAGCCCGGGCTGTTTTATTCATATTTACAGCTCCTTACGTAGTCTTGCAACCGGTATTCCCAACTGCTCACGGTATTTGGCAACAGTTCTTCGCGCAATGCCGTATGATTTTTTGTTTAAAATCTGAGTCAGTTTTTCGTCGGTTAAAGGTTTGCGCTTGTCTTCATTATCGATACAATCCTGAAGAATTTTCTTAATTTTTCGTGTTGACACCTCTTCTCCGTCATCTTTTTGCATCCCTTCGGAGAAAAAATATTTTAGCGGATAAATTCCAAAATGTGTTTGTATGTATTTGCTGTTGGATACCCTTGAAATCGTTGAAATATCAAGTCCGGTTTTTTCGGCAATATCCTTTAAAATCATGGGGCGCAGTTTTGTTTCATCCCCATCCTGAAAAAACTCCTTCTGGAAGCTGATTATTTCAGACATTGTTATGAGCAGAGTGTGGTTTCTCTGCCTGATGGCATCGATAAACCATTTTGCCGAATCCACCTTTTGTTTAACAAACACTAGCGCATCTTTCTGATTTTTATCTTCTCTGACCATAGAACGCAGCATTTCCAGGTAAGTTTTATTGATCCTCAGCTCGGGCACATTCTGCTGATTCAACGTGAGATTGAGTTCCCCATCAGAGGTTTCAAGTATAAAATCGGGTATAATGTGTTGGTTCGCCTTATTGTGCGGATTACTGTATGCGCTCCCCGGTTTCGGATTTAATTTCAGCACATGGTCTATTCCCTCTTTCAGCTCTTCATCTGTGAGTTCCAGCTTTCTTTTTATTTTTTCGTAATGCTTGCGGGTGAACTCTTCAAAAAAATCCTGAATAATTGTTAACGCAAGTTTATGGTTGCTGCCGCCACCTTTTCTGTTGAGCTGCAACAGCAGGCATTCCTTGAGGTTACGTGCCCCAACTCCCGGGGGATCAAGAGAATGGATAATGTTTAGAATTTTCTGCAGTTTTTCAACCGAAACTTCTAAGCCAATGCTGAATGCCAGATCATCGCTGATTGACATTAAATCACGGCGAAGATACCCATCATCATCAATATTACCTATTATGTATTCAGCCAATTCTCTGTCCTGCTCTGATAGGTTGGTCATTCCCAACTGATCATACAGGCTTTCGTGAAATGTAATTCCCACTGAGAACGGGATTTCCACATATTTGTCATCTTTCGAATAGTTACTTGTATTGGTTTTGTATGAAGGGATTTCATCATCGTCTGTGTAGTAGTCGTCAAAGGAAAACTCTTCTTCAGAGTCCTGATCCTGTTCGTTTGAGTTGTCTTCATCCTCTTCATACCTGTCGGGACTATCCGACTCTAATTCCAGCACGGGATTCTCCTCCAGCTCTTTTTTAATCCGTTGTTCGAGGAGCATGGTGGGAATCTCCAAAAGCTTGATCACCTGTATTTGCTGAGGTGAAAGCTTCTGCAGCAGCTTTTGTTGTAATGTTAATCTTTGTTTCATTTTCCCGAATTAGTTTTGTAAATTTATAGATTTTTCGGGAACAATGCAACAAAAGAAATCAGAATTCTGCATTTTTCGGTGTTCTTGGAAACGCAATCACATCACGGATATTCCCCATTCCGGTAATAAACTGCATAAATCGTTCAAAGCCCAATCCAAAACCGCTGTGAGTCACACTGCCAAATCTTCGTGTATCAAGATACCACCACATTTCATCAACAGGGATATCCATTTTTCTCATTCTCTCTTCCAGTTTTTCAAGTATCTCTTCCCGTTGCGAGCCTCCGATAATCTCACCAATCTGCGGAAATAAAACATCCATGGCACGCACTGTCTTGCCGTCTTCATTGAGCTTCATGTAGAAAGCTTTGATATCACCCGGGTAATCGGTTAAAATCACCGGACGTTTAAAGTGCTTTTCCACTAAATAGCGCTCGTGCTCGCTATGCAGGTCAACCCCCCAGTCAACAGGGAACTGAAATTTTTTCTTTTTGTATGGATTTGAGTTTTTCAGAATATCTATTGCTTCTGTGTAAGTTATCCGCACAAACTGACTGTTCAGAACAAACAGTAGTTTTTCCACCAGGTCCATAGAACGCTGATCCTGAGGTTTGTTCTTTTCTTCATTTTTCAGTCTTTGAGCAAGAAAATTTAAATCATCCAGGCAATTGTCAATTGCATATTGAATAAGATATTTCAAGAAATCTTCAGCCAGATCCATGGTGTCATCCAGATCGTAAAATGCCATTTCCGGTTCAATCATCCAGAATTCTGCCAGATGTCTTGTGGTATTGGAATTTTCGGCTCTGAAGGTTGGTCCGAAAGTGTATATTTCGCCTAATGCCAATGCGCCTAACTCACCTTCCAGTTGGCCAGAAACGGTCAGATTGGTCTGTTTCCCGAAAAAATCCTTGCTGAAATCTGCCTCACCTCCATCAGTGAGCGGTGGGGTAACAGCATTCAGGGTGGTCACCCTGAACATCTGTCCGGCGCCTTCAGCATCACTACTGGTTATGATGGGAGTGTGAAGATAATAGAATCCCTTATCATTGAAATACTTATGAATTGCATAGGACATAGCATGGCGAATGCGAAAAACCGCACTGAAAGTGTTTGTGCGAAAACGAAGATGTGCATTTTCGCGTAGAAATTCAAGTGTATGTTTTTTAGATTGGATGGGATATTTTTCCGGGTCAGCCCTACCAAGCAACTCAATTTTTTCGGCAATCAATTCTACTTTTTGGCCTGCTCCGCCTGATTCGGCAAGAATGCCTTTAGCCGAAATGCTGGCTCCGGTATTGATTTCACGTATCAGATTGTCATCAAAACGTGCTGTGTCAGCAACTATCTGAAGGCTGTGAATGGTCGAGCCGTCATTCAGTGCAATGAAACTAACATTTTTACTGCCTCTTCGGGTTCTCACCCATCCTTTAACAAATATTTCATCTCCGATTTCGCCTAATGCCAAAACCTCTTTAACTTTCCGTCTATTCATCATTTCCAATTATCTTTTTAACCTTTTCAGAATAAAAGAAACAAAAGTAGTTTTTTAATAGGAATTTCCAGTCGGGGAGATTTGAATTTTGCGGTATTGAGTCAAAGTTTAAAATAAAAAAGCCATCCGGCTTAAAAACCGGGTGGCTTTTGACAATTTAATTTAGTTTATGTGGTATTATCTTTATTCGGCAGCATCCCCCGGCACCGGGACTTTGGCATTCTGAATGTAGCCGATATCTCCCATAACATAAACGTCTGGACCCAGTTTTAGGTCGGAATTCATCATTTCATCGTAGGTTACTTCTTTTCCGGTATAAGCTGAAACCCTTCCCATGATGGCAACCATGTTGGAAATGGCTGTTTGTTCGGCTTCGTTAAACGGAATGTTTTGTCTGATGCATGTAACTAAGTTGATGTGTTCCTGGACGTATGGACTGGTTTCGGAACCTTGTGCAACAAAAAGTTCGTTTCCGGCTGCGTCAACAATTTTTGGTTTGTGTCCATCGGTTATAGCGATGGCTTTAGTTCCGTGAAAGATTTCATAAACACCATTGGCACAGCCATTTATCTGTCGACACATGCTGTGTATATGGCGTCCGTCTTCATAGAAATAATCGATGCTGAAATTGTCATACTGGTCGCCGGTAACTCTGCGTTGTCTGGAGCCAAAACCAACTGCCTTAACCGGATGTCCGCCGATAAACCAGCTTGCCACATCAATATTGTGAACGTGTTGCTCCACAATGTGGTCTCCGGAGAGCCAGCACCAGTTCACCCAGTCGCGAATCATCCATTCCATTTCACTCCAGCTTGCATTTTTGTCGCGATGCCACAGTTTGCTCTGGTTCCAGTAAACATTGGCTGAAACAATGTGCCCGATAGCATTTTTATTTATCTCTTTCCATAAGTTCACGTAGCTGTGCTCATGGCGACGCTGAGTGCCGGTTACAATTTTTAATCCGAGGGATTCTGCCATTTTTGCTGCTGCAATTATCTGGCGGATTCCTACCGGATCAACGGCTATCGGTTTTTCCATGAAAACATGCTTGCGTGCCTTAACGGCAGCTTCAAAATGCTCCGGTCTGAATTTTGGCGGTGTAGCAAGGATAATCACGTCAACACCTGCATCAATAACTTTCTCGAATGCATCAAAACCTACAAAGCAGTTCTCTTCAGGGACTTCGATGTTGTGCTCTTTTTTGATTTTCGCACGACAATCATCCACTCTGTCCTTGAATACATCACCTAATGCTGTAACAGTCAGGTTTGGCCCCGCTGAAATGAAGTTCAGCGCTGCTCCTGATCCGCGACCGCCGCATCCGATAACCCCGGCTTTCAGCTCCGGTCCGTCAGGTGCTATGTCAAGCATTGGCGGGAGGTTTAACTCTCTGGATTTAAAATCATAAATTCCGGATACCCCGGCTTTTTCACCACCTCCGGAGCAGGAAGTAAAAGCTCCGATTCCCATAGCACTTGCAGCGCCAACGGTAGCAGCGCCGGATAAAAACTTACGTCTTGAAAAATTACTATTACTCATAACTTGATATTTTGATTTGATTTCAGGATACTAAACTAATTATTATTTCCGGTATTTTCATCAAATTCACAAACTATTCTGAATCCGACATAGTTGCAGTCAGAAAGCCACCAGATACTTTTGGGCATCTGCGGGTCGGTGAGAAACCATTCTTCGGTTCGTGTGTAATCACGCGAGGCACTTCTGACATCGGAAACAGGGCTGCGGAAGGAGCCGCCTTTCACAACTCTCTCTTTTCCTGAATCAGGACCTTTGGGGTCAAGTATGCCGTCGGTCAGTTTTTCATAAGCATCTTCGGCATACCAATCAGAACAGTATTCAAGAACATTGCCTAACATGTTTTTTAAACCATANNTTAATCAGGTCGCTACTTTTTCCGAAAAGCTTTCCGAAAAATCCTTTTTCGCCAAAATCTTTTGGCTGACCTTCAAAGAAGAAAGGGGTGTCGGTTCCACCGCGCGCTGCATATTCCCATTCGGCTTCTGTGGGCAGGCGATAGGTTTTGCCGGTAACCTGAGAAAGCCATTTGCAATAGGTTTCTGCCGCATGATAAGTCATTGTTATTGCCGGGCGGTTGCCCAAGCCCCAGTTTTGGTCGGGTTGTCCGTATGGCGGGGTGGGTCCGGAAATGGCATCAATGTCATCTTCAGTGCGTGTTCCCTCTGTGTCGGTTGAGCGTCCCTCGGCTGCTGTAGCAGCATAAAAAGCCAGAAATTCATCCCAAGTAACTTCAATCTCTGCCATAAAAAACGGGCTGATTCTAACCTCTTTTTGTGGGCTTTCATCGGCACTTCTCAACTGCTCATCTTCAGGGCTTCCAATTTTGAATGAACCACCCGGTATGGCTTTCATGTTGAACGAGACCGTAGTGTTGGGTACCGTTTCTGTAAAATCTTCATGCGCGAAAACTTCTACCGGTGCTGTGTAAATATCCATGGGTGCCGATTTCGTCATTCCAAAATCTACATTTGCAGCATGAATGGCATTCGGATCATAATGTCCCACACTCAGGTGGCAGTTGATACACCGCAAATTATCTTCATTTTGGGTGTAATGTAAATGTGCATCCTGCCCTTCTTTGGTGAGAGTGAGCGGAAACAGGTTCACATGGCAATGGAGACATGATTCCTTGAAAACATGATGCTGAGCATATTCAAAAGTTGCCTTCTGCTCCCAGTTAAAATCGGCGCTGTCTTTAAATAGCAGACCATAAACATCGCGTGTGCCGGTTATAATCTTCTGCTTCAGGTATCCTTGTCCCTTCGGGGGAAGATGACATTCAACGCATCCTATGTGCATTCCCGATTGGGTGACATAGTGAGTAGATAACCGCCACGACTCGGTTGCATGTGGATGTACGTGGCATATGGCACAAAACTCGTTTGTGGATGTATATTCAACAAATTTGTTGAAGTAAATGGTGAAAAGTAAACCTATTACAAAACCTAAAAAAAGTACCAGAAGTAATTTTCGTTTCAGAAATGCAATCAACCGCTTTAGCATGCTCAAGATTTTAAAAACTGAATTTTTACATTAAATGCCAAAAATAATAATTTCTNNAGTTATTTTGTGTTATTTCCCATTTCCCAGAGGAACTTTACCGGAATTTTGTTTTTATGATAAAATTGATTATCTTTGCAACCGCGTTTTTAGAAAATAGTGAGACTATTATACAATATATTGCGGGGTGGAGCAGTTGGCAGCTCGTCGGGCTCATAACCCGAAGGTCGTAGGTTCGAGTCCTACCCCCGCTACAGAAACAGGCTGAATGCCTGTTTTTTTTGGACAGTTTTTCATCCCGGACATCGGTTTTTGAATAATGTTTTCCCCATAAACCAGAAAATTTTTTCCTGTTCATCTGAAATGAGACACATATCCGGGAGAATTTGAAGTTATTCGTTTGATAAAATAATTGCAAATTTTAACTGATCAATCGTATTAGTTAAATTTTGTAATAACTCAGGAGTTTCCAAATAAACCATCAGCCAGCTGATCATCTCAATTATTTCAAATTTTTTAGTTTTTAGAGCTATAGTGCTGAGCGACATCAGGTAATAAAGTAATTCAATCACATGGATTGATTTTCTGTTTCTAAAAAAGAACTCAGGACCTTGTTCAAAAATATCTGTCAGATCAATGCCCTCAGAATCAATCCACTGGTGAGTTTTCCATTGCATTTTCAATAATGGATAATCTGGATGAAGGTTAAAATATTTTTCAAGTAATTTGTCGTATTCTTTTTCAGAATACTTTGCATTAAGAATAAGAAAATGAACCGCAGGGTTATCAGGCATTTGCTTGTTGAGATTTTTTAATTTATTCAGTGCTTTCTTCGGATTGCTATTTACTAAATCAAAAATTTCATAAAACTTCATTTCCCATTCTTCCCGGTTGACATTGGAATTTGGTTGAATCCCCAATAATTCATCCGACAGTTCATCATCAATTTGATAGTTACGAATCATCTCAACGTGATTGTCATAAAGTCTTTCAACTTCTTCAATATCAATGAGATCTTCAAAAAGTGTATAGAGCAGGTAATCAAATTCTTCTAATTCTTCATCTGTTGGTATATCTGAGCTTTCAATAATTTCAATCATCCGATCCACTTTCTCCTGGAAAGAGAAATCGATGAATTTTTCCTCAAAATTATCGAAAGAGGCATTGCTGTCGAAAACATCTTCATCAGTACGATAAATAAAGTCATAATTTCCTTTGCCTGCCGTACGCTCAAGTTGATCAATGATTTGTTTTATACGTTCTTCGCTCTCAAAAGGGCCGGAAATATAAAAAGGTTTTCCGTTTTCTCCACAATCAATATCAATCAGTTCGATGTCTTCGGTATCTTCCTCCAGAATATATTTTGCAACTGAAGCATATTCTTTGCAAGGCTTAAAACCGTATTCTTCGGCAAATTCAACCCCGGCGTAAATGATATTATGAACCAAAGGATATGGAACATGGTCTAAATCAACTACACCGACACTTTTTTCTATCAGTTCCTCATATTCCACTTCACT
>MTKW01004953.1_pt1 | contig 16712 bp, 16 predicted proteins | sample 1042761 | NCBI WGS metagenome assembly MTKW01 (sample SAMN06205366, study PRJNA360243) | anaerobic digester metagenome | biome: Wastewater treatment plant; feature: Anaerobic digester sludge; material: sludge; isolation source: anaerobic digester fed with sludge from wastewater treatment plant ... | reverse complement strand
GAACATTGGCGGACATTGCTACGTGCCCGTGCTATCGAAAACCAGCTGTTTGTGGTAGCGGCTAACGCTTGTGGCCCCATGGGAAAGGTAGTGAACTGCGGTCATTCAGCAATTATCGACCCCTGGGGGCAAGTACTGGTAGAAGCAGGCAAAGAGGAGAGTTTACTTAATGTGGACCTGGATCTAACACAAGTTCAGGCCGTTCGCCGGCGCATTGCAGTGTACAACGACCGGCGCCCCGAAATATATGCAACACTATAATATTGAGAACGCAATGTTATAGTTAGCCCCTATCCTTAAAAAGTGTGCATAAAGATCTAAAGACAAGGCACCCATGTTAATATTTACTAGCCTTAACATGACCTGTCTCTTCGCCGAACTCATTTTGAGCCCGGCTTTGTGTTCATCGCTACCTTGTATATTAGTAAAATTTCCAGGTTACTTTGCTGTAAGGCTCTTTTGTCTACTACTTGTACGGAGTTTCTTCTTGACCCGTTGGTGGCATTTTTGTATCCGGTCTTTACATTGTACCCGCGTTGAAACACAAGAAACGCTCGTACGAGAGAAAAGGGTGTCAAAGCTTTCAGCGCATATCCCCCCCCCGCGTATTTCCACCTGCCACAATACTGTTGCGATTGTACTCTCCATAGGTAGTCATGAGGTAGTCATGGCGAGGTTTAGATAATGTCTCCCAGGAGCGCCATAACAGAAACACTTGGACAAAAATTATTATCCCTAGAAGGAATTTATTATCATATGTAGAATATAGTTACCTAGAATATTATTCTAGGTCTAATAATTATCGTAAAAATATAGGGAAAGGGTGTGATTGACAATTATGAAGGAAGAAATTAGGGCCATCATGAATATCCTACCATCTCTAGCAAACGCCTTAGGCTCCTGCTATGAACTGGTATTGCATGACTTCTCCGATATAGACCACTCTATTGTCGCTATTGAAGGCAATATCACCGGTAGAGAAGTCGGCGGATCTGTTACAGACTTAGGGTTAAGGCAGCTTCAGAACAATATGGATAAAGACTTAGTAGGATATAAGATAGTGCTACCCGACGGAAAAACTCTAAAATGCTCTTCAATCTTCATTCGCGATAAAGCTGGTCAAGTTATAGGAAGCCTATGTATAAATTTTTTGATTGATGATTTCTTGTTAGCTCAACGCACAATACAGTCCCTGATAAAGATAGAAAGTGAAGAGCGAGATGAGCATAGCGAGACTTTCCCAGCGGATGTAGGTCAATTGGTTAACTTAGTCATTAAAAATGCACTTGATTCGGTAAATAAACCGGTTACATTCATGAATAAAGAAGATAAATTAAGTATTGTTAAAGAATGTCATGATCGAGGTCTCTTTCTAGTAAGGGGTGGCGTAGATGAAGCTGCAAATGCACTATCCTTGTCGAGAGCAACGGTTTACTCATATTTGGAAGAGATACGTAACCAGGCTTAAGTATCATCAAAAGGGAGTGTTTGATATCAACTTCCTTTGAGTAAACCCAACAGTTCGAAGAAACCAAATGCAAAAGAGTGTTTGCTAGGTTAGAAAGCTACTTTGCGAACTATGATATGACAAACATAAATTAGAATCTGGTTCTACATATACATCGGCGGGAAATAAGATGCTTGCTGAGATAGAAAAGGTTCGAAACAAATAATATTACACGCGTTTTAAGTTGACCGTTTATGGCTGCATGGTAACTTCCGCAAACATTACAAAACGTATTGAGGGACAGGCACAGTGCTCTAGAGGTGTTTGAAGCATGCTGTAAGTGCAAGGAGGAACAAAATAATGCCAAAGATTATTGGTGAGAGCATCGATTACTTGTGCAATTTCCAGATGAAGGCTGGCAAAGGTTCTATTAAGAGGGGCAACACGAAGCTATTTTATGAAGCTGCGCGTCGTGTACAAAGGGATCCGTTGACTTACCTCGCAGCAACCGCTCTTGTGGATAGGGTACATGAGGACGACGTGGTTTTGATTGCAACTGGATGCCGGAACCTTCCTGTCTTGCCATACGGTGAAAGCGACGGACCCATTGGCGCCGCAGCTCTTGCTCGTTCCCTTGATATCTCGTTAGGTGCGAGAACTGTAATAACAGTCGAGAAAGATAATGTCGAGGCTACTGAGGCAGTTGTCCGCGCCTCCGGCGCTTATTTGCGTCAACAAGAGGATTTTTACCGGGTTCCTGGTGCCGTTGTAGTGGACACATACCCTCTAGGCGAAGAAGCTGGCAAGAAATATGCGGTCGAACTTATCGATAAGTATAAACCCGCTGCTATTATATTCTGTGAGAAACACGGTCCCAATGCTATGGGCGTTTTGCATACCGTAACTGGTTATAAGATAAACAAGGAAGAAATGGCAAACGCCTACTTCCTGGCGACGGAAGCTGAAAAACGTGGCATTCTGACCATAGGTGCGGGTGACGGGGGCAACGAAATAGGTAACGGAATAATATATGACGCTGTTAGAGCTATACCGGGATATGGTGCTGAGTGCGTTTGTGGTTGCGGTGGAGGGCTTGCTACCGTCAGCAAGACAGATATTTTTGTTGCTGCTTCAATATCCAACTGGGGTCTTTATGGTGTAACGGCTATGCTTGCTTATCTTAAGGGTAACATCAACATAATTCATGATATAGAGACAGAGCGTCGTATGCTTGAAGCATGTGCATATTTCGGTAGCGTAGATGGGACAACAATGAGGCCCGTGCCGCGGGTGGACGGAACCTCTCTTGAGGCCGGTCAGGCATTTGTGACGTTGCTTCGTGAAATAGTTAGTAACGGTATGAAGAAAGTCGCAAGGCACGTTTAAAGGGAGTGCTGCGGACTAGTCCATGTTTTCTGGTGACAAAAACAAAAGGGTGTGACAATATAGATGGCCCAAATGATAGCTTCACGATTAATACAAGGCATAGTGGTCATAATCGGCGTAACTCTGATTGTGTTCTTAACGTCGTATATGACAGGCGACCCTGCCTCTTTGATGCTTGGCGAATTTGCGACGGATACACAAATACAGGCTTTTACAGAAGCTTATGGGCTTGACAGACCCGTAATGGTTCAGTATTGGGAGTTTTTAACAAATGCTGTACGGGGTGATTTTGGCAATTCACTGCACTATAAGACGTCAAATCTAGAACTGGTCAAGGAAAGGCTGCCGTCCACGCTTAAGCTTGCTGGCATAAGCATGTTGGGTGCACTAGTGTTTTCCATTCCTCTTGGTATATACAGCGCAAGACACCACAATACATGGAAAGACACCGCCATAATGGCCTGTGGCGTCGCCGGTCAATCCATTCCAAATTTCTGGTTGGCGTTGTTAATAATAATGCATTTCGGAGTGGAATTGGGGTGGCTACCTGTTTCGGGCATGAATACATGGAAAAGCTACGTCATGCCGTCAGTAACGCTCATGATGTGGCCTTTGGCCCAGAACATAAGGATGATGCGTTCTTCTATGTTAGAAGTACTCGATGAAGAATATACGAAACTTGCACGCGCCAAGGGTTTGCATGAACGCGTGGTAATTTGGAAGCACGCTCTGAAGAATGCAATCCGGCCTGTGTTGACACAGGTTGGCCTTCAGTTAGGGTCTTTCCTTGGTGGTGCAGTCATAACGGAGACCATATTTGCTTGGCCGGGCATCGGGCGATTGGCAGTTCAGGCTATTCAGGTTCACGATTTTCCCTTGCTGAGAACGGTTGCAGCGATGGTAGCATTGGGCTTTGTTGTTATAAACCTTACGGTTGACGTACTTTATGCGGTCATTGATCCACGCGTTCGATGAATTGATCGGAGGAGAGTCTATATGGAATTTATTAGAAGAATGGGCAAGTCTATATTTGGGCATACCTCCGGTACAGTTGGGCTTATTCTTGTTGTAACTATGATTATGGTGGCTGTTCTGGCCCCTGTGCTGGCTCCGCATGATCCTGCTGAGATGAAACTCATGAATAGGCTAAAGAAACCCATGACAAGGACTACTGACGGCACGCTGTATATACTTGGCTCCGATTCGCTCGGGCGCGATGTGCTTTCTAGGATAATATACGGAACAACAATATCCCTGCTCGTAGGTATTGCGGGCGCTGCTATATCGCTTGTTATCGGCTGTGTATTCGGTCTTTGTGCAGGATACTTTGGAGGCACCGTTGATATCATTCTGATGAGGCTTACGGATATTCAGCTTGCATTTCCGTTCGTGCTTTTAGCGCTGACAATTCTCAGCATTATAGGCGGCGGCTTGACTGCTTTGATAATTGTCATGGGTATTGGAAGTTGGACGAACTACAGCCGTGTGGTAAGGGCCGAAACACTATCCATTAAGACCAGAGAGTTTGTCGAAGCTGCGCGCGCTATAACTAACAAGGGCAGTACCATTATGTGGAAACACGTTCTGCCTAACATATTAGGACCGGTTATAGTTGTAACGACTTTTAACATTGCGTCCAACATTCTAACCGAAGCCTCGCTATCGTTCTTAGGATTAGGCGTGGATCCCTCCATACCGAGTTGGGGCACGATGCTTGCCGAAAGCCGCGACTTTTTGCGCGAAGCATGGTGGTGCGCAACATTCCCCGGTCTTGCCATAATGATTTCAGTTCTCGGTATAAACCTGTTGGGCGATTGGCTGAGGGATTTCCTTGACCCTAAGCTAAAATAGGCCCACAGAAATCAAATTGTATGAGGGGAAAGACATGACAATATTGAAAGTTAAAGATTTGGCCGTCAGCTTTCAAGCAGATAAAAAGACTTGGCTTCAGGTAATAGACAATATCAATTTTGAGGTTAGGAAGGGAGAAGTCCTTGGCATAGTCGGTGAAAGCGGCTGCGGCAAGAGCGTTACTGCACTCTCCATAATGCGTCTCATATCGAATGCCAGAGGCCGCTACGACGCGGGCTCGATAGAGTTTATGGGTCAAGATATCTTGAAAATTAGCGATGCTAAGATGCGAAATATCCGTGGTAACAAGATATCGATGATATTCCAAGATCCTATGACCTCGCTTAATCCCGTGTTCACAATAGGCAATCAGCTTACTGAAGTCATAAAGTTGCACCAAAAAGTGGATAATCACGAGGCGTGGAAGATAGGTTGCCAAATGCTACAGCTTGTTGGCATAACCGACCTCGAAGAGAATATGAGATCATTCCCACATCAGCTGTCAGGTGGTATGCGTCAGCGTGTTATGATAGCTATTGCGCTTGCCTGTCAGCCGGAGCTGATAATAGCCGATGAGCCGACAACGGCGCTCGATGTTACGATTCAGGCTCAGGTTCTTGAGCTTATGCTTGAGCTACAGAGTACGCTTGGAACGTCCATAATGCTTATAACGCACGATCTCGGCGTCATAGCAGAAATGGCGCACCGGGTTATTGTAATGTATACGGGTCGTATAGTAGAAAGCGCTAACGTAAAGGAGCTTTTTTCCAACGCAAGGCATCCGTACACTCAAGGGCTTATGGCTTCCATTCCCAGGCTAGATTATGACAGCAAGTACCTAAAAACAATAGAAGGGACTGTGCCGCCTGTGGGGAAGTTCCCAAAAGGATGCCGTTTTAACCCAAGATGTCCGTATTGCATGGACATCTGCAAAGAGGCGAATCCGCCAGAAATAGAGGTAAATGGCAGCGAAGACCACATCGTGTACTGTTGGAAAGAAGCGGGGGGTGAACTAAATGGCAGAGGAGCTTATTCGAGTTGAGAACATAAAAAAATATTACCAGAGAGGCTCATTTTCGTTTAACCCCAAGAGGCGCAAGGTTTACGTCAAGGCTGTTGATGATGTAAGCTTTACCATAAACGTAGGCGAAACACTGGGATTTGTCGGTGAAAGCGGCTGTGGTAAATCAACGCTTGGAAGACTTATACTCAGGCTTATAGAACCTGATTCCGGCAAGATATACTTTGAGGGCAAGGACCTCCTTTTGTTGAAAGGCAAAGAGTTCCAGCGGCAGCGCAGAGAAATGCAGATAGTTTTCCAAGATCCCTATGCTTCTTTGAATCCACGAATGCGTATCAGAGAAATCATTAAGGAGCCACTTGCATGTCATGAAAACTTATCCGAAAAGGAAATGGATAGGAGAATAGCCGAGCTTCTTTCGCAGGTAGGCCTTGATCCCAAGCACACCTGGGAACGTTTTCCGCACGAATTTAGCGGAGGGCAGTGCCAAAGGATAGGCATTGCACGTGCAATAGCGCTCAACCCTAAGCTTGTTGTCTGCGATGAGGCTGTTTCGGCACTTGACGTTTCGGTACAAGCGCAGATTCTTAACCTGTTCAAAGATCTGCAGGAGCAATACGGTATGGCCTATATGTTTATTGCGCACGGACTTAATGTCGTGAAGCATGTCAGCGACAGGATTTGTGTGATGTATCTTGGCAAATTAGTTGAGATGGGCGATGTTCAAGATGTATTTAAGGAGCGCCTCCATCCCTATACTCAAGCGTTGTTCTCGGCCATACCCATTCCTGACCCTGCAGTAGAGAAAAAACGTATACTGTTGGGCGGGGATGTGCCTAGCCCTATGAACCCGCCTTCAGGCTGCCGTTTTCATACGCGTTGTCCCTTAAAGAAAAATATTTGCTCTGAACAAGAGCCCCAAATGAAAGATATGGGAAACGCCCACTCCGTTGCCTGCCATCTTTTTGAGTGAGCGATAATGGCGCGTCATACTTTGGCTTGCATCAGGACAAACCCTAAAAGGAGAATAAACCTATGGCGAAGCCCATTGTAATCAGGAAGATTGAAGGCCTCATCGAATAGCTTAACAGCGAAGGAATTTAATTTAGGATCATGGGCAAGAGCAGTATTGTTTGTCCAGGCCCGGCGACATGTTAATTATTAATGAAGATGGAGGTAGAACAATGTCTCAGCCGATTATTATCAAGAGCGTATATGAACTTATGGATTGGCTCAAGAATGAAAAAATCGAATATCAGATTGTGGGCGAAACGGCCATGGGTCATCCGATCGTAATGGTTCATAAGGAAGGTGTGGGGCAGCCTGTTATTATTACGGCAGGTGCTCATGCAAGCGAGCCTGCAGGCGTTAGCGCTGCTCTTGAGCTGCTCAAGAATTGGGATTATCCCTTCCCACTTTATATGTTCCCGTTGCGCGATCCCTTTGGATGTCAAGGCTATGCAGGTTGTCTCAGCCAGATTCTTGGCCAGGAGGTTGAATTCAAAACGTGCGAGGAACTTAATGAGTTGCTACTCAAACATGCAGACAAGGTATATAACAACGACGGTAAGTTCACAATTGTACTTATAAAGGACGTTCTGTTTACAAACCTGAGATTTGTTCCCGGAGAAGCCGGCCCGCGCCAGAGTGAGATATGTACGAACGAGTTCCTCCAGGCTCATCCTGAGTTTATCGCCGAATTTGAAGGCAAGCGCATTGTATGTCCCGCAAATTTTACCGATGATGCTGAAACCGTACGGCAGTACGAAAGAGCTTTCACCGCTGAAATTACTTCGAATGGCACGTTTGCTGACATGAACCGCCGGTTTGGTGGCGAAAGCGAACCTCCGGAAGTAAAGATTGTGCGCGAAAAGGTCGATGAGATCAAGCCCTATGTGGCTCTTGATTTGCACGAGGGTTTTGGCAGTACTTACTATTATTTTGTAACTGATTATACTACGAACGAAAGGCTTAGGCATTATGTAGACCTGATGATTGATGCATGCAAGGATGACTTCCCGTCGGGACCGTGGCGTCTTCAAGGTGTTGTCGCTAGCATCCCTGAGGCCGAACACCAGTACATCGAGCCTGTTCCCGGCGTTCTGCAAGATATACGTGGGAAGTACAGTGAGGGTACCCACAAAGGTCTTACAGGCACCGGCTTTAGTGGCTATTGCTCGCGCTACTGCCCATCGGTAACATTAGAATCGGGTACCGACAACACGATGAAGGCACGTGTTAGAATGCATGTAAAATGTGCAACAGCTGTGCTTGAGGACGTAGCAAAGACAAATAAGCAAGGCAACTGAAATAAAAGGATGTGTTTTCCGGCAGTAACTATCGGAATAAGCACATACAAAGCAATTATTTGGGAGGTAGAAAAGAATGACAAAGTTGACGAAGGCCGTTATTTTGCTGCTAGTCGTTTTGCTTACGCTGGGCGCTGTTGCTGGCTGCTCCGGTAAGACGACTACACCACCTACTTCTGAAGGGGAGGGCGAAGGCACCTACAAGAATCTGATCGTGGGTTACGGTGGAGACACTGAGGGCATTGACCCCCAGTTCATCGAGGCAACTTATTCGTTTACAATGTGCTACCATGTGTTTGAGCCTCTGGTACTTCGCAATTTCGATGGCGAATTTGAGGGCAGATTGGCTGAATCCTGGGAACTTATCGATGATTTAACCTGGGAGTTTAAACTTCGTCAGGGCGTCAAGTTCCACAGCGGCAATGAGTTCAACGCTCACGCTGTTGAGGCTATGTTCGATAGAGTTTACAACAATGATCTGGTTGTAAATCGTTACAAAGAAGACCTACATTTTGACAGATGTGAAATAGTTGATGATTACACAATTCGAGTCAAGACGACTGAGCCGAACCCGACTCTACTAGAAGACATCTTCGCTTTTGGTATTGGCGACCCTGCCGTTTATGAAGGCAATTATGAGGCTATTTATGACGTAGCTGTTGGCACTGGCCCCTATAAGTTCAAAGAGTGGGTGCGCGATGATCACTTCACTATAGTTGTTAACGAAGATTATTGGGGAGATGTTCCAGAAATCGACGAGATTGTGTTCCGCGTAATTCCTGAAAGCTCTACTCGTGTTGCCGAGCTGCTTTCAGGCGGTGTTGATATCATTAATAATCCTCCGATCGATCAGATCGAGTCTCTCAAGACCGCAACCACCAGTGTTCTAGCTGCTTCTGCAAACCGCGACTGTGCTCTCGTTGTCAACATGGCTATCAAGCCCTTTGACGATGTCCGTGTGCGTCAGGCTATCAACTATGCTGTTGATAAGGAAGCCATTAATAACGCTTTGCTTGGCGGAAAGGCTGAGCTTTTCGGTGGTATCTGTATGCCTCCGAACGAGAACACCGATCTCAAACCATATCCCTATGATCCCGACAAGGCGAAGGCTCTATTGGCTGATGCAGGCGTGACTGAAGGCACCCCCATTACGCTGCAAACGACTACCGGCCGCTATCTACGTGAAAAGGAGATCACTCAGGCTGTTGCGAGTTATCTTGATGATGTCGGCTTTAAGACGACCGTTGAGCTACTAGACTACTCTGTCATGTCCGAGAAGAGAAATACCCGTACAATTTCTGAGCTAAACTTTATTGGATTAGGCGGATACTTCAGCGGTATTGGTGAGCTTGCATGGCCGCGTGATATGGTTTCTAACAACTCTTGGGTGGATGAACAGTACGAAGCTGTTTATCAGCAAGCTTTAAAGACCATGGATGATGTTGAGCGGAAGAGGCTAACCGATGAAGCACAGAGAATTGTTCACGATGATGCTGTTTGGTTGTTTCTGTGGAGGCAGCCTACTTACTACGGCATTAACAATAGACTTCAGGGATTCTCCTCGCGCCGCGATGAGTTCATGTTCTTCTGGAACTGCGATATCGTAGAATAACAGCCATGCAGATGGCAATACGCCCTGGCCACGAATTTGAGAAAACATACTAATAAGGAGGATACAATGTTTGTTGAGCAAAAGCTTAAGGAAGCAGACGTTGAATTAGTTGAGCTTATGACACCTGCGTCTCACTTTGTTCCGTATGTTAAGACAGGGAATATCGTATTCGTGTCGGGTCAACTTCCACCTACCGTAAATGGCGAGATGCCCAAGGGCAAAGTAGGTCGTGAATTTGATACCGTGCAAGCCAAAGCTATTGCGCGAGACACGGGGCGCGTATTACTTTCCGTACTAAAGGAAGTAACTGGCAATCTTGACAAGGTTGAAAGAATCGTCAGTGTAAATGGATTTGTCAATAGTACAGACGATTACAAAGAGCAGCCTGCCGTAATAAATGGTGCTTCAGAGTTGCTCTGCGAAGTATTCGGCGAGAGAGGTAAGCACGCGCGCTTTGCTATATCTGTAAACTCACTACCTTTTGGCGTACCTCTGGAGATCGCAATGGTTGCGCAAGTGGCTGATTGATTTCGTTTTAGGGAAAGGAGAATTCCTTAATGCCTAAAGTTATTGGAGAAAACATTGATGTCCTGTGCAACATTGAAATGCGGCCGAGTGAGGGCGATCTGCCGCGCGGCACAACTCGCAAGTATTATGAAGCTGCAAGAGATGTTCAGAAAGATCCCCTTTCTTATTTAGCAGCAACAGCTCTCATTGAACGTGTTATGCCAGGGGATAAGGTTCTCATCGTAACGGGAGTGCGCTATCCCCCAATTCTCCCATTTGGCGAGACGGATGGCCCTGTAGGTGCTGTTGCCATGGCCAGGGCTTTAGACATTGCGTTGGGAGCTAAAAGCATAATAAGCGTAGAGGAAGATAATAAAGAACCTACTATTGCGACAATCCGTGCTGCTGGCTGTTACCTGCGTGACGAAAAAGACCTGGATGTTGTTCCCGGAGCTTGCGCTATTGATTATTATCCCCTTGGACCAGAGCAGGGCCCTGTGCACGCAAAATATCTCGTTGAGAAATTCAAACCTGCGGCTATAATATTCTGCGAGAAACATGGGCCCAACGAGCATGGCTTCTGCCATACGGTGACCGGCGGTCCGCTTGATGCGAAAGAAATGGCAAATACATGGTATTTACTTGAAGAGGCCAAGAAACGCGGTATTCTCACTATCGGTAGCGGTGACGGAGGTAACGAAATAGGAAACGGAGTCATTTACGAGGCTGCACGTACCATATCCCAATGGGGTGACCAATGTCTTTGCGGCTGTGGTGGCGGCACTGCTACTACTGCTGAGACAGACATATTCGTGGCCGCGTCCATTTCTAACTGGGGTTTATATGGTGTAATAGCTATGCTCGCGTTCCTTAAGGGCAATGTGGACATTATGCACGACGTGGAAACAGAGCGTCGCATGGTGGAGGCATGTGCGTACTTCGGAAGTGTCGACGGTCTGTCCATGCGACCCGAACCAAAGGTGGATGGTATTTCAATGGACGGCGGGCAGGCGTTTGTAACTTTATTACGTGAAATTGTAAAAAATGGGCTCAAGATGATCATTCGGCATGTTTGACGAAACCAAGTGTTAAACTAAGGTTAATTAAAGCTATGGAGGGTTTTATATGGCAAAAATTATAGGTGAAAACATCGATACCCTGTGCAACTTTCAAATGCTGCCCGGTAAGGGTGATTTGCCTCGCGGACATACCAAGGTATTTTATGATTTTGCCAGGCGCAAACAGAAGGAACCGCTTACCTATTTGGCTGCGACCGCACTAAAGGAGCGCGTAAAGGCTGGCGATCGGGTTCTAATAGTTACCGGGTGCCGAAGCATTCCCCATATGCCCTTCGGTGAGACTGATGGCCCGATAGGCGCTGTGGCTTTGGCCCGGGCCCTTACCGTGGGTCTTGGCGCAAAACCAATTATTAGCGTCGAAGAAGACAACGCCGATCCTACCATCGCCACCATTAGGGCTGCAGGTTGCTATCTCCGGGATGAAAAATATCTAGATTCTGTTCCTGGTTCCTGTGCTATCGACTTTTATCCCCTGGGACCCGAAGCGGGTAAGGAGTATGCCCTTGAGCTTATCGAAAAGCATAATCCCGCAGCCATCATTTTCTGCGAGAAACACGGTCCGAATTCCGTTGGCGAGTATCATAGTGTTACTGGCTATCGGATAGACAAAAACGAAATGGCCAATACCTGGTTCCTACTTGAAGAAGCCGAGAAGCGTAACATACTGACTATTGGTACAGGCGATGGTGGGAACGAGATTGGAAACGGCCTCATCTGGGAAGAAATTCACGGCCAAATGCCCGGTTATGGCGATTGGTGCCGATGTGGCTGCGGAGGTGGTATAGCGACTATAGCCAAGACCGATATCTTTGTCGCGGCTTCTATATCCAACTGGGGCCTATACGGCGTTGCTGCCATGCTGGCCTTCCTCCTCGGCGATGTTGATGTTATGCACGATGAAGATACGGAACGTCGTATGGTTGAGGCTTGTGCTCACTATGGTAGCTTAGATGGTATCTTCTTTGCACCTATCCCGAGGGTGGATGGTATTTCACTCAGGGGGGGTCAGGCGTTTGTGACGCTATTGCGCGAAATAATTACAAATGGTCTCAGAGAAGTTGCTCGTTATGCATAATCTGCCTAAGATAACCGTGACAGGCTAAGTACTATAAGCTGCCTGCTCGATTGTTTAAATCTATGCGGGCAGCTTATAGATTGATTTGCTCTGCTTATGTGATTGCCAGTCAAAACGTGAGCCGAGCAAGGTTGCGTTCATATACGGGTGCGAGTGCCGTCGGGAAAGGGTTGGTGCCTCACCCATAGCAAATTTTGGAGCCTGGCTGGCAACGGCCTGGTTTAAGCGTAGACAAGCGAGGAAGTTGGCCGAAAGCAGTAGCTGAAGACGATGAGTTCCGAAGTTTTCAAAAAGGGAAGACCGATGCTTTCCCGGCTTTATCAATTAAAACCCTAAAACCCGCATCACGTCTAGGTTTCTCACTTTTAAAGCGCATATTTTGCCACCACAAACCAGCCCCCTGAGTATACAGAGCAAAATCAGTGGGCGCATTACATTCTTCGGTGGCCTTATTCGCATCAGTCGCAGTATCTTGTTAGCTAAATCAGGAGCCCTAGTCTTTATCAGGCATCAGTTTCCTCAATTGTCGATGGCCATTTGAGACTTTCCCCTATTTGGCCACGAAAACTTTCTAACCTGAGATCAAACAGCAATGGATTTCTAAAGATAAGCGGGGCAGCTACAGGCGTATTTCGGCCGTATCCGGACAGCCGTTTCGGAAACATCCGGACACCTTGTCGTTTAGATAGAAAAACTGGTACCCTTTAACCAAATTGGTTAAAGGGGGACGACGATGAGGAGGCTGAAGATGCTTAAAGCGAGAGAAATACTGCGGCTGAGGTACGAAGCTGGATTATCATTGCGGGATATCGGTAAAGCATGTAATTGTGGTAAGAGTACAGTGTCAGAGCTGCTTAAAAGGGATCAGGCAGCCCAAATAACCTGACCTATCGAGCTTACAGACAAGCAGTTGATGTCAGCCCTGTACCCACCGGTAAAACGAATGGGGTCGCCTCCCGAACCCGATATGGAATACGTCTTTCACGAGATGAAGAAAAAGAACGTGACCCTATTAGTGCTTTGGGAAGAGTACAAAGAAAAACACCCCGATGGCATCATGTACACACAGTTTTGTGACCGGTACCGGAAGTTCAAGAAGCTAAACAACATTTCCTTGCGTAAAGAACATAAAACCGGCGAAGAAATCGAAGTAGACTGGGCTGGCACCACCATGTCCTACATGGATCCGCCTACCTGGAAAGAGCAGACCGCCGACATCTTTGTTGCCGTCCTGCCAGCCAGCGGTTATTCCTTTGTTTATGCCTATCGGGACATGACCATGCCCAGCTGGATTCATGCCCATGTGCGGGCCTTTTAATATTATGGCGGCGTTCTCAGGATCACAATTTCGGAATATGTTCCCGGGAACATATTCAAGGAGCACTTCCCGGGGCACCCCGCCAACATATTGAAAGGCGCGGTTCATGCAGGTAAGGAAGGAGGCCATGTCAGCCCGGATGATAAATTCTACGTAGCTAACTCGTGACCAGCACAGGGTGAACACAAAGGCGTAAAGCTTGTAGCGGGCACCGTTTTCGATGATGGTACCGAAATGACCCTAATCAACTTGGGCTTGCTCTCCGGGAAGAGTCTCATAAGGCTTGTATTCGCGGTGTTTTGGTGGGCGCAGAGACTGTACGTAGCGCCGCACGGTGCGCTCTGATCTCGGAAACCCCCTTCTTTATTTCTTTGTATAGCCGATATGCCGGTAGTTCCGGGTACTTATCTAGTCGAGATGTGATATAATCACGGTACGGATCAATTAAGTGCGGTCGGCGAGCGTACCGGGGTTTATACGGATCTGTGGATTCCGACCAATATTTGTTCACTGTGGTACGGCAGATTCCCAGGCGCCTGGCCACCGCTCGTTTGGATAATCCTTGTTCTTTAAGGCGCACGATATCCACTATGGTTGCCACCTCCGTCAATCTCGGCTCACTCCTTACTTCTTTGGTTTAGTGCTCACTACACCTTCCAAAGAGGTAATTAGAGGGTGAGCCGTTTTCTACCTGCAGATTGCAGTGGGGTGGCCCAGTTTTCGTGGCCATTGATGTCCATTTTATGATGGCCGTTAACAGGGAAGCTTCAAGGGCAAACCTACGGTCATTTTGTGCTAACAGAGGCTATGTAGTTCAAGAAAGACTACATCTGGAAAGGGACTCGCGATGCTTAATCTCTGTTTGAAGATAAGTAGGTCTATCTAACTTGTCTCCGTTGAGAAGTTTTACTAGATTTTCCATTGCGGTGCTGCCAAGTTCCTCTAAAGGTACCGCTACCGTTGCTAAAGTCGGCGTTACAAAAGAAGCTGCTTGAATATCATCGAAACCTAGTATAGAAACGTCTTGCGGGATACGGTATCCTTTCTTTTGGAGTGCCTTCATGGCCCCAATGGCCATCATGTCATTTTGAGCAAATATCGCAGTAATGCCGTTCTTGCCTCCGATCTGAGACAGCTTTTCTGCGGCACTATAGCCACCTTTGAAGTCAAAATCACCTGAAATCACCCATTCTTTATTGAAAGGAAGCCCATTAGCTTCGAGTGCCTCCCTGTATCCCTGGGTACGATCTACTGCTGTTGCAGAATCATCCGTTCCAGTGATCATCGCAATTCTTCTGTGGCCTAGTCCAATTAAATACGTACAAGCCTCCCTTGCCGCCTCTATGTTTTTGATTTGGACGGAAGCTAGTTTTGTGTTGTGCGGTTTTCCAATCACCATTATCTTTACTCCCGTCCTTTCAAGAAAGTCTTGCTCCTCAGCGTCTTGTACGATGCCACCTCCAATCAGAATTAACCCGTCTACACGCTTTTCACACATTATCTTGAGGTATTTACTTGTTCTCAACCGTGATCTCTCGGCATTAGCCAAAATGATGCTGTAACCCCACTTCTGCGCTGTATTCTCCACACTCTTAACGATGCTTGGATAGTAAGGATTGGCGATGTCCTGTACAATCATTCCAATTGTCCTAGTCTTGTTAGAATGCAGGCTTCTGGCCATTGCATTTGGATAGTAGCCTAATTCATCAATCACATCAAGAACACGTTTTCTTGTTTCAGGGTTTACCAACCTATTCTTCTTATTGAGGACACGTGAAACCGTACTTATAGAAACATTCGAACGTTTCGCCACATCTTTTATGGTTATCGTTTTTTGCTTTGGCATCCTACTCATAATCACCTGCCTTTGATTATTTCCAATGGCATCTCAATTCTTTTGGCTACTGCTCTATTGACCTGATACCGGTACTTCCCTTCTGGGGAGAACCCTTGCATACCATGTTGACGTTTTTTCCTTATCCATGTATGATGGTATTTGTCAAAACTTCTTATTACCTTGCAACATGAACTACGTCACTGGTTTCTTGGTATTTTTGATAAACTGCTTCTCATAATTGCCAGAAGTATTTTGTATGCTACCCCTTCCATGATTATATTACAATAGCACAAGAATGTCTTCCAAGTGTATTAGGGGACTATATGTGTTTCTTAGCTCCTGCTTGTACTAAGAAAGATTCGTAGTTTCTAAAAAGCATGCAATCAACAGTATCAGGAGGGACTGTTTGTGAAGAAAAGTGAAGAATTAATACGTAAGGAACTGATGAGTATTTGCCACTTGGTTTATTTGCGTGGCATGGTAAACGGTTCTGGTGGTAACATCAGCGTGAGAATGCAAGATGGAATGTTGATTACTCCAACCGGTCGTTCTCTGGGTCAACTTAGGGCAGATGACTTGGTGAGGGTAGGCTTGAATGGTCAATTCAGCGGCGATGTGAAGCCATCCAAGGAGGTATACTTGCATCTTAATTGTTATGAACAACGAGAAGACGTTAATGCAGTGGTTCACGTTCATTCTCCCTACACTGTGGCCGCAAGCTGTCTCGATAATGCTGACCTTGATTGTGTGATGCCATCATTTACCCCCGGTTATTTAGCCAGGGTAAATAAGCTGCAAATGATACCTTACTTTAAACCGGGTTCCCAGGAATTGGCAAAGAGAGTAAGGTCTGCAATAAAATTTACTAATTCTGTTGTGTTGGCTAACCATGGCATAGTTGCGGTGGGCAAAGATTTGGAGGGAGCGTTGAATATTGCCGAGGAAGTCGAAGGTAATGCTAAAATATACCTTCTTGTAGGCAAAAGAGGGAAAACGCTTAACTAGGGAAGGCGATATTTACGATCCAAGAGTCTAAGCTGTGATAGGGTATATGAAGCTTTTCTGCCGCCTTTGCGAGCTGTCTGCTGGAAGGGCACATGGAGCTACCGTTTGTTTGTTATGGGGGCTTACAGTTGAGCTCCAGCTGCGGCGTAGGAAACACCCGCAAATACTAAGTGGCATGAGGGATCTCACTCTCCTTGTTGGGCTTAAGTGTCCTCAGGAGACACCGCTATGTGAGATCTCTTTTCTTTATCTCACCATGGTAGTT
>MTKW01049612.1_pt1 | contig 16742 bp, 11 predicted proteins | sample 1042761 | NCBI WGS metagenome assembly MTKW01 (sample SAMN06205366, study PRJNA360243) | anaerobic digester metagenome | biome: Wastewater treatment plant; feature: Anaerobic digester sludge; material: sludge; isolation source: anaerobic digester fed with sludge from wastewater treatment plant ... | reverse complement strand
CGGCTTCGACATTGAATTTTTGGCGTGCCAGCAACGGCGGTTTACCATTGCGTACCGCCTCCAGATCGATAATGACCTCTTCCATGGAGCTGTAGCGTTCATTACGATCTTTGGCCATCATCACTTCGACGACCTCGGAAATCCCCGTGGACAAGGCGGTGTTGATATGATCCGGCGGAATCAGCGGCTCTTTGAGGTGCTTTCGCATGACTTCCGAGGGTGTGCTGCCTTCAAACGGGACACGGCCGGTAATCATATGATACAACGTTGCGCCCAGCGAGTAGATGTCCGCCCGTCCGTCGATGTCCACTTCGCCGCGGACCTGTTCGGGGGCGATATAATACGGCGTGCCGAAGGCTTTGCCCTGTTCGTGTTTGGCCGCCTTGATGTCCGACGTTTCGCGGGCCAGCCCCATATCGGCCAGCTTTACGACCCCGTCTTTATTGATCATAATATTTTTGGGCTTGACATCGCGGTGAATCAACCCCTGAGCGTGAGCGTGGGCCAGGGCCTTGGCCACCTGAATGACGATGTCGATGGCCTCGGCTTCGTCAAAGATTTTCCCCTTGGACAAATCATCGTACAAGGTTTTCCCTTCGACATACTCCATCACAAAATAATACAACCCCCCCACCTCGCCGACGTCGATGGCCTGGACGATATTGTTATGGTTCAATTTGGCCGCCAGACGCCCTTCCTTATAAAACCGTTCGACATAGTCGGGCTTCTGAACGAATTTCTTGGGCAGCACCTTGATGGCCACCGTTCGGTCCAGGGAAAGTTGTTTGGCCTTATAGACCACCGCCATTGCGCCGGAGCCGAGTTTGCCCAAAATCTTGTAGCCGGGAATCTGACCGGCGGTGTCACGGCTTTCTTTGATGTTAGCCTTAAGGCGATTGAGCTGATTGGGTGTGATATACCCCTTTTGGAGCAAAACCTGCTCCAGTGTAACCGGATTTTCGGCGGCTTTTTGTTTGGTTTCTTTGATGCACTGGCGGAGTTCGTCTTCAGTACAAAGCCGTTGCTCAACCGCCATCCGCCCTAAAAGCGTATCAAAGCTGGTCGTATCGCTGTTGGCCAAAATGTGTTACCTTTGTCATAAATGTAGATGGGGTATCAAAAAAGCGTCTGAAACCCGATGCGTGAAAGCCGATATGCTCAGACGCCCTGCCTGCCGTAACATTCATTAGGACAAATTATCGGTAAATAGTGGCTTTTGTCAAAAAAAAATCGGCGAATGTCGGCACAAAGATGACATTTTGAGGCATATTGGGCTTGCGGCTCATAGCCAAGGGCGACCGCCTCATCCAGAAAACCGCCGGGGCCGCGGGTGTAAAGGGTGTTCCAAAAGTCCACCGCTGCGGGGTCAAAGCCCCGCCAAAGCTCATCAAGAACCGCTGTACGGATATTGCCCACCGCCATTCCACTGCATTGACCGTTGAAAACGTTGCCATAAGGGTCGATATGGACGCCTTTAGCGCCAAGAACCGCGTGTTTGCAGTCTTTGCCGATTACCTTTTCAAGCGGCTCCTCGGCACACAACGGGCCCAGCGTCTCGGCTGCTCGTCCGGTAAACCGCCCGCCTTCCTGTACCATCGCCGTTTTCATCGCTGCCCGTCGTTCGGCAGGCTCCATCGCCGCGACGTTATCCAGCCGGTCCAACTCCTGCCGCCAGCGAATCAACACGCGATCCGGGCCGAGTTCTTCTTCAGCCAGCCGAACCAACAGATGCACTTTTTCAGCGGGGACAAATTCAGCATGAAAGATATCCCAACTGATTCTAAGTTGTTTAAGCCCCGTCTCATCTAGTGCCCGAAGGCGGTGACGGGCCTCGGTGGAGTCGTCCACCCAGCCGGCGTTGGTTTCCACGTAATCGGCCCCGCCCAGCCCAAGGCGCTGGGCCTGTCGGCAGATGTCCAGCAGACGCTCAAAGACCAGGAATGGCTCGCCGCCGGTTAAGTGAACCTTGGCTGTCTGGCCGGCCAGCCGCCGCAGGGCTGCCCACGCCTGAATCGCCATGTCGGTCGGCATAAGCCCTTCGGCTTGCGGTTTGCAGTAGTAATAACAAAACCGACAAGCTGCAGTGCACCGATACGTCAGCATCAAACCGGCATACCGCCAGAGTTTCAGTTTAGGCGCATCTCGCGGCTGACGCGCATTGTACAAATTGGCTGTCAGTGTCTGCATTCACGCTTAAGCAGCATTGGCCCCGGCGGTCGAGTGCTTATTGCGACGGTGTTCGTTGGTGGCTCAGCAGCCACTGGTACACCTCGGGGTTGTTATAGGTTTCGGTCCAGGAATCGTGCCCGGCATCGGGATAGACGGTGAACTTGACATTGGGATTGCCGGCCTGACGCAGGGCGTTGACCATCACCTCGGATTTTTGCAGCGGAACGAGCGGGTCTTTGGCACCGTGAAAAACCCAGACCGGCATCGAGCGCAGCCGGAAGCGCGCCATCACATCGTCGCCGCCGCCGCAGATAGGCACAGCCGCGGCAAACTTATCGGGATATTGCGTAATCAGACTCCACGTGCCAAAGCCGCCCATGCTCAACCCTGTGACGTACACCCGCGAGGCGTCCACGCGATAGGTTTGAATGAGGAAATCGACCAGTGCCGCCAAATCCTCTGCTTTGGCCGTCCACCACCCGTCTTGCGGACATTGCGGTGCGGCAAGAATAAACGGAAACTGTTTGCCCTCCGCGATCAGTTTGGGCGGGCCGTGAAGTTTGAGCTTTTCCAGATCACTGCCGCGCTCGCCGGCCCCGTGCAAAAACAGCACCAGCGGCCAGTCCTGTTCGCTGTCGTTGTACGCCGCCGGCAAATACAGCAAATAATCCAGACTCACCTCACGACACAACGTTGTATTGAAGGTGGCCGGTGTCAGTTGGGCTGTTTCCGGGGTGTGCATGGTTTTACATCCTGTTACTGTGATGGTCAGAAATACCAGAGTCCATTGAAATGCCTGTTTCATTATCGTTCTCTCCGTGTGTGGGCATGCCCCCAGTGGTTATCATACACGTGTTCATTTTTCAAGTGGTCCTGCGGTATCGGCTTGGGCTGTTCGGCCGGATAGCCAACGGCGATAATGGATTCGACGTGCCAATTTTCCGGCAGCCCGAGCACGTCGCGGATATACACTTCGCTGGGTGTGCCATCGGAGCGCTGACGACGGCGGATTTGTATCCAGCAGCTTCCCAGCCCAAGCGACAAAGCGGCACACTGTGCCACGAACGAGGCGATCGAGCAGTCTTCAATCCAGACATCAGAGACCGATTCATCGCCGCAGACGACAATGCCCAGCGCTGCCTCTTTCAAGAACGTCGCGCCGTGGGGCTTGGCCTCGGATAAGGCCGCCAGCACGTTTTTATCATCCACAAACACAAACGCCCACGGGCACAGGTTCCGCGAAGAAGGACTGCGCAGCACGGCTTCTTTGAGGACGGTCACTTTGTCCGGCTCTATCGGTCGGGGCTCAAATCGCCGAATGCTTCGCCGCTGCCGCAGCAGCTGCATAAAATCTTTGTGTTCTTCAGCAGCCATTGTTTTGTCCCTCTGCCGTTAACCGGCCAGATACTCGTCTTTCATCAGGTAGTTTTGGACATAATCGGCCACGGCCTCTTCCAGCGGCATCGTGGGTGCGGTATAGCCGGCATCCCGAAGTTTGCGAATATCGGCCTGGGTAAAGTATTGATATTTGTCGCGAAGCGCCTCGGGCATATCGATGTACTCAATGGCCGGTTCTTTGCCCATTGCAGCAAAGACCGCCCCGGCCAGGTCATTCCACGACCGCGCGATGCCCGTGCCAATATTATACAGCCCGCCCAGGTCGGGATGCTCAAGGAAAAACAGCGTCATCTCCACGGCGTCTTTGACATAAATAAAATCACGGAGCTGTTGGCCGTGCCCGTAATCGGGACGATGCGACTTGAACAGACGCACCCGGCCCTCGGCGTTGATCTGTTCGTACGCCTTGAGCACAAAACTTCGCATCGCGCCTTTGTGGTACTCGTTCGGCCCGAAGACATTGAAATACTTCAACCCTACAAAACGATCCAGCAGCCCCTTGCGCAAACACCACAGATCAAACATCTGTTTGCTGTAGCCGTACATATTCAGCGGGATCAGGTTCTGGATTTGGGATTCCTCATCGGCAAAGCCCTGTGAACCGTCGCCGTAGGTCGCGGCGCTGGAGGCATAGATAAAGCGGGCCTCCAGTTCCATCGCCCATCCGGCCAGCAGTTTGGAAAATTCAAAATTGTTTTTCACCAGATACGAGCAGTCCGTTTCGGTGGTATCCGAGCAAGCCCCCATGTGGATAATCGCCTCAATGTCCCATTCGAGCGAGGCATCGGCGACCATGTCCGAAAAATCATCGGCCTCCATGTAATCGACATACCGCAGCCGCCGCAGGTTCTTCCAGCGCTGATCGCTGCCGAGGATATCCACGATAAAAATCTCATCGATGCCGTGGGCGTTTAATCCCGCCACGAGTGCTGAGCCGATAAACCCCGCTCCGCCGGTTACGACGATCATCTGCATTCTCCGGTGTTTTGCATCATACGTGACTCAATTTTATCCAACCCCAAGGGGGCCGATGGCTGATACCATAGCCGAAACGCCGAAATTTGTCAAAAACAATTTGCCGGCCGTCGGACATTGCCGAACAAAATCACCGATTTTATCGGCCAATAGGGAAATTTACCCACTGTCTGACAAGATATTTGTTACATTTACTTATAGAGAGGCTGTCTATCGTCGAAATAACCTTTACATAGAAGGCAGAGCAGTTGTGCAGGTCCTTTGTGCAAGAACAACCAAGGAGGTATTCAGACAGGGCTCGTGATAATGAGGCACCATAGCGAACAGTATGAAGATGACCTGATCAACGGTCGCGTTCAAAACAAACGACGGATCAAAAGCCGCTGGTTGTTTGGCTTGCTGCTGCTCACGACGGCCGCGCAGGTGCTGACGGTCTGTTTGGCAGGGGAATTCTTCCCGGCCTGTGTCAATGCGTGGATCATTTTGCTGCTGACGGCCTTGCTGGTCCGCGACCGGCTGATGATGAACCGGGCCCTCAGACAGGTCGAACAGGCCTGCCGCATGCGAACGGATTTTCTGGCGACAATCAGCCATGAAATTCGCACGCCGCTCAATTCCATTATCGGCTTTAGCGAGCTGTTGGCGGAAACGGATCTCGACGACGAACAAGCCGAATATCTTGACCCCATTCTTTTGAACAGCCAAAATCTGCTGGTGATGGTCAACGACATTCTGGATTTTACCCACCTGAGCACCGGCAAACTGCGTGCCCATAGTGAGCCCACGTCGTTGACGAGCCTGCTGGAACACCTCGAAAAAACGTATTATTCCATCGCCGCTCGAAAAGGGATTACCTTTGCAATAATCCCCCGCCATTTGCATGCGGAGACGGTCGCTGTTGATGCGATGCGACTGACGCAGTGTTTGGCCAATCTGCTCAGCAATGCGCTGAAGTTTACCTCGCAAGGGCATGTGTATATGTGGGTCGAATCTTTTCAGGAACAGGGCCGAGCGGGCTTGCGGTTTGACATAGAGGATACCGGCATCGGTATTTCACCGGCACAGCAGGTGCGGATTTTTGAGGCCTTCACACAAGGCGACAGCAGCCCAACGCGCCGCTACGGCGGTATTGGATTGGGGTTGACGCTTGCCTATCGGCTGGCCGATTTGCTCGGTGGGCGACTGACTTTCACAAGCGAACCGGCATGCGGATCCACGTTTACGTTGTGTGTGCCTTGTCGGGTGTGCGGCTCGCTGCATGCCGACGGTGCGGAGTCCACCCTTCAGTGCGCCGTTTGACGCGCCGAAGTGTGGACTCCAGACGACCGTGCCCGGTTTTATTTCAACGCTGCCTTAAAGACAGTGATGCTGACCGGTTGAATGTGTAGTGTATCGGTTAGATCTGCCGGTTCCAGCGATTCAATTTGAATCACCGGCTCCTGTCCCGGATCGTTGTACGCCATGGGGTTGTCATGCTGAATCATCCAGCCGTCCGCCTTGCCGTTCGGCTGCAGTCCGCCCAGATTCAGCGTCACGTTGTACGTATCCCACGTGGCATTGACAAAACCGACGGTCAGGGTCTTGCCGTCCGCGCTCAATGCCGCCGCGACATCCAGTTGCTCATCCCAGCCGGTTACCGCCAGCGGCCGGGTGCCGAATTCGCGACGATAAAGAATCAGCGGATAGGCCGTGGCGTCAAACTCAGCGGCGGTTTTGGTGGTTTTGATGCAGCCGATGACGTTGACCGTCTGGGCATAAAAGGCGCTGTGAATCATATCGGATTGCCGGAAGTATTCGTGCAGCCCGGCGGCGATACCGAGGGCGTCTTTCATATAGTACCGCGTCCCCAGTTCTCCGAAGACGTGCGGGCCGTACCAATAATTCAATTCGGTCATGGCGATCCGAATGTCTTTGCCCTGAAGCATCGGCAGTTCCTGACGCAACCGGCGATGTCCCTCAGCCTTTTCCCGGATGCGGTCGGGCACCTGGCGCACATGGGCTGTCAGCCCCGGGCGGCTCTGGCAGTAAAAGTGCTCGGCAATATGATTCATATGGTCATAGCAATGGCGAAGCAGCCCTTCCGACCAGCCGCTGCCCAAATCACCGGAGGCAATCGTGATAATATCCGGGTCCACTTTTCGCATCATCTCTTCGACCCAGTTATGCTTGAGCACATAATGCTCCTGCCGCATATAGCCCAATTGCCAACTGCCCCACATCTCATTGCCGACACACCAGTATTTGACATTGAACGGCTCACGGTGTCCGTTTTCAGCCCGTTTTTTACCCATCAGCGTATCCGGCCCCCCGTTGGCGTATTCCACCTCAGCGGCCGCCGAGTACGCATCGCCAAAGCCCGTATTGACCGTGATCAGCGGCTCGGCCTCCAGCAGTCGGCACAGTTCAACAAATTCATGCATTCCCACGTCGTTGGTTTCGATGCCCGTCCAGGCCGGATTGGTTCGGGTCGGTCGCCGATCGCGATCGCCCAGCCCGTCGCGCCAGTCGTAACCGCTGACAAAATTGCCGCCCGGCCAGCGATAAATAGGGCTGTTCAGTTCTTTCATCAGAGCCAGCGTGTCGTGCCGGAACCCCTTGATGTTGTCGGCCGGCATCAGCGAAACCGCCCCGACGATGAAGGACCCCCTGCCGGTGCCGACGATCTCCAGACGTGCGTTATCGCTGTCGGCGGAGGCGGTGTACTTCAAATCATAGGTGCTGAAATTTCGACCCACACGGCGAATGGTTACCGTTTGCCGGTCCGTTTCGCCCTCGCCCCAGACCAGACTCACGCGAATCGGTCCGGCTGACCTGTCGCCGCGAAGCACAATCCGACCCACGTAGTCTTTGCCCGCCAGCACAGCCAACTCATCCTGATAAATACCTGTCGGCTCTCCAGAAACGGTAATCTTAGGCTCATGTTCGCCGGACAAGGGATTTTCGGTGTTCATCTCGATCGCCTCGGCCGAACCGATAACCTTCCACGGCGAGGCGCGAAGGACACGAGCACCAGCGCCCGTACGTCCCCAAATCGCCCCAGGGGCCGGAACGGGATAATAAAACTTGCGGTCTTCGAGCATCTCAGCCCAGATGCCGCCATAAATGCACCGCCCCAGATGCTCAATAAACTGCCCGTAAACCAGTTCGGAGATGGGTTCTTTCTTTGCGGACGGATCGAGGGTGATGGTTTTGGCTACGGTTTTGCTTTCGGGGCGGACCTCTTCGAGCACTTCCAGCACAATATCATCAAACCATGCTGTGCCGGCGGCCTGACCCCAGCCGCCAAACAGACAGTTGATTTGGATGCTGTCCTGCCCGGCCACCTGAAACTCGGTTTCGAGCCGGACCCAGTCATTGGAGCCGACCGTCAATGCCGAGGTTACCGCGCCGTCCATCTCATGCACATTCAATTGAACGCCGCGACCGGTCGTGGTTCGCAGATTCTCCGTCTTGACCCACCCCGACAAACGCAGCCGAGCAAATGGCGGGATCGTGACCGTTTGCGACCAGGCGGCATCGGCGCCGTTTTCCGAACTGATTCTGACGCAGCGGCCTGTACGCCCATTGTCATCCACCGAAAACTCCGCCTGCCCGTTCCAGGTGGTGGGCGTCCAGCCCATCGGCCGGCCGTCACGCACACGCTCAAACGATGGATTGCGCAACAGATTTTCTGACTGCGCAAAAGAAACGCAGCCAAGGAGGGTGAAAATCAGAAGGGTTGTGATGGGGATTCGTCCTGTGCTCATGACTTTCTCCTGTGCAAAATGGTTTTCGTTTTTCCTATACAGAACGTAATATGATAAACAATTTATCAAATCATACGTCCTTTGACAAGTGGAATATTTCAAAAAATTGGGGAACCTGCGGGTTTTAGGATTCGAGTTTCCCCGCCATATGGCCATATTACCTATTGAGTGTGTTTGTCAGGTTTGAGGGAACCCTCTCTTGTTCAAACAAAGCGGCTCCAGGCTCTTTTGCGAGTCTATAAGGCGGTTGCATCATAGGTCTTGAGTCCTTATGGTAGGCGGGACTGGTAAGCGTTCCGTAAGACCCAAAGCCCGGCCGAGCCGGTGGCACCGGCGTATCGCGGCTACCCCTGCGGTATTTTTGCCGGTCAACGCGATACGGGCAAGAGTGTTTCAAGCACTTGTCCGCGGCTCAAAAAACATCACGGGGCAGGCTCATTCGGCCCGCCCCGTGTTTTATCTCATGTCGTCTGTCCTAACTGTTGTCCCTACTCGGCGACCTTTTGGGCAACCATATCGCCGACCTCGCTGGTGGAGTAGCCCATTTTGCCGGCGGCCAGAGATTTGAGTTTGTTGGCGGTGACCCAGCGGACGGCCTGTTCGACCTTCTCGGCCGCGGCCTCTTGGCCGAGGGTCTGAAGCATCATCCCCATCGCGCAGATAGCCGCCAGCGGATTGATCACGCCTTGGCCGGTGTACTTCGGCGCGCTGCCGCCGATAGGTTCGAACATAGAGACACCTTCGGGGTTGATGTTGCCCCCGGCGGCGATGCCCATGCCGCCCTGGGTAATCGCGCCCAAATCGGTGATGATATCGCCGAACAGATTGCCCGTGACCAAGACGTCGAACCATTCGGGGCTTTTAATCATCCACATACAGGTGGCATCAACATGGTAATAGTCGCGCCGGATGTCAGGGTAGTATTTTTCGCCTATCTCGTGGAACGCCCGCTCCCACAGGTCATAGATATAGGTCAGCACGTTGGTCTTGCCGACCAGTCCAAGGGTGTTTTCCTTGCCCACGCCGCGAGACTTTTTACCGTATTTGCGGGCATACTCGAAGGCGTACTTCAAACAGCGATCCACCTGAAAGCGGCTATAAAGGGCGCTTTGCTCAGCCACTTCCTGAGGCGTGCCTTTCATCATAAAGCCCCCGGCCCCGCAATAGGCATCGCCGGTGTTTTCACGCACGACAACATAGTCAATCTCGGCCGGGCCTTTGTCTTTGATCGGGGTTTCGACGCCCGGAAACAGCCGCACCGGACGCAGGTTGATGTACTGGTCCAACTCAAACCGCATCCGCAGCAGCAGGCCTTTTTCGAGAATGCCGGGCTTGACGTCGGGATGACCAATGGCCCCCAGCAAAATCGCATCATGCTGTTTGAGCTCGTCAATCGCACCATCCGGCAAAATCTCACCGGTGCGCTTGTATCGCTCTCCGCCGAAGTCAAAATAGGTCTTTTCGACCTTGAACCCAAACTTAGGCGCGACTGCATCCATCACCTTGACCGCTTCGGCCGTGACTTCCGGCCCCGTCCCGTCACCGCCGATAATCGCAATCTTATACGATTTCATCTCTGGCTTATCCTTTCAAAAGTAAGTTTCCGTTGATACAGAATCCCATTGCCTCAGTAAAACGGTAAAGGACAAACGGTAAACGTAAAAAAGAACATCAACGTTTGCCTTTACAGCATCAAATATTCGAAACCGACCGTTTGAGAATTCATCCAATACACTCAAGGCCTGCTATTTTTGCTTTTTTATATGTTGCAGCAATCCCCCGTCGTTAACAATCTCCAGGGCAAAATCCGGCAGCGGTGTAAAGGGAATAGTCGTCCCCTGGGTTTTGTTGAAAATGGTGCCGGCTTTGTAATCGATCTCCAGTTCGTCGCCGTCGTTGATTTTCTGCAGGGCATCCGGCAGTTCTATCGGATAAAAACCGCAGTTGATGCAGTTGCGGTAAAAGATGCGCGCAAACGATTGGGCGATGACCGCGCCGACCTTGGCGCCCTGAATCGCCCAGACGGCGTGTTCCCGACTGGAGCCGCAGCCGAAATCATCCCCGCAGACAATCACATCGCCGGGGCGAACCTTCTGGACGAAATCGGGATCCAGATCTTCCAGACAATGGGCGGCCAGCTCGGCCGCATCGTCAGTATTCAAATACCGCGCCGGAATAATCTCATCGGTATTCACATGATCCCGTTGATACACATGTGCTTTTGCCATAAAAACTCCCATTTGACGTAAAATACGAAATCCGAATTTCGAAACACAACACAAATTCAAATTTCAAACTGCAATTTTCAAATCTTATTCACTTTTACGCAGCATGACGCCGAAAATAGCTGTCAGTTCCATTGCTTCGTTTGTCCAAACACGACCTTCGTGAATTGCTGCATTCTCAATGACAAGCAGCAATCGGAGCCGGTATCTTGCGGCTTTGGTTTTTTCAGCTGATCGTAATTCTCATCACAAAATCTCGAACGCTTTTTGCAACGTGATATGCCCGTTCTTGCCCGTCATCGTGTTTTATTTTTTTGGGAATCGAACATTGGAATTTGTTTCGGATTTCCCAGATTCGAGTTTCGCAGTCCCCTGTAAGTCCCTATAAGTAGTTTCTGCAATCTGCCAATTTCCCTTCCACCGCGGAGGCCGCAGCGGTGGCGGGACTGGCCAGGTACACCTCACTTTTGGGGCTGCCCATTCGGCCGACAAAGTTCCGATTGGTCGTGCTGATGCACTTTTCACCGGCGGCCAGAATGCCCATAAAACCGCCCAGACACGCCCCGCAGGTCGGGGCGCTGATCACACAGCCGGCATCGTAGAAAATCTCGGCCAGGCCTTCGTCCACCATCTGTTTCCAAACCTCCGGCGTGGCCGGCACGACAATGGTGCGAATCTTGACCTGTTTGCCCTTCAGAATCGACGCGGCCACCCGCAAATCCTCGATGCGTCCGTTGGTGCAGCTTCCGATATAGCACTGATCCATCGCCAGCCCCGCGCACAGACTGATGGGCTGGCCGTTGCTGGGCAGATGCGGCAGCGCCACCATTGGCTCAAGGGCTGAACAATCGATGGTGTCTTTGTACACATACGCCGCCTCGGGGTCGGATTCAAAGACGGTATAGTCGGTCTTGCCTTTGAGCCGACCGGCCAGATAGGTCCGGGTCGTGTCATCGACGCCGATAATGCCGCTCTTGCCGCCGGCTTCAATAGCCATATTGGTCATGGTCATCCGCGCCTCCATCGACATACTCTTCAGCGCCGGCCCGACAAACTCCATGGCCTTATACAAGGCTCCGTCGGTGCCGATACGGCGAATCACCTCAAGAATCACATCTTTACTGTAGACGCCCAACAGCAGCGAGCCGGTTAATGTAAACTTCATCGAGGCCGGAACCTTGAACCACAAAATCCCCGTCGCAATGGCCGCGGCCAGGTCAGTCGAGCCGATCCCTGTCGAGAAGGCACCGAACGCGCCATACGTGCAGGTGTGGCTGTCGCCGCCGACAATCACCTCGCCGGGACGGATATGCCCCTGCTCGGGCAGCAGTGCATGGCAGACGCCCGCCCGGCCGAGTTTGTAGTAATACGTAATGCCTTTTTCGCGTGCCCACATGTCCAGCCGCTTGTGCAGTTCGGCACTTTTGATGTCTTTGGCCGGCTGAAAGTGATCCGGCGTCACGACGATTTTGTCCGGGTCGAACACGCGATCGATGCCGTGTTCCTTAAGCATCGAAATCGCCGGCGGCGTCGTTACATCATGGCACATCACCACGTCTATCTTCGCATTGACCAAATCGCCCGCTTTGACCGATGTCTTACCGGCCGCACGAGCAAAAATCTTTTCCGTGATCGTCATCTTCATTGACAAAGACCTTCCAAAAATGAAATAAACATCGCTTCAAATATCAAAAAGTAAACAGCAAAATGACCTGTACAATTCAAAAAGATTCCGTTGCCGCAGAACGTGCTGAGCCGAAGACCGCTTTGACTTTAATCGGTCATTTTGTTTTTTTATGGCTGATATTTGCTTTTTCTACAGGGCTGCTTTTTCTCCTTTACAAGCGCCGGCACAGGCTGTCATCCGGTTGATCGCGTCCAGATAGGCCTTGGCGCTGGCTTCGACAATGTCGGTGGACACCCCTCGGCCGATATAGGTACGTCTGTTGGCGTCTTTGATCCGCACGGTCGCTTCGCCCATCGCCTCTTTGCCGCCGGTGATGGCTCGCATCGAGTAATTCTCCAGCTCGGGGGTTTGCCCCGTAGCCAGACGAATCGCCTCATAGGCCGCATCAACCGGCCCATCACCGCAGGCAGCGGCTTGCTTTACCTGTCCATCCCGTATACGGATGCGTACCGTGGCGGTCGGAATTGTCCCCGTGCCGCTGGTAACGTTCATATACTCCAGCACATATCTCTGATCTACGGTACGCACCTCGTCGTTGATGATGGCGGCAATGTCCTCATCGAACACCTCTTTCTTCTTGTCGGCAATCTCAAGAAACTTTTCGTAAGCCGCCTGAATTTCTGGCTCGGACAGATTATACCCCAACTGGCGACAGCGCTCGACAAAGCCATGACGACCCGAATGCCGTCCAAGTACCATACGCGAACCGCTCAGGCCGATCATCTCCGGCGTCATAATCTCATAGGTCTCGCGGTGCTTGAGGATGCCGTCCACGTGAATGCCCGACTCGTGGGCAAAGGCGTTCTTGCCGACAATCGCCTTGTTCGGCTGAATCACAAAGCCGGTCAACTGTGAGACGAGTTGACTGGTGCGGAAAATTTCCCGCGTATTGATGTTGGTCGTGACTTTGTCCTCAAAGAAGTCGTGGCGCGTATGAATCGCCATCACCACCTCTTCCATCGCCGCATTGCCGGCTCGCTCACCGATGCCGTTGATGGTGCACTCGACTTGCCGAGCACCGCTGCGGACGCCGGCCAGCGAGTTGGCCGTGGCCATCCCCAAATCATTATGGCAATGCGTACTGAGCACGGCCTTTTCGATGCCCTTGACGTTTTGCCGAAGTTTGGCGATGAGCTGTCCGTACTCCATCGGCATAAGGTACCCGACCGTATCGGGAATATTCAGTGTCGCAGCACCAGCCTCGATGACCGCCGACAAAATCTCATACAAAAAATTCAAGTCGCTGCGGCTGGCATCTTCCGGCGAAAATTCCACATCCTCGGTGTGCTGCCGGGCCATCTGAACCGCCTCGACCGCCATTTTCAGGACGTGGTCGGGGCTCTTTCGCAATTTGTATTCCATATGGATGGGACTTGTCGCGATAAAGGTATGGATACGCCCTCTCGACGCCGCGGCCAGCGCCTTGCCGGCCGCATCGATATCTTTCTGGTTGGCCCGCGCCAGGCCGCAGATGACCGGCCCGTCCACCTGCTCGGCACACAACCGCGTTGCCTCAAATTGGGCCGGCGAGGAGATGGGAAACCCTGCCTCAATCACGTCCACACCCATCTTGGCCAATTGATGGGCAATTTCGAGTTTTTCGCTGACCGACAACGCTGCCCCGGGCGATTGTTCACCGTCACGCAGCGTCGTATCAAAAATAAGCACTTTTTCCGCTGACATAGTATTTCTCCGATAGGTTCAAAAGAAGTTGCTATTATGCCCAAAAAGGGCGCATATTTCCACTGGAAACTAAAAAAACAAGAGGGTACTGAGGGGATTTTGAGAGATTTATGCGCCGCAGGGGCGCAGAATAAACAGATCGACCAAGTCGATTTTAGCAATTACACACTGTGACTGCATTAACTTCATAACTCAGACGATACCGACAAACCCCTCTCATTGCAAGCGAAAACTCTGTGTTTTGTCCCGTTTTTTCAAACCGTCCTGTGTTGGTCTTGCCCAGCCTTGCCGTAACGGCTATAATCCGACCGTTATCCCGCGTTAAACACAAGTGTAAAAAAACCAAAAAGAGGAAGAAAAATGAGCATTCGATTTAATCAACAGTCTTTGAGGATGGTTTTTTTGACTATTCTGGTGGGTGTTCCCTGTCGGGCTGCTGATCAGCAAACGTATTATGTGCAGACCGTGAAAATCCCCGACGGATATACGCATTCACAGAAGGTCGAACTTTCCGCTCGCGTCTTGCCCCATCCCCGACAACGGATATGGTTCGATGATGAATTCTTTGGGTTTATCCATTTTGGGGTCAATACCTTTACTGGCCGAGAGTGGGGCACAGGTAAGGAAGAGCCGGCTCTGTTTAATCCCGGCAATCTGGACACCGATTCGTGGTGCGAACTGCTCAAGGCAGCCAGGATGCAAAGAGTGGTGATGGTGGCCAAGCATCACGATGGATTTTGCCTTTGGCAGACCCGCTACACGTCGCATTCTGTGGCCGATTCGCCCTGGCGTCATGGGCAGGGGGACGTGCTTAAGGAGGTGGCAGAATCGTGTAAAAAATATGGCTTAAAGCTGGGCATCTATCTTTCCCCGGCCGATTTGTATCAAATTGAGCGGCCGGGCGGTTATTACGGCAACGGTAGCGCGTTTACCGAGCGTGTCATTCCCCGACCCGTGCCCGGGCGTCCTTTCACGGATAAACGCACCTTTACGTATGTGTTGGATGATTACAATGAGTATTTTATGAATCAACTGTTTGAGTTGTTGACCGAGTATGGCCCGATTTATGAGGTCTGGTTTGACGGGGCCAACCCCAAGCCGGGAACCGGCCAGACCTATACTTATAAGGAATGGTTTGACTTGATTCGCCAATTGGCTCCCGATGCGGTGATTTTTGGAAAAGGGCCCGATGCGCGATGGTGCGGCAATGAAGCCGGTCGAACACGTCAAGCGGAATACAATGTCATCCCGCTGTCTGTTTCGCCGGATACCTATGATTGGCCGGACAGAACCGAGCCAACTATTGCCGGTCGCGATAAAATTGACCATAACACACGCTATTTCCATTATTATCCCGCTGAGACCAACACCTCTATTCGGAACGGATGGTTTTGGCGCAACGACCATGAGCAGCAGGTTCGCAGCGTGGACGATGTGTTTGATATCTATGAGCGTTCTGTCGGCGGCAACAGTATTTTTCTGTTGAATGTTCCCCCCAATACCGACGGACAAATCTCGACCCGCGATGCCGAGGTGCTTCGGGCCGTCGGCCGGAGAATCTCTGCCGTCTATAGCGAGTCCCTGCTCAAAGACGCGCGTGCCTCGGTGGAGAATGTGCTGGACGGTGATCCGGACACGTGGTGGCAGGCACCGGTCCCAGAGGCCTCATTTGAAGTATTTTTGCCTGAAAAAAGGACGGTCAATCGGTTTGTCATCCGGGAGGCCATTGCCCATCGAGGAGAACGCGCCGAGGCGCATTATCTCGAAGCACGGGTGGCCGGCGACTGGGTTCGCGTTGCCGAGGGCAAGACCATCGGCCATAAACGGATTCTTCGTTTCGCTCCGGTGCAGGCCGACGCATTCAGGCTGACGGTGACCCAGTCGCGTCTGGAGCCGTGCATTGCGGAGGTGTCAGCACATTTATATGACGAATCCTTCAAGCCAATCGCTATTCAGCACGACGCCGAGGGGATTGTCACCATTCAGGTTGTCGATTCGCCGATTGGCAGCAGGCAAGCCCTCTCGGAGTATGTCCCGCCTATTTTCTATACACTTGACGGGACAACACCAACGTCCGGGTCTATCCGTTATGAAGGGCCGTTCGCGCTGCCGCTGGGCGGGCATGTTCAGGCACGGCTGATTGTGGACGGCAAAGAAGGACCCGTCTGTTCGGTTCGACTGGGTATGGCCCCGAGCGGCTGGACGGCGAGGGATTCACAAGGACGCCCCGATGCGATGCGGGCGCTGGATGGCAACCCACAAACCCACTGGGTTGCTGACGCGACCGAGACGCAGAGCCTGACGATCGATATGGGGCGGGATTATCCCATCGGCGGATTGACTTATCTTCCCCATCCGGACGGCGGCCGCATTGAGTCCTATGAGGTGCATATCAGCCGCGACGGGCAGACTTGGCGCCTCATTCATCGCGGGACATTCGGCAATATCGTCAACGATCCGAGCCTGCGAACGGAGCTGTTTGAGGCCCGATATACCGCGCGGTTTGTAAAGCTGGCAAATCTGCGTCCTCCGTCCTCCGAGACGCGCATTGGGGCGGCGGAAATCGAAATCCTGGCCGCAAAATGAGGCCCTCCAAAGCCTGCGGTAAAGTTACGTCGGGGCTGGATAGACGCCTCAGGTCAATACTCCGGCCAATCCTTGGGATTGGCCGGTGCCCCACTCTTGTTGTGTTCGGTCCGGGCATCCCATAGACCTCTGCAAAAAAAATAAAAATTTTTTGGATTTTTTGATTTTTCATCTGTGGCCGCACGTCGGGGTTTTTATTGGACGTAACATCGGCTCGTCAAGGTGCTTGTCTGTATATAGTGCATGCTCTGTGTACGATGGCTATATCTTGCA
>MTKW01020296.1_pt1 | contig 16744 bp, 15 predicted proteins | sample 1042761 | NCBI WGS metagenome assembly MTKW01 (sample SAMN06205366, study PRJNA360243) | anaerobic digester metagenome | biome: Wastewater treatment plant; feature: Anaerobic digester sludge; material: sludge; isolation source: anaerobic digester fed with sludge from wastewater treatment plant ... | reverse complement strand
GCCCGCTAGGGAGCGGTCCCTCGTCCCTCTGCAGGGAGGGATGCTAAATTGTTACAGGTTGATCTGGACCAGTTCCATGGCCCGGCGGGCGGTACTTTCCAGAAGTTCTGCAGTCCGCGCCATCGACTGATCCAGGGAGAGAGGTCCGTCGGTGATTGAGAGCATCGTGGTAATCCCTTCGCGCTGAGCCGCATCCAGGTCGAGCTTAACCGCACCGGCCAGGACCAGGACAGGAACAGCGTGTCGCTTCGCCAGGCGGGAGACCCCCACGGGGACTTTCCCGTAAAGCGATTGGGCATTAATCTCCCCCTCGCCGGTAATGACCAGGCCGACCCGACCGGATTCAAGCAAAGCAGGCAGTCCCACGATCTCCATAACCTCTTCCACCCCCGGAACCAATTTCGCTCCAAGGACGCCGGCCAGCCCCGCGCCGATCCCGCCGGCGGCACCCCCGCCAGGCAGAACACCAATCTGAATCCCCAGGTCATTCTCCACCACAGCAGCAAAATGGCGCAGGTACCGATCCAGCAGAGGTAACTGCTCCGGCAAGGCCCCTTTTTGCGGTGCATAGATGTAAGCCGCCCCTGCAGAACCGTAGAGAGGGTTCTCCACATCGTAACCTAAAATGAGCTCCACCTCTTGTAAACGCGGTGAAATTTGCTCCAGGGAGATTTTCGATAAGTCCTTCAGAGAAGCGGCGCCCGGATCAAGCTGCCTGCCGTCCCGATCCAGCAGGTCAACCCCCAGCGCCTGGAGAATGCCCGCCCCGGCATCGCAAGAGGCGCTGCCGCCCAATCCTAGAAAAAGACGGCGGCAGCCGCTCTCCAAAGCAGCGTTAATCAATTCACCGGTCCCGTAACTGGTAGCCCGCATCGGGTTGAGCATTGGCCGGGGNNCCGGTAATACCCCAGGCTCCTTCGACCGGATCGCCCAGGGGGCCGGTAACAATTTTTCGGAAAAGGCGGCCGCCCGTAGCCCTGACAATACAGTCCGTAGTCCCGTCGCCCCCGTCAGCCAGGGGCAGCTGGAGAAGCTCCCGTCCGGGGCAAGCCGCTCTAACTCCCCTGGCAATAGCCGCCGTAACTTCAGGGGCGTCCAGTGAGCCCTTAAACGTATTCGGAGCAATAACTATTTTTCTTTTGCGGCGGCGCGTATTCATCTTTTCACTCGCTTTGACCTATTATCCGTGGATGGCAAAGCGAACAGCAAAAATGAAAGGCACTCCATCTCCATAGAGAAGCACCTGTTTCTTTCAGACGTCATTTTACTGGAAATCCTCATCCGGAAGAAATTTTCTCAGGATATCCCAGAGCTCCTGGGGCCGGAACGGCTTCGTCATATAAGCATCAGCCCCCAGCTCCGCCGCCCTCTGCCGATCTTCTTCTTCAGCTTTGGCGGTAAGAACGATAATAGGAATCTTGCTGGTCTCCGGATTGTTTTTCAGGCTTTCAAGTACCTCGAACCCGTTAAGTTTTGGTAACATCAAATCGAGAAGGATCAGGTCTGGATGGCTCCGCTGCACCGCTTCCATGCCCAGCTCCCCGTTCTCAGCGATCTCAACTTCGTAACCAACCGCATCCAAACAGGTCCGCACACCCAGAATGATATTTTTCTCATCTTCAACCAGTAAAATTCTTTTCCCCATATAGCTATGCCTCCTTCTTAATCAGCGCACCAACCTAACCGAGTACCCCCTCCCGGCGAAAGAGTGGAAAGGAAAAGGTAAAGGTCGAACCTTTGCCAACTTCACTCTCGACCCATATCTCACCGCCATGGGCGGTCACAATCTCCTTGGCAATGGCCAGTCCGAGGCCGGCTCCGCCCTTTTTCTTTGCCGGATCGCGCACCTGGATAAACTTTTCAAAGATTTGTTCCTGATACTCGTTGGGAATACCACAACCGGTATCCCGAACAGAGAAAAAGAGCCGCCTCCTTCCCACCTTCACTTGAACAGTGATCGTCCCGCCGGCTTCAGTATAGCGCAAGGCGTTACCAATCAAGTTGGTTAAAACCCAAACCGCCTTGTTGAAGTCGGCAGCAACCGGGGGCAACGCGTCAGGAAGATCGGTGACCAGGGATACTCCCTTTTTCTCTGCCTGTATCTTTAGCGGACGGACCGCTTCCCGAACCAGCTCTGCCGCATCAACCGGCTCAGCCTGGATATAGATCGTTCCCGACTCGATCCGGGAAATCTCCAGTAAACTATCTACCAGCTTGGTTAAACGGTGACAGTCATCGCCGATTGCTGCAAATATCTCCTTACCGCGGGAATTCAAATCCCCAAGCATTCCTTCACGCAGCATCTCTATCCCTAAAACAATGGAGGTCAGAGGAGTACGAAACTCGTGTGAAATAACGGAGATATAATCATCCTTAAATTTCTCCATCTCGTAAAAGCGGGTTATGTCAGTCAGCTGAATCAGCGCTCCTGTAAATCCGGTGGCATCGTTAATCGGGGATACGGCAATCTTGAAAAAATAACGCATGCCGCTATGCCTGACGGTAATTTCGGCTTTTTCAAAGATTGGTTCAGAAGGAACTCCCCGTTCTAAAAGATCATCCAACAAGGAAGAGATCTGCTGAATACCGGTTACCTCGGCCAGGGGTTTGCCCCGGGCTTCTTCCGCAGTAATTCCGAAGACCTCTTCAGAATGCCGGTTTGACCAGGTTATTTTTTGCGACCGGTCTGTGATAAAAAGAGCATCGCTGAGATGATTAAGTGCCATCCCCGGCCAATCAGTCAATTTACAGAGCTCCTCTCCCATTTTTTCTATTATACTATTCCCATGTTTTTTTTGAAAGCTTGATTTTTTTAGAGCAGAGCTGACGCACAAATCTGTTTTTTAATCTCTTCGGAGTTTAATGTTACTATTTTACACAGTATGGCCTAGTGTATTACCGAATGCCCTCCCGGAGATACCATTTTCCCTCTTTTCGGATAACCCTGATGCGCTCTGTTTGCGTCCTCTGCTGCCCCATTAAGAGCAGCGTTACCGTAACTTCAACCAGGGCCTCATCGCCGGAGAGAAGCTCAACATTGTCAATCCTGTAACTTTCAAGTTCAATCATCTCGATAAATTTTTTTAGAAAAGCCAGCTCCTCTTCACTGGCTTCCAGATTGTCAGAAAGCTGAAGCATGGTTTCTAAGTCTTTTTGTTGAAACGCAGTCAAATATGCCTCCATCAACGTAGCGGGAGAAGACTGTACGCCCTGACCCCATGTAGAGCACCCGCCCAGAAAAACCACCAAGAAGAGGTTTGCTATCAAAAACAACCGCTGTTTCATGACCTGGCCCCCCAGTAGATTAATGTAACTCCTCGACCTGATTTAAACTTAACCGCAGTACTGGAAGATATGCTATGGCAAATAATAATTATTCGCTATTCTTAAAGATAAGGGTGCTCACGTAATCATTGTCGCTTTTATCATCGCCTTTTTCTTAAGGCAGGCCTTTTGGGTCTTTTTGCCATTCTGGGCGGTGCAATCCTGAGCCAGCCGGGTAAGTATCTCTTTTCGCTTCGGTCAGATGCACGCTGGCGGTATTGTAACAATTATTATTTTAAAATTTATCTTCGGAATATATACTCTTGCAGGAATTATTTAAATCGTGCAGAATATTATATATGCAATAGATACCGCCCTAAGCTATTATTTATTCAGTAGCTACTAACTATTGCCGAGGCCGAAGCTTTCATTCCGATTCAAGGAGGTGTGCATTTTTTTATTTATTATTAATTTATCTCGCTATCCCCTGTAAACTATATTTCTAAAAGGAGGATGAAGTATGGAAAAGATCTGGTTAAAAAATTATGAGCCCACTGTTCCACACAGTATTGATTACCCCAAGATATCCCTCTACGACATGTTTAAACAGACTGTGGAGCGCTTCCCGAATAACAAGGCTATCTCTTTTATGGGCCGCGAATTAACCTACCAGGAACTGCTTGAACTAATCGATACATTCGCCGCCGCCCTCGAAGGACTCGGGGTTAAGAAAGGTGACCGCGTAGCCATACACCTGCCCAATAGCACACAATTTATAATAACTTATTATGCCGCCCAGGCCATCGGCGCAGTCGTGGTTCCCTGTAATCCCATGTACGTGGCCCGCGAGCTAACCTACCAGCTAAATGACTCCGGGGCAAATACGGTTATTACCATGACCCGCTTTTACAACCTGATCAAAGAGATTCAACCACAAACCAAGCTAAAAAACATTGTAGTGACCAATATCAAGGATTACTTTCCCGGGATGCTCCGCTTTCTCTATACCATCGCCAGAGAGAAAAAAGAGGGCGACCGGATAAAGATCGCCGCAGAAGATTACAGTTTTCTTGATCTAATGAAGGCTAACAAGGGCAAGAAACCTCGCCCCGTAAAGGTGCTACCCGAAGACAGGGCGGTCTTTATGTACACCGGCGGCTCCACCGGTGTCTCTAAAGGAGCAGTCCTGCAGCACCGCAACGTTCTGGCCAATGCCCTGCAGGTAAAAAGCTGGTGCACAGACCTTAAAGAGGGCGAAGAGATCGTCCTATCGGTGCTGCCTTTCTTTCACAGCTACGGGATGACCACCGCACTGAACCTGCCGCTGTTTAGCGGATGCAAAGCGGTGCTGCTGCCTCAGTTCGTTCTCGATGATGTGCTTAAGACAATCGACAAAGAGAAGCCCACCCTCTTCCCCGGTGTGCCGACCATGTACGTAGCGATCAACAACGCCCCCAACCTAGACAAACACGATATCAAGTCGATTAGAATTTGCATCAGCGGTGCCGCACCACTACCGGTCGAAGTACAGCGTCAGTTTGAGAAGAATACGGGCGGTAAACTGGTTGAAGGATACGGGCTTTCAGAGGCCTCTCCAGTAACCCACTGTAACCCGGTCTACGGCAAAAATGTTATCGGCAGTATCGGGCTAGCTTTACCCGATACCGAGGTAAAAATTATGGATATTGAGACAGGAGAGGAAGAGCAGCCTCTCGGTGAGGTCGGCGAGATGTGCGTCCGGGGACCACAGGTCATGGAATGTTACCATAACATGCCCGAAGAAACCAAGCACTCTCTGCGCAACGGCTGGCTCTATACCGGGGATATCGCCAAGCTGGATGAAGAAGGCTACACCTATATCGTCGACCGGAAAAAAGATATGGTTATCGCCGGCGGTTATAATATCTATCCGCGAGATATTGAAGAGGTCCTCTTCACTCATCCAAAAATCCTGGAGGCCGCCGTCACCGGAATCAAGGACCCCTACCGCGGTGAAACCCTAAAAGCCTACGTTGTTCTCAAAGAGGGTGAACAGCTTACCGAAGAAGAGGTTATCCAATTCTGCAGAGATAACCTGGCTGCTTACAAGGTGCCGAAACTAGTCGAATTCCGTGCGGAGCTGCCGAAAACAATGGTCGGAAAAGTTTTACGCCGCGCACTTAGAGAAGAAGAGGAGAAAAAAGCAGCCAAGTAAGCGGTAGAAATCAAGATAAAACAGGCGTTAAAGGGCTGCCAACATAAAGGCGGCCCTTTTTTGTCAGTTAACCGCTTGCAATCCGGCCAGCACTTGCTCTAAAACCGTCAGGGCCCGGTTAAGTTCCGCTTCAGTGACAATTAAGGGAGGTAGAAAACGTAAGACCTTATCACCAATGGCATTGACCAGTAGTCCCTTTTCCTGGCATTCCTGCTGTGCCTGTCCGGCCAACGGCTCATGCAGCTCCAGGGCGACCATCATACCGAGACCGCGCACTTCCTTGACCAGTTTCGGAAACGATGCAGCCAGAAGTTGCAGGCCGCTCATGAAAAGTTGGCTTCTCTTCCATACCCCATCCAGAAAAGCCTTCTCTAAAAGAACTTTAAGTACCGCTAGCGCTGCCTGGCAGGCCACCGGGTTTCCCCCAAAAGTGGAGGCGTGATCTCCGGGCTTAAAAGCCTCTGCCACCCCGGAGCGGGCCAGCATTACCCCGATAGGCATCCCGCCCCCTAACCCCTTGGCGGCAGTTAAAAGATCGGGCGTCACGGCCCAGTGCTCATAAGCCCACAGCTTCCCGGTCCGCCCTAGTCCGCACTGCACTTCATCAAAAACCAGCAGCGCACCCGTACGGTCGCAAAGCTCCCGCAAACCACGGATAAAAGCAGGGGTAGCCACATGGATACCACCTTCTCCTTGCACCGGCTCGATCATAATTGCCGCTGTCTTCCGGTCCACTAGCTCTTCAAAAGAGGAGAGATCATTAAAAATAGCATAGGAGAAGCCCTCCGGCAGCGGCGCAAAGCCCTGCTGGTATTTTTCCTGCCCCGTAGCGGTAACCGTAGCCAGGGTACGGCCATGAAAAGAATGCCTGGCGGTAATGATCTTGTAACGCTCCGGATAGTGATACTTGCGGACCAACTTGATTGCCGCTTCGTTGGCCTCGGCTCCGCTATTGGCAAAGAAGAGCTGGTCCCCCGCGGAATGCTCCACCAGGATCCGGGCCAACTCGGCCTGCGGGCGGGTATAATAAAGATTCGAAGTATGAATTAGCTCCCGGGCCTGGCTGGTGATGGCCTTTACCACCTCCGGATGGCAATGCCCTAATAGATTTACGGCCAGTCCGCCGACAAAATCGAGATAGCGGTTCCCCCGGTTGTCCCAAACGTAAACGCCTTCCCCTTTTACCAGAAAGAGGTTTTGCTCCTTCTTACGGCCGTACGTGTTAATAATATATCTCGCTTCTAACTTTTCTACTTCATTCATTATACCCTCTCCTAAGCTTGGTAAAGTAAAGTTGATCTTCACAAACTGCGTCATAAAGTAACCATGGTTCCAATCCCGGCATCTGTAAATATCTCCAGGATAAGAGCATGCTTGCGGCGGCCGTCGATAATATGGGTGCGGGCGACACCCTGTTCTAAAGCCCGCAAGCACGCTTCAACCTTGGGAATCATGCCCCCGTTGATCTGCCCATCCCGAATCAGGGTACGAATCTCTTTTTCCTTAATCGCTGAAATGAATCTCGTGCCTTTCTCCGTCCGCTGGTAGATCCCTTCCACATCAGTGAGGATGATCAGCTTCTCGGCCTGCAGCGCCCCGGCCAACTCGCCGGCGGCATGATCCGCATTAATGTTTAAACTCTCCCAGGAGGAGTCTGCCCCGATAGAAGAAACTACCGGGATATAGTCATTCTCGCTGAGGGTCTCAATCAGCGATATATCTACCCAGTTTATTTCCCCTACTCTACCCAAGTCCACATCCTTACCGGAAGAGCCGCCTGGCGAAAAGGGTTTAACCCTGGCCTGAAACAGGCCGGCATCCCCCCCGCTCAGGCCAACCGCCCGGGCGCCACAGCGATTGAGCAAAGCAACAATATGGCGGTTGACTTTGCCTAGCAGGACCATTTCGACAATCTCCATCGTCTCATCATCGGTAACGCGCAGACCGCCGACAAAACGAGGCTCTTTCCCCAATCTCCGCATCATCTCGTTAACTTCTTTGCCCCCGCCATGCACCAGGACCGGCTTGATCCCGATATGCTTGAGCAAGACAATATCAGCAACAACAGTAGCCATCATTTCGTCACTAACCATGGCCTGACCGCCGTATTTAACCACAAAATATTTTCCTGAAAAAAGCTGCATATATGGAAGCGCCTCGATCAGGGCCTCGGCCTTAAAGATCAGGTTTTCCATAAACTCGGCATCCATGAAACCGCCTTTCCCCCTTTGCTTTACTGTCCCGGCTCATTTAAGTCCGGTAATTGCTGTTGATTGAAACGTAGGCGGGGCTCAGATCCGAACCCCAGGTGGTGAGAGAACAGGGTCCGGCATTAAGGTTAACCCGTACTTCTATCTCATTTTGCCGTAGAATTGAGCCGGCTTCGCTTTCCCGAAAGGGCACCGCCTCACCTTTTGAAGCCACCTGCACCGGGCCGAAATAGATATCTACCCTGGCGGGGTCAAACTCGACCCCGGCGTAGCCGAGCGCAGCAAGAATCCGCCCCCAGTTGGCATCCTCACCATAAAAAGCGGTTTTCACCAGGGGCGAATTAAGCACCGAGCGGGCCAGTATCCGGGCGGAAGCTGGGTCGGGAGCCCCCTCCAGGGTCAAAGTGATAACCTTGGTAACGCCCTCACCATCGGAGACAATCTGATAAGCCAGGTCGCGACAGGCCTCTTCGAGCAACGCATAAAAATCGCTGCACAGATCGCTGCCGGCGGTAATTTCCGGCGTGCCCGCCGCGCCGTTTGCCAAAAGTAGCGCCGTATCGTTGGTCGAGGTATCGCCGTCAATGGTGATTAGATTAAAAGAATGCTCTACCGCTTCTTGTAAAAGATGCTGTAGCAGTGGACGCGAAATATTTAAATCGGTGTATAGAAAAGCAAGCATCGTCGCCATATTCGGGCAGATCATCCCCGAACCTTTAGCCATTCCGGCCAGATGAAAGGTCACCCCGCCAAGAGAACCGCGGTAGGCAATCTCTTTGGTAACCGTATCCGTAGTCAAGATCGCGCAGGCGGCCTCGCGGCCGGCTTTGGCCTTACTGGAAAGAGCCGCCGCTGCTTTACCAATGCCGGTTGCTACCTGCTCTATGGGTAGCTGCTGCCCAATCACGCCGGTCGAGCAGACTAGAACCTGTTCCGGAGAAAGACCCAGGGATGCAGCGGTCAACGCAACCATCTTTTGGGCATTCCGCATCCCCTCCTCGCCAGTGCAGGCGTTGGCGTTACCGCTGTTCACCACCAGAGCCCGGACCGGTGAACCGATCGCCGCACGACAGAGCTTTACCGGAGCCGCCTGAACCCGGTTACGGGTAAATACCCCGGCGGCCGCTGCTTCAGTCTCACTATAGACCAGGGCCAGGTCACGCTTTCCTTTTTTCAGGCCGCAGTTCACGGCGGCGGCCTTAATCCCCCGGACAACCGTGATACTTGGATCTTTCATTTTTTCAAAGGTCAGCTTATCGTTCATCAAAACCACCTCATCAAGGGTCCCTGCTGTTATTTTAACTGTTTAAAAGAGAGGCAACTGGGTTAAGCCGGTCTCTTCGGGAAGACCGAACAATAGATTCATATTTTGCACCGCCTGGCCGGCAGCCCCTTTCACCAGATTGTCGATAGCTGAAAGGATCACCAACCGCCCGGTACGCTGATCAAAACGCCATCCCAAATCACAAAAATTACTGCCCCGGACAAACCTGGTCTCAGGAAGTTGCGGCGGTGGCAACAACCTCACAAAGGGGTGCCCGTCGTAAAACTGTTCATAGAGTTGATCGATCTGCCCCGGGTTACAGTTTTGACGCAGGCGCAGGTAAATCGTACTTAAAATACCCCTGATCATGGGAACCAGGTGCGGAGTAAAGGTGATCGTCACCGCCTCGCTGCTTAAATGACTTAACAACTGCTCTATCTCGGGGATGTGTTGGTGGTCGCCCACCCGGTAAGCCTTCACGCTCTCGGTGCACTCGGGAAAATGAAAGGCCTGCCGGGGAGAGCGGCCAGCACCGGAGACCCCGGACTTGGCATCGATAACCACACTGTCCCAATCAATCCACCCGGCATTGGCTAAAGGGGCCAAGGCCAGCAGCACCGAGGTAGGATAGCAACCGGGGTTAGCGACCAGAGCCGCCCCGGGCAGCACCTCCCGATTTACTTCAGGCAACCCGTAAATTGCTTTACTAAGCAGATCCGGAGCCGGGTGAACCCGGCCGTACCAGGTTTCGTAAAGTGCGGGGTTACGCAGGCGAAAATCAGCACTCAAGTCAATTACCCGCTTCCCTGCAGCCAGCAGATCAGGGACCAGATCCGCTGAACGCCCATGCGGAAGAGCACAAAAAACCAGCTCCACCGGGTCGGGTATTAAGTTGAGGTCGGGAGGCTGGAGTTCTAACCCGAACGCACGGAAAAACTGGGGATGGACCAAGTGGTATGTTGTCCCGACATGGCTCCGCGAGCCGATATACTCTATCTCGGCCCGGGGATGCTGATGGAGCAGCCGCACCAGCTCGCACCCGGCATATCCTGTCGCTCCTAAAACAGCTACTTTCACTGAAAAATCCCCCTTTAAAACTTTAAAGCCTTCCGTCCTTTAAAGGACGGGAGGCCCGCGATACCACCTTTATTGGTTAACTTTTAGCAGTTAACCCCCTCACCCCGCTTTTTGTTCAAGCGGCCCCGATAACGGCGGGTGCCGGGACAGTTTACCCACCGGCGCTTACACCGGCTTCAACCGCCATCTCCAAGGTGCGCTTCACCGCCCGCTTCCGGTCCAGACTTTCACCAACTCTGGCTCGCTTTGCCTCTGCAGGGGGCTACTCTCCCTTTCACAGAATGTAAATATCGATATAAATACTACCATATAATCGAGACTTGTCAAGTGCCCGGCTCCAGATTTTTAACGGTCCCCTATTTCGGCCGACTAACCAGCTACAGGTAGCTTAAAAACTCTTAGAGCGGAATATTACCATGCTTACGCAGGGGCCGCTGAACCCTCTTATTACCAGCAACCTGCAGGGCACGCCGCAGGCAGTCACGGGTTTGCCGCGGGTCGATCACCTCATCGATCCAGCCGCGGGCAGCGGTAACATAAGGATTGGCAAAGCGGTCGCGATAGTGCTGGACCAGCTCCCGGCGCAAGCTTTCAGGATCCTCTGCATCCTCAAGCTCGTGTTGGTTGATGATCTCTACCGCCCCCTCGGGACCCATCACTACAATCTCCGCAGAGGGCCAAGCCAGGCACAGATCCGCTCCCAAGGAACGGGAGCCCATGGCAACATAAGCACCCCCGTAAGCTTTGCGTAAAACAAGTGAGATCTTGGGAACAGTCGCCTCCGAGTAAGCATAAACGATCTTTGCCCCGTGCCGGATGATCCCGCCCCACTCCTGCTCTACCCCGGGTAGGTAACCGGGAACATCAACAAAGGTGATCAAGGGCAGGTTAAAGGAGTCGCAGAAACGGATAAAGCTAGATATCTTATCCGAGGCATCGATATCCAGGCAGCCGGCCTTTACCTGCGGCTGGTTAGCAATGATCGCTACCGCCGCTCCGCCGAGACGGGCGAAACCAACAACGGCATTTTGGGCATAATGCTGATGTACTTCTAAAAATATACTTCCGTCAACAACCCGGCGGATTACCTCGCGAACATCGTAGGGTTTGCTACAATCATCAGGGATGAACCGGAGCAGCTCTTCCTGGTCCAGCGCAGGCTCCTGCGGCTCGGCCACCGGCGGATCATCCACGTTGTTCGACGGCAGGTAACTTAAAAGAGTGCGCACCTGGTTCAGGGCCTCCTCTTCATTTTCGATAAGAAAATGGGCTGCCCCGCTGGTCGAGTTGTGGACCTGGGCACCGCCGAGCTGTTGCCTGGTGACGCTCTCCCCGGTTACCGCCTTGATCACCTGCGGCCCGGTAACAAACATATTGCCGATTTCGTTGACCATGAAAACAAAGTCGGTCAGGGCAGGCGAATAGACCGCCCCGCCCACGCAGGGCCCCATGACCACGGAGATCTGNNCTCCCCCGGAATCGTAAAGCCCGATCACCGGAGCCCCGTTCTGACCAGCCAGGTCGAGCACACGGCAGATCTTTTGGGCATGCCTCTCGCCCAGCGAGCCCCGGGCCACGGTGAAATCTTGGGCAAAAAGATAGACCCGTCGCCCGTCAATCTCCCCGCAACCGGTAACAACCCCTTCGCCCGGGTTTTTAATCTCCTGGCTGGCATCTGCCAGATCACCCTGCACGAATGTCCCTATCTCTACAAAACTGCCCTCGTCCAGAAGCAGATCGATCCGCTCTCGGGCGGTCCGTTTACCCTCTTGATGCTGCTGCTCAATTCTTTTTTCGCCGCCGCCCGACAGCGTCAGCCGGCGCCTTTCCTGTAACTGCTGCAATCTCTTCTCCAACAGCTCTCACCACTTTCCGAAAATATTCGCAATCCCCGGCCGGGTCATTAAATCACGGCATCTGTTCCAAAATAATTACACCGGCAGAACCCCCCTGTGCAATCTATTTTTACCAAACCCGGATCACAATTTGCAAACCCTGCCCTTAACCCTCTCGCCGGTTACCCCGCCGGGGGATCATTTTCGATAAAACCGGCAGGAAAAACTACGAACTTTACCCTGCAAGTNNAGCCAGGTTACAGTTGAAATTATCAAGAAAAACATTATAATAAATATTACAAAGAGATCAGGCTATCTCCAATGTCAAAAGAACGATTTTGCTGACATTAATGTGCGGGCGTGGCGGAACTGGCAGACGCGCTGGACTTAGGATCCAGTGGGACAGAGTCCCTCGGAGGTTCAAATCCTCTCGCCCGCACCATTGATCTTTCCCTCTCCCGGTTATAGAGGCGGGCTCCCTTACCTTGCTCCTTTATCGGCTACATTTTTCTCAGTCATAATATGCCGATAAGCAGTAGGAGATACTCCGGTATTCTTTTTGAAAACCGTGTGAAAATAGCTAGGGCTTTTAAAACCGGATTCATAGGAGATATACTTGATGTTTTCTTGAGAATGCTTCAGATAGTACTTGGCATTCTCCAATCTTAACTTGGTTAGGTAGGTACTGAAATTGATGCCGAGCTCCTTTTTGAAAGTCCGGCTGAGGTACGATGGATTAACATGAACCGCATCCGCAACCTCTTTGAGAGTAACCGAATGACGGAAATTCTGTTGAAGGTATAGTACTGCATTCCTGACGCAATCAGTTAGTGAACTAAATTGCGCCGAGTTGACCATCCCCATGAACAAAGTAAGCATGTTATAAGACCAAACGACATAACCCTGCTGATGGTCTATTTTCTTCAGCATTTCTAAGAAAGACATTTTTCTTTCGGTTACCAATACCGGGTCGGCCCCCTGAAAAATTAAGGCGCGAGATATCATTACCAGTAACTCTAAATAAAAAGCCAGGTATATCTCTTTTACCCCTTCCGGATTCTTGCTCTGAAACTTGCGGTTCAATTTATCCAAAGCATTTAGTGCTTCATTGATGTTACCTTTTTTTATTTGCGTCAGAAGCTCAGATTCCTCGCTAAATGGATAGACAGCTTCTTCATCTTGATAGGCATTTAAATCCTCATAAAAAATAATAGGGTTCCCAAAAAGCAAATATGATTTTTGAGCCTGGCAGGCTTCTTCAAAAGAGCGATACAATAATGAGGGTTGATTGTAGATGTTGCCGATGCCGACCGATGCCTGTAAATCAAAATTATTCTCTAACAGGTTTATAACCTTACGGGCAATCAGCGTTAAGTTATGCTTTAGTTCAAGGTTCGTTAACCCATTTGAAGGAAGCAAGATTACTATACGTTCGTAGTACCACGGAGTAACAACCGCGCCATCCCAGTACTTGGTAACCTGGCGCACGTTTGACAAAATAGTTTTCATCTGTAACTGTTTGGTCAAATCAAAATATTCAGTTTGGGTATAAATGAATCCTGCAGTCATAACAACTTCCGGAAAAACACGCAAGTTTAATAACTTCCATTTCTTAAGAAGCACTTTATCGTCATTCATTTGACCGGTTAATATTTCATTTATCAAATTAAAATACGCATGCGAAAGGGATGGCTCAAAATATTTTTTTTGTTTTTCGAGACTGTGAATCACCATAAACGCCTCGTTTCAAGATGCTTTATCCCAAATTTAACAGCGAATCTTTGAAAACTTAATAATAACCGGTAACCCCAGCTTGGGGGCTCAAGACGATTATACACTAAATGATTAATTGATAGAAGGAATGGTCAGCGGCCGCCCGGGGCTGAGCACATTAATTTCTCCATTTTCCCGGGTAAGCCTGATGATTAACCCGCTGTTAACCTGCCCTTCAGGCACCGGATTTTTGGCCAGTGGAGTCAATAGCAAACTGGGATCAATGCACTCTGGTGCAATGACTCCAGNNCCGGTCCCTTCACCCATCGACGCTGAACTTACTGACATGAATTCATACTTTACCATTTCGCCAGCCTTTTTCCCGGTCACAGAAACATAGAGGGCACCAAGTTCGATAGAATCACCGGGGCTGATAAGATGCGGGTTTTGCTGGAGAAACGCTACCGTAAACTCGGCCGGAGAGATCAAATGAGCGCCTACCTTAACCGGCTCCTCTCTCCACAGCTCCGCCTGCACAATATTTCTTATTGTTTTTGTCGAGGGACCGAATGCCCCCTTATTGGTGACAGTTTTTATTCCGCTAATGAAACGTGGAATAGTGATCGGTTCCGGGTGACCAATATCATAGAAGGTAACTTCACCGAGCGGCTCCGGAAATGTAATCCTGAGGGCACCGGCATCATCCATCGCCTTGACCTTGTGGTACGCTCCGTCTCGGTAGGTAGGAATCTCACCAGCAGCGGAATGAAGCAAATGCAACAACACCGCTCTTCCTTCTCCTGAAGCCCCGGTTAACCAGGCCGTATCAATTTTTTCCGCCTGGTCCAGCCGGTCGGCTCCCATCCGCGCATAAACATTAGTGATCCCGGGTGATGCTCCCATTCCGGTTAATATAGTTGTGCCAACCTTTTTGGCGTCATCATTATATTCAAGAATGTTACNNAAATTCATCACCACCGTCGCGCCGGCAACGGCCTTCTTTAAGGAGAAGTGATCGGTGACGTCACATTCCCGGATGCTTATTTTATGGCCGCCCAGCCGATCTTGCAAGTTAGCAGCCGCTTCGTAGTTATAATCGGCTACTACAATTTCACGGCACTGCGGCTGCCGGTTTAAATATTCTACGGCCACCGAACCCATTTCACCAGCTCCACCTACTATTACCACACGCACAACTGTCAACCCCTCATTTAAAATTTGAGCTAAAATGCTCGTTTCCTTCCACTGCGACCAGGTTTTTCAGCATGGCTTTGCAGTCCCCATCCCCGTGGCCGGAACGGTTAGAGAAATGCTTAAAATTTACCTGGCCCCTCCAGGAGATCGCCCCAGGTCTTTTCATCAAACAGTTTACCTTCTCTCTTAACAGCGCCACCAATTTTTTCAGAAAGTAAAACCTGGTCATACACAGTGGTAACCGCACCCAGTCTTCTTAAGAATAACCCCGGTTCCAGGCATTCAGGGGCAATGACTCCTTTTGAAGTAATCTCTTTCGCAAGTATCATCTCTACTCCAACAGCAAGGGGATAACCTGTCGCTTCTGCCATTCCACAATTGGCTGAATGGGTGTACCAGTGGACAATCTCACGGTTATCTTTTTTCCCCTTGACCTCAACCCCCATCCCCATAACCGGAGGCTCATCAGTTGACGGCTTCTCTTTCTGCCGTGCATTAAAAAGGGCCTCGAAAAATTCCAGTGGCGCCACCATTTCACCCCGGAAGGGGATAGGCTCTTCGCTGGTGAAACCGTAATTTACCAGCACCTTAAAGATATGATTTAGCACTGCCGGGTAAAGCGCACCGCGATTGGTAACTGTCTTTACTCCGGGTATAAACCTGGGCAGGGTAACCGGTTCTGGATGGCCCATCTGGTATACCTGGAATTCTCCAAGCGGGGGAGGGAATGTTATCACCTGCGCTTCACTGTTCTTAAAAGGCCGGATAAGTATCATTTGTCCATTTTTAAAAGTGGGCACCTTTGAGCCCACAGCGTGGAAAAAGTGCCTCAGCGCACCGGTAAATTCAGTTGCGGGCTCGCCGGCCACCCAGTAGGTGTTGATCTCTTCAGTTTGCTCCATCTGCTCTGAGCTAAGGCGTGAGAGAACGTTTATGACCCCCGGCGATGCACCCATAGCTATGAGGGCGGTTACGCCAGCCCCGGCTGCCTTATCGTTTAATTCCAGCAGCTGCGCAGCGGTATCAAAATCGTCGACTATATCCACATAATTGACACCTTTTTGAATGGCCGCCTCCAGAACGGTAGTGCCAAACAGGTAATAGGGGCCCACCAGATTTACAACGACATCCTGACCTTGAAGGGCCTGTAACAACTGTTGCTCATTGCGAACATCCAGCGTAAAAGGACGGCACTTGCCTGATTTATCTTGTTCAATAATGGTCCTTAATCTCTGCGCAGATATATCAGCCAAGGTCAGCCCGGAGACCAGGGCAAGCGAACTGAGATGCTTTATTACTGGCCGGGCCATCTGCCCGGCGGCACCGGCAATAAGTACTTTCAATAGAAGAAGCCTCCTTTACATTTTACCTCTACACTATCGTAACTTTAAAATGGAACAACCAGGTCTTTAAGAGCAGCTCTTAGTTGTCGCCGGAGGGTCTTGCCCAACTCGTTTTTAGGCAGGCTATCACAAAACTCGATATGACGCGGAATCTTGTACCCGGCCAGGTTTTCACGGCAAAAGGATTGGATCTCTTTTTTGCTCACTTTGGCCCCTTCTTTTAGCACCACAAAAGCACAGACCTGTTCACCGTACTCTCTGTCTGGAACCCCGATTACGCCCACATCGCTGATCTCAGGGTGATCGCATAAAACAGCTTCCACTTCGCTGGGATAAACACTAAAGCCACCCCGTATTATCAAATCCTTCTTCCGATCAACAATAAAGATATCATCATCCTCATCCATGTACCCAATATCGCCTGTGTATAACCAGCCATCTTTCAGGACCTGAGCAGTCTCCTCTTCGTTTCTGTAGTACCCTTTCATCACATTAGGTCCCTTAATGGTCAGTTCACCTACTTGACCAGGAGGAAGAGGCCGACCCTCATTATCCACCACGCGTACTTCACAGCCGGGCATCGCCGGCCCTACTGAGCCGGGCTTGATTGGCCGGTCATATCTCTGCATACTAAAACCGGAAGCAGTTTC
>MTKW01017729.1_pt1 | contig 16751 bp, 14 predicted proteins | sample 1042761 | NCBI WGS metagenome assembly MTKW01 (sample SAMN06205366, study PRJNA360243) | anaerobic digester metagenome | biome: Wastewater treatment plant; feature: Anaerobic digester sludge; material: sludge; isolation source: anaerobic digester fed with sludge from wastewater treatment plant ... | reverse complement strand
CAAGTTGAAATCAACATTCTACAAACTACGTAACTTTAAAACTTATACAGTTGCTTGTTTTTGCCTACACGCTCTTGCACAAAAACAGGTTTGCCTGTATCAAACAAGCCTATCACATAGAGGATAACTCCGACAGGCCATAAGAACAAAAGACCTACAAAAGAAAATATAAAATCAAAAAATCGTATCATGCTTATTTTGTTTGAAAACTTTTCAATGTTTTGGTTAACCCCTCTTCTGCACTCACTGGCATTTGGGTAATGTTAAGTGCTTTCTTCACCTTCTCATTCGAAACCACATAGTTTTCAGTTAGCTTTTGCAAGCGCTCTTTGGTTAAAGGCAAGCGCAATGCTCCTCCAACCGATGCAAAAGTATTCATAAGTGTTTTAGGCAATTTCCATATCCGTGGCGATTTGTTTACAGACTGAGCAATCAATGCAATCAATTCATTTGTTGAAAGCGCTTCGTCATCGCACACATGATAGATTCCATTGGGAACATTTTCATTCACAATCAACTTCTCCACTACATACGCTATATTATCAATCGAACAGAAAGAACGCCTGTTTTCATACGAACCAAGGGGCCAAGGCACACCTTTAGACACCACATTATATAATAAATTTAAATTCCCCTTATTCCCAGGGCCATGAATCATGCAGGGACGAACAATATACACCCTCTTCCCCAATCGCTCATATTCTTCGCATTTACTTAATATATACCTCTCTGCCTTGATTTTCGACTCACCATAAGCGCCCACAGGATTTGGCTTTACATCCTCCGTAAGTATATCACCGGGCACATAATCTGCTGCAGCTTTCACCGAACTAAAGAATACAAAAGTCTGCGCCTCCGATGTCAGAAACCAATCAAACACCTTTTTTGTCAACCCTACGTTTATATCAAAATAATCTTGAGCAAGGCTCTCATTTTTTGTATCATGGGCTTTGCCTGCCAGATGTACTATTGCATCTGCTTTCGGAATATCCTGCAACTCATCCCAACCGTAGGTGTGAACAACACCTTCCACATTAGGTTGACGTATGTCTAATCCATAAAGTGTGTGTTTGTTGCTCCATTTTTTAGTGAAGTTAGAGCCAACGAAGCCGTTAATGCCGGTGATAAGAATATTCATTTCAGATAACTTAAAATTGATTCAGCCATATCACGATTAATATTTGCTCTTTTATACCTGCTGATAAATTCCGTACGCACTTCATTTTTATACGTGTAGTTTCTTAATTGTTCCACCATATCATCTACATCACATGGCAAGAACAGAATTTTGTTTGAAATATTTTCTTCAATAAATTGATTAGCAAAACCTGCAACACCAGCAATGATTGGTTTGTCATATGCTCCTAATTCAAAGACTTTGGATGGTAACACTTTTTTAAATGCATCGTAATCATTCAAGTGAATAAACAGAAAATCAGAAGCATTGTATATTTCTAATAACTCTTTACGTTTAACGGGTGGTAAGAATTCCACATTCTTCACTCCCAGTCTATTTATTTCATCCACCAGTTTTTGTTTTGCACCACCGTCACCAATCAACTTAAATTCATATCCATCGCCTAATGCTTTGGCAGCTTGTGGTACAATTTTGTGTAATCCTTGCCCCTCACCCAAATTACCAGCATAAGTTATGGTTTTGACTTCACTGCTTGTGTTTTTAGATTTAGGTAGATTCAAAAAAACATCATCAATACCATTCGGATAAGTAGAGTAATTTTGTTGTTTAAACTTTGAGAAATATGGCCGAAATCCTCCTGATATCAAATTAATATGAGAAGCATAATTAAACACTCGTTTCTCAATCAAGGTGAGAATGGGCAACACACCCGCTTTCACAAACTTACTTTTCAATACATCTTTCATGGCGTCTGTAAAGATATCACGGATGTCTAAATACAGAGGAGTGTTGCTCTTTTTAGCTATGGTATAACCTAAATAGGCAGTAAACAAACGAGAAGATGATGCAATCACCAAATCATACTTCTTTCCTTTAATCAACCTGTTTGTTTTTTGAAAATAGGTTTTGAAAGAATTTACTTGATCTTTCATTCCGCATTGATGCTTAGGTATTGCAATACGTTGAATAGTATAACTTCCTCTTTCTTCATATTGAGGGGCGTTCACATCAAAGGTACTATATCGATTAGGTAGTGTTGTGATAACATCAATTTCAGCGACACCTTCAACTTGTTGCGCCAACTCTTTCACCAATGGTGAGTTGCGAAAAGAACCTGCACAAAGGTCGGGCTCAAAATAGAATGTTAGATAGAGTATTTTCTTCAAAGCAATTTATTTACTAAAATGAATGTTAGAGATTAGGTGATTCACAAAGTTAACAACAATTTTGTCTCCCACCTTATATAGATTGTACCCATCTGCCATTTCATATTCTTCAATGCGTATATCAGAACTTCCAACAAAGCTAATGGTAGCTATATCTTGAATAAATATTGAATCATCAGTCTTTTTCAATTTTATGCCAGGTGGTAAATGTAAATGTAACTCTTTGTTAAGCTCATCATTCCCTAATAAAACATCACGAATTTGAATAACATTTTCTTTAAAGTCTAAACTTCTTGTATGTGTTATTCCCAAGTCTTTGTATCCATTGTGTTCTGCCACATACAAAGGAAAAGTATCTTCAAGTATTGAAACATTGGCTCTTTCTGCAACCCGAAAGCCACTCCACACATTCGATTGATTTTTATTGTCAACTACAACCGTATTATGCGATTTGGTAGAACGTTCAATTTGTCTCCTTTCATTTGGCTCATATGTTGAAGTTCCTCTTTCAACAAAAACAGGGTTACCACCAACATATAACACAAATGACAATGCATCTGCATGTGCATGCCCTGGTTGATAAGAGGGTCCTAATTGTGCAAAATCAATTTTGCATTCATAGTTTGAGTGTTTTATACTTCGATAACCCGACTCAGCCAATGGAATGTCTATTAATTGAACATCTAACCTCTCTGCATATTCACTTAACCATTTTGTAGAATAAGAAATCCCTTCAGCACTATCATTAAAATGAGGTATATCCCCATTCTCAAAAGAAATGTTCCGTAACCATGCGAGCATCAAGGAAGCTTTGCCTTTCAAATAGTCTTCAAATGAGTTATTCTTCTCTGACCAATTAGAAAACCAATCAATCAACTCCAATAACCTAAAGAATATAATTTGATGATACATCGGACTCAATTCAAAATGAGCACCATCAAAAAGTATTTGTTCTTCTAACTCCTTTTTTAATATAGATTGTCCTTGGACTAGCCAGGCAACGTTTGAGAAGAAAGCTCCCCCCATCATTAATGCAAACGCATTTTCTAACAAATGATTACCCAACAAATGATATTCAGGTCGTTTCGAAAGGAAATCTAATTCAGCATATGTGTTCGCAAGTATTGTACCATCCTGCTTACTTTCATGTGAGAACAATCGCATCACATTAATTACCCTCAATGATACAGGATAGGGTTCCAATGCAAGTTGTCCATTATTCAACCACTCGTATAGAGATCCTAATAATCGCAACTTCTCTTCAAAGCTCACATCATCTTGCAACAACCAGTTGGCATATTGCAAATTGTAGTTCCACAACTTTCCATTCTCCTGATAATCCCAATCAATTTCAGAGTCGAATTGTACCTCTTGATTTAGAAAAACAAATCTATTACCACCCAAATAAGAAAGATAAACAGGTGGTTGTTTCGCAAATAACAACAAGCTTACGTTATCTGCTAGATAAAACTTATCATAATCATTTAAAGTACCTGCTTTTATTAGCCTGTACTTTAATTGATAAAACACCTGAATTGGTTTCAAATGCTTTACAGTATTGAATAGTAAACTCGCTTTTTTAATCATATTTTTCAAAGTAGCTATTAGTGATTAGCTGTTAGCTGTTAGCTGTTAGCTGTTAGCTGTTAGCTGTTAGCCTCTTTGCTATAAAATTCTAAATCAGCGTTTATCTGTTATATCAGCGTCATCAGCGTTCTATTTCTCTCTGTGTTTAAATTTTCCTACAACCTTTCCGCCCCCAACTCCCTAAAGGGGGAGTTACATGCAGACTTTCAGCCAAAGTCCTCCCTCCATTTCAAATCAACGAATGCAAATAATTGGCTGTATCGTTAAGACCGTTCTTTCTTAAATAATCTAACACCTCGTATTCGTCTAAATCAGGATTTTTCTTGTTCATTACCATTTGCCGAAATGCTACAACAGCAGTTTCGGCGTTTAAATCGATGATATCAGTCAGGAAATCATCTACCGTCTTAGCTTTCAATCCATAGTTGCTTAGCACCTCATCCGGGAAATCTTTAATATTGTTTGTAACAATCAAACTTGCATCGGCTTTGATAGCTGCAGCAAGTACATGACAATCTTTTTTATCAGGTAGAGACAAACCATCAATAAGTGTCTCATAGTTGTTCACTAAAGCATCAGGAAAAGCAAGGTGTGCTTTTTGTATCCTTTTTTCAGCAATCTCATCTGCTATTCCTTTTCGTTTCATCACATTGCGCCACTCATCAAAGATATGGTTGCTCCATTTTGGCGTGTAAAGATCATTGTGTGCAAACCAAAACAGCAAATCGCGTATGACAATTGGATAAATAACATTTGTGTCGAGAACTACCGTAAATGTTACACTATGTATCATACAGCCCGTCCTCCTCGTCAGCACTCATAATATCTATAATGTGTTGTTTCTGTTCTTCTTTCATCTTTCTTTTATACGCTACTACATCTTCAAACATAATGCGTCTATGTCGTCCAACTTTAGTAAAAGGTATTTTTCCTTCTTCCAATATCTTTATTAAGTGTGGACGCGAACAACCTAATATTTCGGCTGCCTTTTGCGTTGTTACTTCGGTTGCGACAGGCACAATTGAGAAAATTTTACCTTGACTCATATTTTTCAATATCTCTTCAAGCAATTTTAATGCACTTAGTGGCAAAACTATCTTATCATTACTTCCTTCAATTTCAATATCTACCTTTTCGGTATTTAAATGTGCTATTGTATTAGACAAAGCTTGGTAGGACAATTGTGCAATTTTGCGATCACTTTTAGTTGGTCTCTTATATTCTTGAATTGTTTCCATAATTTATTTTTTTTAAGAATCTATTAATCTCAGTAATGTGAGGTCACAAAGATAGAAGTAATAATCGAAACAAACGAAACAAACGAAACTGTTAACTAAAAATTTAATTCATTTTATTTTTAAATAGCAGTTAGCCATTGGCTTTTGGCTGTTAGCCTTTTTGCTATAAAAATCCGTGTCCATCTGTCCAATCAGTGTCATCCGTGTTCTAATCTTAGCCAACAGCTAAAAGCCAACAGCCAACAGCCAACAGCTAAAAGCCAACAGCCAACAGCTAAAAGCCAATTAAAATCTCCACAATCCTCTCCGCCGTCTTCCCATCCCACATCGGTATCTCCTGCCCTTGCTTCCACTCTCCGGTAAAAAGTTTTTCCATAGCAGGTTGTATCGCTTTAGGGTCTGTTCCCAGCAGTTCATTCGTTCCTAATGTAATTGTTTCCGGACGTTCAGTATTATCACGCAATGTCATGCAAGGCACATTCATCATCGATGCCTCTTCGGTGATACCTCCGGAATCTGTAACTACTGCCTTTGCTTTCTCCACCAAATAGTTGAATTCTAAATAACTTAATGGTTCAATCATGTGCAGGTTGGAATAATTCCCTTGCGCTTCGCGTGTCCCTCCAGGGCGGACTTCCGGGGAAAAGTGACTGCTTTTCATTATGGATCTGATGATTTTTGCTGTGCGGGGATGGACAGGGAAAATAATTGGAAGGTTATTGGATGAATTGATAATTTCGTTGAGCAAGGCTTTTAATTTAGCTTCTTCATCCACATTCGCAGGACGGTGCAATGTCATTACTATATATTCTTTTTCTTTCAAGTTCAGCTTATCCCATACAGCAGGTTTTTTGAAGTTGGGCCGTTGTTTAAACAGCGTATCAATCATGGTATTTCCAACAAAGAATATCTGTTCTTCCTTCACACCGCTTTTTCTTAGGTTTTCATTTGCCAATTCCGATGTGGTAAAGAAATAGTTGGTTATACTATCTGTCACCAATCGATTTATCTCTTCAGGCATTGTCCAGTCGCCCGAGCGAATACCTGCTTCCACGTGAGCAACTTTAGTGTGTAGCTTTTGTGCTGTAATAGCACAAGCCATAGTAGAGGTTACATCACCTACCACCAATACCAAGTCAGCAGGATTCTTTTGCAACTCCTTTTCGAAGCGAGTCATTATTGCAGCAGTCTGTTCTGCTTGCGTTCCTCCACCTGCACCAAGGTTATTGTCTGGTTCGGGTATCTCCAATTGCTCAAAGAAGTCACCACTCATCTTCTTGTCGTAGTGTTGTCCTGTGTGGATTAGACGATAGTTAATGTTTTTGCCCTCATCTTTTGCTTTTTGAATGGCGTGTATGATGGGGGCTATTTTCATGAAGTTGGGGCGTGCACCAGCGATAATTGTTACTTGCATCTTTTAAAATATTTTGTTGTCTAGTTAGACATTTGTTATTCTATTTAATTGAAAGGCTGTTAGCCGTTAGCCGTTAGCCGTTAGCTTTTAGCTGTTGGGCTGTTGGCCTGTTGCAATTCGCCAACGGCTACAGGCTAATAGTCAAAAGCTATTTTCTTCTTATTGTTGTTATCAATTTATTAATTTGTCTTTGTAGCGAATGCAACTCTTTAAGTAAGTCAGTTAATACAACATCTTGAATATATCCAATATCTTTTGCCAATATAAGTTGCGTTTCAACTTCAAAAGCAGAACCTTGTGCTATTTCAAGAAAGCGAGCAAAGTCAACTTCTGATCTTCTAGAACTACCTTCGGCTATGTTAGAAGGAATTGAAACTGCAGCTCTTTGTATTTGTGAACAAAGGTCATATCGCTCTTTAGGAGGAAAACTATTCGTCACTTGATAAATACTCTTTACCAAGACCATAGCTTTTTGCCAAATAACCAATTCCCTAAAGTTTCTCATTATTTTAATTCTTTATTTCCACTACTAATAGCTTTTGGCTTTTAGCCTTTAGCTTTTGGCTTTTAGCCTTTAGCCTTTAGCTTTTGGCTTTTAGCCTTTAGCTTTTGGCTTTTAGCCTCTTGTAAATCCCAATAGCTAACAGCTAATAGCCAATAGCTTTAAAGTATTTCAACCCATTGTCTTGTTTTCAAACTCTCAATAGCCGCAAAGCTAGCCCTAGTAGTATTCACAATCTCATCAAACGGTATCAAAGCATTTCCCCCACTCTTAGTACGTTCTACCAACAAGCGGAATTGCTCTTTGTGCCCTTTATCCATTCTGGTTTTTAGTCGTGAGAATCCTTTGAAGCCATAACCACGGGTTATCCTAAAGTTGTCCATCACAGCAGTACGCTCTTGCGAATATACCTCTACACGCTCTTTTGCATAGGCTTTCGATCCATTGGCAAAGTAGTTGATAACACCCGTACTACCATTTTCATATTGCAATAGTATCGATGCATTGTCGGTATTCTCTTGCGGGTTCACTCCCATGGCATTCATGCACACTGCTTTCACTTTACTTCCTGTGAGGAAAGTAATCAAATCGATAAAGTGACACGCCTCACCAATAATACGTCCACCACCTACTTTCATATCATGTACCCACACATCAGCAGGAATATGTCCAGCATTCATCGTAGCAATTACATTCATAGGTGCATTACCTACTAACTCTTTTATCTTTTGCATATGGGGCGAAAAACGTCTGTTGAAACCAACTGTCAATGTTTTAGCACCCGTATGAGCTTCAACTATTGCATCTAACTCCTCATTATTCAGAGCCAAAGGCTTCTCCACAAACACATGCTTATTTGCCTGCAACGCTTCCAACACCATTTGCGCATGCATATTGTGTCTAGTAGTAATGATAACTAAATCAGTTTCTTCATCTTTCAGAATATCTTTATAGTTAGTAGTACTTTTAGCGATCTTATATTGCTTTGCCATCAAAGTTCCACTTAAACCACCTGCACTGGCTATCGATGTTATGTTAGCCGATGCCGCTTTTAATGCGGGTAGCATCGTCATTTTAGTAAAATTACCCGCACCTACAATCGCTATATTACCTTGTCCCGCTTCAAATTGGTTTGAATTGATTATAACCGTAGTTTTATCATTACTCTCCGTTGAGTATTCCAATATCGATGCAATGGAATCGCCCCCCATATTATCATATATCTCTTTGTAGTTTTCTAAGGCAACCCTTTCGGTTATCAAACTTTTCACATCCAATTTACCCGATGAGATGGCTTGCAACACCGCTTCAAAGTTTCGTTTCTCTGTCCAGCGTACAAAGCCTATTGGATAGTCATTGCCACGCTGTTCATACTCTTCGTCATATCTTCCTGGACCATAAGAACAAGATACTTGAAATGTCAACTCTTTCTCATAAAACTCGGCACGACTGATATTCAGACCTACCACTCCCACCAACACAATGCGTCCACGCTTTCTGCTCATCTGTGCAGCTTGCGAAATAATTTCATTCCCTTTAGCTGAAGCAGTAATAAGTACACCATCCGCACCAATACCATCAGTTAAATCCATTACGGTTTTAACTACATCGTCACCCTTTTTAGGATTGATACCGATAATTCCTTTTTCTTTTGCCAACTCTAACTTTCGAGCATCCAAATCTACCCCTATTACCCTACAACCATTAGCAACCAACAGCTCGGCAGTCAAGAGCCCTATCAATCCTAAGCCAATCACAACAATAGTTTCGCCCAATGTAGGATTAGTCAACCGTATACCTTGCAACCCAATAGCACCCACTACTGTAAAAGCTGCCTCTTCGTCCGTAACATTGTCTGGTACGTGTGCTACCAAGTTGACCGGCATATTCACATATTCGGCATGATTACCATTCGATGCCACTCTGTCGCCCACATTAAACTCACTTACTCCCTCACCTACAGCAACAACTCTACCTACATTACAATAACCTAAAGGGATAGGCTCGTCCAGTTTTTTTAACACAGCCTCCATAGTAGGCTTTATACCATCAGTTTTCACTTTGTCTAAAACCTGCTTCACTTTGTCAGGCTGTTGACGAGCTTTCGATATCAAGTTCGATTTACCAAACTCTACCAACATGCGCTCTGTGCCCAACGACACCAAACTGCGTGTGGTTTGTATCAACACTTTACCTCTTGATACTTGCGGTGCAGGCACCTCTTCTAATATGGTTTCTCCTGTTTTGAAGGATTGGATGATTTGTTTCATTTATTATATTATTTTATAAGTAGATTCACTTTGCCTGATTGTGTGCGAAATGGTTCTTCTCGCTTTACAAATGAGATGTCCAAATTTAGATTTTGGGCATCAAACATTTTTCTCGCTTCAATTTCATCAACATCACTTGCTACAAAGTGAACTTCAACTTTACCTATTTCTGTTTGTTTAACTTGAATAAACTTAGAATGATTAAATATTTCATGATGCCTTCCAAATATTAAGCCTGTCAAATTTATTTTTTTACCATCTTTATCAGTCACAAATTCACCTTCTCTTCCTTTAGTTACTTTAAAACTCCTTAGAATACCATTATCTGATTCAACATCCGAAATTATATCATTTGTGTTGTAGCGTATCAGTGGAGATGCAAAGTTATAGTAACTTGTACCAATCAGTTCATAATTTTCACCATCTGCTTTTTGCGCTTCTGCAAAACCATAAGTTTGAAAAGGTTCATATTTAAAGTGTTCGTCTTCTTCATAAGCTAAAACGGCTCGTTCTGTATGACCATACCACGAAATTGTTTTCACATCAAACACCTCTTCTATTACTCTACGGTAGTGTGCGTGTGGATATTCAGAGCCGAAGAATACACCTTTTAAGTTCTTGGATAGCATTCTTTGCAACTCGGAATCTTCTTCTCTACAAAAAACAGCAAAATCATAAATAGAGGTCGGATAACCATGTAGATATTTAATTGTGTGTTTCCTCAATATTTTTTTTAAACGTTCTGATACTTGTTTATAATCTGCATAGATATCAGCTGCAAAACTATTTCGCACCACATCATATCCTACTAAGTCTTTCACATCACTTCTACCACCAAAAGTTAATTTAAAATCAGATGCCTTATAACCTAACTTTTCCCAAACATGGTGCATATGAGCCCACTCATGCCCCATAGAGCTTGGCTCTATATAGAAACTAAATGGAGTACCAGATGATCCCCCAGTATTTACAATATATCTTCCTTTTATTGATGCGCTTCGTTTTTCAATATCATATTCATTTAAGATGGCTTTATCGACAACAGGAATCTTTTCAATATCAGCAAAAAACTTTAATTGTATAGGATTGAATTCTTTTTTATCGTAAAACTCTTTATAAAATGATATATTACTATAAGCATACTCAACCAAGGTTTTTATCCTTTTGAAAATAAAGCTCTGTTGTTGCTCAACAGAATGTTTTTCAAATAAAGCTATATCTTCCTTTCTTGCACGATAAATCGAACCTAAACCAGGTCTATATGCATAAGGAATATTGTTTATAACCTTGCCAATAGTTGGTGGAATATTTTTTAAATTATTTTTTAGAAATACTGCAATATTCATTTGATCTTATATGTATGTAATCATCTAATTTTTACAATTATAGAGATTAACCAATCTCTCAGTTTGTTAATCTTATTCTTTAAATTCGTAACAGAATCACTATCCTCAAAATAATAAATAGGAAGCCCTTTGTTTTTATGATAATGATTTTGCTTATACCATTTTTTATATTCATCAGCAGACAAATCTCTAAAAGGTGTGAGTTTTTTCATTGTTGTACTATCTTTGTCTTCTGTATGACTATATCTTAATAAAGACTCCGCTCTATTATATTCAAAGAAATGAAATTGTATTTCATCAGTATTAAAATTCCATTCAAATGCTAACTCTAAATTGCAAAAGTCTGGAAATTTAAGTTTCCCGTTATGGTAATAATTCTGTTTAAACATCCAGTTACCTAAACTATATACAATAGGTTTGCCATTATAAAGTTCAAACCCACCCACACGATGTGGATGTGCACCAATTACACCACTTGCACCTAAGTCTATTAATTTACGTGCAAGTTCCCTTTCATAAGGCTGTGGTTCGCCTTCTAACTCATAGCTCCAATGCATGAATGGAATTATAATTGCATTTGAATATTTCTCAACAGCTCTTTTTACGGAATCAATTACATGTTTTTTCCGTAACGGATTTACGCCAATTTCATTTCCCAAAGTTACCTCACACTGTATAACTTCCCATCCAAAGTTTAGAATCACAATTTGCTTGTCATTTTCATATATAACAAGAGGCTCATTCGCTCTATCAAGAGTAGAACCTATTCCACAAAATGGAATTTCTTCTTGATTCAAAAAACATATGGTTTCTTGAAAAGAACCTGTATCAAAAATATGATTATTTGCTAATGCAAAACCTGCAAATTTCAGTTGAGAACAAAGATGTTTAATGGCATTTTTATCATTAAAAACAGCTTTTCCATTAATATTTTCTTGCTTATTATCTATTAAAGCACCTTCCAAGTTTCCAACCCATTGTTTTGAATCAAAAGTAGGTGGGAGGTTTTTCAATTTAATGGATTCTTTATATGGTAATGCTATGTCTCCTATGAAAATCATTGCTTTTTAGATTAAAAAAACTTAATAGTGTTTTTATTTCACTTAAGATAATGCTACTTCATAAAGAAACATGAACGTTTTACGAGAACAATCTTTCCAAGTATAATTAAGTGTTCTGTTATATGAAATAGATGATTTCTCGGTTCTTTGTTCTTTAGAATTAATCATTTGTTTAATTGCATTATAAGTTTCATCAACATCTGTTGGATCAAAATAAAAACCACCTTCACCCAAAACCTCAGGCATAGGTCCTTTATTGGAGCTTGCAATTGGAAGACCTGCAGACATAGCTTCAATTAATATATTTGGCATATTTTCACATGATGAAGCAAAAACAAAAGCATCAGCACTCTTATAAATTTCATCCAACTCTGAATAGGGAATTAATCCCTTAAAATCAATAATTTTATGATTGTCCTTTCCCATTACCTTTTGCAATTTTTTAAATGATCTGTCTGGACTTCCAACTAATTCTAATTTAATTGGATATCCTTCATCCCTTAACTTTAAAACAGCTTCGGCAACATTCCATTGATGTTTATACACCGTTACAATTGAAACATATAATAATTTAAAAGGATTTGCAAATGAATATTCATTAATACAAAATTGTTTTTGTGGTTCTTTTAAAAAACGTAGATTAATACCATGAGGTATAATTACAGTTTTTCTTCTTAATCTTATTGAATTAGTTATATATTTTTTTGCATAACTTGTCAAAAATATTACTCCTTTTGATTTTTCAAAAGTATAAGATTGCATGTGTTTTAATAAAGCTAACTTCAATCTACCTTTCCTTTCGAATCTGTCTCTTTCTATTTTTTCAAATGGAAGCATATTCCTACTCATTGAAACTATTGGTCTAAAAGAACCTAAAAATGCACCGCCAGGTACAAATAAAAGATTACAGTTATGTTTCCTTGCTGACTTGGAAAGCAGTAATATTTGATATAGAAAAGACAATATATTTGACTTGTTTAACCAAGGGTGTGTGTTTTTTACTAACCAATACTTATTTGGCAACTCCTCCAAAGTTTTATTATTTGACCAAACTATAATCTTTTCAAAATCAATGTTGTTAATATCTATTTCATTCAAAATTTCTTTTAAGTGAGTCAATCCTCCTCCTGAACGTATATTTGTAGCGTCAATACCTAAAATCATATGTTGTATTAATTTCCAATCACTCTTATTTAAATTATAAAAACACCTCAACTTCTATAAAGCTCTTGATCTCTTTTCTTTATTCTCCATATTTTTAATGTTTTTTGATTATCTTAGTTAGTTGTTCTGCATGTGACATCCGTTTAGAGTTAATTATAGGAGCAACTATCTTAATTCCATTCTCTGCAAACTCAATCATTTTATCGTAATTATTAAAAGCATATTCTAGCCCTTCAACTATACTTTCCACCGATTTAGGTTTAATTTCTTTGCAGTTGTATCCATCTTTCATTAATCCTGGTATTCCTCCTACAAATGTTGTTATAATAGGAGTGCCAAAAATCATTGCTTCATATAATGTACGTGGGAACCCTTCGTGATATGTAGGGAGTATATAAATATCAGATGTTTTAAAGTATTCTGCTACTTTCTTATTGTCAGCTATTACTCCAGCCATTGTTACGGTATTCTCTATCTTTAATCTTTTAATTAGCGCTTTGGCTTCTTCCATATATCCACCATCACCCGCTATTGTTAAATGAAAATTGGAGTGCTTTTTACTTAATTTAGATATTGCATATAGAAGCTCTTTAACACCTTTATCGTGTGTCACACGCGCCAAAAATAGAACTTGAAATGTATTATTTATTTTATAGCTTCTATTTCTAACGATATCTTTCTCAGTAAACGGTATCATAGGACGAATTGTGTGAACATTGTTTTTTAATGTTATTTTATTAATCATATCTGTGAAATGATTGGTCACTGTAAAGATTGCAGATGCTCTTTTATATATTAAATATGAAGTCTTATTATTTAATCCTTCTTCTCCTCTTACATACAAACCATATGGTTTGAAAAATAACCAACAAAGAAAAGCCACATATTTGTAAGAAGAGGGATAAAATATATATACAAAATCATTTTTAATTATTTCAGGTATAATGCGAAGATATAAGCCAATATAATTAAAAATCTTGTTTTGCTTCCGTTTCAAACCTACTACTTTTAGATCATTTTCGAGTAATCTAAAAGAGTGGAATTTATCCTTGGTTGCTACTTTTTGACCATATAAAGTAACTTGATTATTTAATTCCAGCAATTCTTTGGCAAACACTCCCGTTTTGGGCTCTATGCAATAGTCATTACCTACAGGGGTGAAAGATGAATTGTCTAAGAGTAATATTTTCATTCCCATTTTATATTTTATAAATAAGACCTACTAATTGAAGCAATACAAAGCTGCCTACTGCAACTATATTGATATATTTTTTATCACTTTTATTGATACTATTATAGATAATGAAAAAGAAAATATAATAAATCACATAATAAGCCATTAATCTTCTCTGCGATACAACCGCTGACTGAATAAACATGAAAACTAGACCTATCCATAAATGAAACTTTAGTGGTTTAGAAATATTTTTTTTACTCTTACGTCTTATTTGGCTAAAAAACAACCATGCCATTACATAAATTATAACAATCCAATTAAAAAATGATGCAAAAGAGCGAGGAAAATTCATAATATTATACACTTCAGGTCCTAAGCTTCCACCACTATACTGAAGTCTCCCCCAGAATGGCAATGGTTGAGCCGCATTATAAATAATAGATGCAAAATCACCAGCTATAGGAATTTTTTGCAGTGTGGCTATCATTCCACTGCCTGCCATTACACTTTCAGTATATGCTTCTTGATTTCTTTCAAAAAGAAATTGTACTTGATTATAATAGATAACAAACAATGTAATCATTGATAGAAAAATCATTATAGAAAAACCAACAACTATTGATTTGTATTTATTTGTTTCAAGTGTAAGTAAAAGATAAGTAGGTATAAGAACAATTAGAAAAAGGCCTGTTTCAATTCTAAACAATGTATTAATGTATATAACAACAATTATTTTAAATAGATTTATTATCGAAAACTCTTTCTTAAAAGTTAGATATATGCCTATCAAATATAATAATAAGATATGAATGTCTCTAAGAATCTGCGATGAAAAAAAGAAAATAACGGATACAAGAGATATTATCAGTGTATATTTAAATGACTTTTTGCTATTGAAGTTATTTAATTGTAGTAGTTTATAAATCAAAATCCCAACAAAAGGATAAAGGAACAAAACAGATATTTGCTGCCCAACGTAAAAATTAGCATTAAACATCTGCCCTATAAATCCAAAAAAAGTTGCATAAGTAAAATAACCAGTATGAAAGCGATTAAAAAAATTGTAATCTTGCCATATTTCGGTTAGAGCGTTCCAATATGAGCCTTCATTGAGATAACCTTCAGTCCATGGCAGAAAATAACCATAAATATCTGGAGCTAATAGATAATTATAGCCATGATATGTCATAAAAGAATAACACATAAGCATATAGATAGCACCTGAAAAAAAAAGGATATTGTATATTTTCACTGCTTTTATTTTATCTTTGCCTTTATTTAGAGCATAACTCAAAACATTTCCAAATAGTAAAATTAACCACATATAAGACATGGTTTGGAAATCTACTATTAGAGCTCCAAAGACAGATAGAATAATAAGCAGTATAAATAACAGTAAAATCATATTATTATATTTGTATTATATTGATTTTATAATATCCTCCACCATCCACTCTTGTGGGTTAAACTTTCCTTCATGCCACTGAAGAGAAGAATCCCAATAGCCAGGAGCATTACTAATACCATCTAAACCAAATCCATAGCTCATTTCCACTATTAAATAATTATTTTTTTCTTTGTTCATCCCATTCGCTTATTATGTCTCTTAAGACAAGTTCCTGAACCCAATACCTTCCTTCTTTAAATTGAATATTATTTATGTCTGAAATATCATAATATCCTGGCACTCCATTGATAACTAATTGTTCTGGTGTATCAATCTGATTAAATAACGATGTTTCAATTATAAAGTATTGATTATGTCTTTTAGAATACAATAAATCCACACCCATTTGTCTGCTTTTAAGTTTTCTTCTTACATCAATAGCAAGCAATAAAGCCTCTTGTGGAATTTCTTTTTTTTCTGTGTTCCCAGCACCTGATGCTCTAAAATCACCTTTATTAGGATATCTATAGTATCCAAAAGCTTTATTTCCAACAAGCATTATCCTCAAATCAAATGTGGCATCATCAATAAACTCTTGAAAATAAAAATAGTCTTTCTGGTTTTGATATTTATATTGAGTTTTTAAACCCATGGTGCTAAATATCTTTTTTATTCTTTTAATAGCTTGCTTTTTAGAGGATACTTTAAAAACACCAGAAGAACCAGCTCCAATAGTAGTTTTTGTAATAAATGGATAACTTATTTTATTAGCTATATCATAAGATTCATCTTCATTATATGAGACATAAGTGGGTATTGTGGGCAGATTATATGCTTGGTATAAAAAATTAGCTCTATTTTTATTCTCATATTGCCACACTTCATGATATGATGGGAAACAATGTTTACCTATAATCTTTTCTAAAACATATATTTTTGATTCAATCATATCTTGATAAGCTGGCGTAGACTCAGTATGACAGATTATTATATCATACTTATCTGCCTCCTGAATCCAATCACTTAGTGTAATGTCATAGAAACCATAAGGGATATCATTGTTCTTACAAAAGCGTTCATACCTCAACCAAGAAGCTTTAGGATTAACGTATTCTTCTCCAAGAATTGATTTTTGAGTTTTTACAATACCTACTTTAGGTAGATTGTCAAGATTACAATCTAATTTTAATATAGGAGCTTCATCTAGATATTTATCAGTTTCCGCATATTTAAAAGCTGATTCATTTCGAATCATACGCTTTTTATAGGTGTTTGTTCTGCGGAGCACCTTTTTAAAAGAC
>MTKW01018543.1_pt1 | contig 16753 bp, 12 predicted proteins | sample 1042761 | NCBI WGS metagenome assembly MTKW01 (sample SAMN06205366, study PRJNA360243) | anaerobic digester metagenome | biome: Wastewater treatment plant; feature: Anaerobic digester sludge; material: sludge; isolation source: anaerobic digester fed with sludge from wastewater treatment plant ... | reverse complement strand
GGCTGGCCCGGGCTCTGGAGGCGGCAGTGCAGGCACAGGTGGCACTCAGCCGGGCGGTGCAGGCGCGTCCGGCAGGTCAGCCGCGGGCGAGGAGCTGCCTGATTTCGGTGGCTTGCAGGTGGGCACAGATGCCGCTGATGGCAGGACCACAGGCATCTCCGAGCAGTTCACCCGGCCCCGGAGGCTTGCGGCGACGCAGCATTTCCAAGACGTGCCCAAGGGCAGCCTGGCACTCGCAGTCTGGATATGCGATGGTCAAGAGTTGAGGCGCACTGAGCGCGTACTTGGCGGCAGCACCGGCTGGGTATCGTTTGCGCTGATGACCCAGGATGCGCGTGGGCTGCCGCCGGGGCGCTATACGCTGACGATCAGCATTGGTGGGGAGGTGCTGGGGCGCAAGAGCTTCACCGTCGTCCGCTGAGTAGCGCGCGATACAGAGCCACATGCCCATGCTGCACATCCATCCCTCTCTGCGAGGCTGCCGAGAGGGAGATGGTTTCGCGCCTGCTATGCGTAGCTACCACCACCGCGCATAGCCCGCCAACCCACATCACTCGCTGGCTTACGTCAGTACACTCCGCTCTCATATCGTCTCGCCTGCACACAGTAGAGGGGGAGGAGAGGCTGAGAGTGGAGAGCGCAGATGCAGGGCCACACCGCCGCTACGTCTCTCAACTGCTGCGCGGCTCAGCCTCTCTCGTATAGCTCGCACAGCCAAATCCACCCTCGTAGCTCGAGCTTCCAGCCCGAGGCTGCGACTGTGTGGCCTCATGGTGGGGCATGTGCGTCTCAGTCAGGTGAGCGGGGGCCGGTAGGCGGGGCCGAAAGCCTGTCTCACAGCGGCTGTGGCTTCGGCAGCCGTGGCTTATGGTGATGCGCGATGTATGGGGCGCATGACGATACGGCGTTCGCACTGGCGCGCCCACCCCTCGGCCGCGCGGGCAGTGTCTCAACTGGCATGTGCCTCGCCTCCCCCGCGTAGCTCAGCCTCCCCCGCGTAGCTCGGGCTTCCAGCCCGAGTCTGCGACTGTGTGGCCTCGTGTGGGGCATGTGCGTCTCAGTCAGGCGAGTGGGGGGCCGGTAGGGGGGCAAGGCGAGGCCGCGATCTGAGCTGGGGCAAGCGAAAAGGGGCAGGCGGTTCTAGCCCGTCTGCCCCTGTCATGGCGATTATGCTGACTGTCTCGGCGGCCGGTACGCCTAGAAGTCCATCGCGTAGTAGATCTCGCGGTGCAGGCCCGGTGCCTGGTCGTGCAGGATGTACTTGCTCATCAGCACCTGAGCGTACAGCAGTGCCTCCAGCTCCTCCTCGGTACGGTAAGAGCAGGGGTTGAACTCGGCCAGACGCTCGGCAGAGATGCCTGGTACCTCCACCGGTACGAGCACCTTCTCGCCCCAGATCGGGTGCGGCTCATACCTGACCACCTCGCGGGCGGCCTGGAACAGGAACAGTTCGGTCTCCTCGATGGTGGGGCTGGTGCCGCCCACCGGAGTCGGCTTGCCGTACATGTGCTTGAACTTGACCTGTGGTAGATGCATGTCCTCTTCGCCCAGCTTGCCCTCCACCCACTCGTACTCGGCGCCGATCCGGCCGGTGGTGTTGATCTGGTACACCTCCATCTCCCGATCCGTGCCCACCTTGTCGGCGATGATATCGCGGAAGCGGTGGATATGCTCGGCATTGCCCACGCCCATCGTGAAGGGCAGGCAGTAGCGGCTCTCGTACTTGGTCTGCCCGACGCCCTCGGCGCTCTGGGCCGGGTGGCCGACTGTGCGCCCGTCGGCGAGTACCTTCGCGGCGAAGTCCGGGTCGGTGATGCGCAGCCAGGCGTAGTCGGTCAGATGGCCCGGGCTGATGAAGACGGCCATGTTCGGCGGCTCGGTGGAGTCCACACTGCCGTCGAAGTAGCCGGTGTCTTCCATGCGCAGGACGGTGCGCGCGTTGCGGTTTAGCACACCGTTGTACTGGAACAGCTCGCCGGCAAAGCTGACATCACCGTTTTCGTCCCACTCGGTGTTTTCGTGCAGGGCATGGGGGCTGAGGGCCGCCCGGCTGATGGCCGCCTGATCTGCAGTGACATCCTCGGTCTTGGTCCATGCGCCCAGCTCGGAGCCGAACACCTGATCGGGCCACCATGCGGTTATGTCATCGTTTTTCAGCGCCTGATCGTATATGTACCTGTCTATCTCGATGCCGAACTGCTCACGGAACATCGGCGCGGTGTGCTCGTTTATGACGTACAGGCCATGAGTGGATTTGCCGGTACCGCTCAGGCCCCAGCAGCCCATGACCATGCGCTTTTCGGTGCCGTCTTCCTTTCGGGCGGTGAACTCCTTCAGTGAGGCGTGCTCACCGGTGCCGCCCTGCTGATAGCAGTGCAAAACCCAGTGAGTCAGGAAGCCCTTCTTGATCTCGCCCTGATACGAGCTGGCGGTGGCGATGGTGTAGGCCTGGTTGGGGAACCGCAGGATCTGCAGCATCTCCTTTTTGCCCGGCACGTTGGGGTTCTCCAGGTAGTGCGGGATGAAAAACATGGTCGCCTCGGGCGGGCTTTGCGGGTCGGCAGGGAAGTTGAGCTGCCGCCAGCGGTATGCCAGGTCGGGAAACTGCGGGTCGCAGTACAGGCGGCAGTGCATGGCGGCGCGTGAGCCGGGGGTGCCCTGGCTTGAGTCCATCTGGATCATCGGCCTGCACAGCATGTGCTCGAAAGCGCGTAGCATCAGTTGGCGGTGTTCGTTGCGCAGCTCATGCTCGCTGGTGACCACCACCGAGTTTTTGGCAGTGCGGTTCCAGATGTTCGATGACCATCCCCAGCTTCCGTTCCTGTACTGGGTCCCGTACGGTTTGGCGCGCTCAAGCAGATCGTCGGGGTTGTCCTGGATGGCCTCGACGCCTGCGGCCTGCTTATTCTGTACCATCTCCTCGAAGATTTTCAGGAAGCTTTCGATGGTGATATGTCCGATAGTTGTAGGCATTGCTTTGGCCATGACTCTCCGCCTTTCGCGCACGGTGACAGGACGATACTCCGATATACGGTGATCAGGGGCAGCTACGTCGAAGCCATCCCCTGCCGCCTGTGAGTGTGCTGGGTTTGTGCTGCTAAGCCTTTTAGGGTACGACAGGTTGCGCAGGAAGTCAAACGAAAATTGCCGACAAAAGCAGAGTGCCGCACAGCAGTTGGTCACCGTGCGGCACAAAAGCGGACTACCTGCTATAGTTTCGCTCATCTGCAGGGCACAGCCTCAGGCCCTGCTGCATGAGGCGCTACCGTGGTGGCTGCTCAGTCGCCCAGCTTGCCCCCGCAGTTGGCGCAGTGTTTGTCAGTAGGCTTCACCGGCTCTCCACAGGACGGACAGAACCGCCTCTTGCTCTCCTGTTTTTGCTGCCCCTGCGGCTCCTGAGGCGCTGCAGGCGGTGTCTCCTGCGGAGCGGCCACCGGCAGCGGCGCAGGTATCGTCGGTGCCGGAGCTGGCGTCGGTACGGGTGCAGGCTGCGGCTGCTCAGTCGGGGTGGCTGTCGGCAGCGGTACCGGTGCGGGTGCGCCGACAGTAGCCTGCGAAGTGTCCTCCGGTAGCGATACTCCGGAAACGCCGGCGCCGATCGGGCCCGACGGCTGGGCGGACTTCTTCGAGGAGCTCTTGATCGCGATGACCACCCCTACGATGATGCCCAGTGCCGCCAGAATCAACATCGGCCATAGCAGCTTGATGAGTAGCGTGGTGACCAGCACCGCGATGGTGGCGAAGGTGTACACCACAGCGCTGAACGCTGCGTTGATGCGCTCACCGATGAACGGGATGTAGCCTACCAGCTTCAGCAGCGGGCCGAAGATCATCAGGATACCGGTGCCGATGCTGAAAATCGCCAGGCCCTTGAGTATCCAGTACCACATCTTGTACTCGGTATGAAGCTGCTCTGAGGTGCCCTGCTCGGTCAGAGCGCTGACGACGAAGGTGATCCCGCCGGCCACACGTTCCCCGGACTTGTCGCCGAACACCACCAGCTCCTGTCCGGTATCTATGACCTGCACCGTCAATTTCCGGTCGCCGACTGCGGGCTTGCTGTCGGCCAGGGTCGGATCATACGTGTCGCTGGTCGAGTTGTGTGGGCGGACACCCACAAATACAGTCCTGGCACCCATAGCTTTGGCACTGTTCGCCTCCACACGAATGCCATCCATGTCCAGAGGGACAAACTCAGAGTACCTCTCCTTGGTGTTCCAGCTATAGGTGACATCGCCGTCGGAGTCTTCCTCACGCTCGTACTCTTCCACCCGGCGGCTGAAGTAGACCACGCGCTTTTCGTAGTAGTCGGCTTCAATCGGCTCGACTTCAGGGGTGCCCTTGAACTTGAGCTGACTGCCGTCTTCGGCCGATTTGGCCTCCTGCGTGGACATCATCTCCACACCGTCGAAAACCTTGCCGTGGTTGACCAGGTTGATCTCACCGTACCAGACCAGATAGAAGCCCAGTGGGACCATGAACAGGCCCAGAAGGATGCCGAATAGCGAACAGCCGCCGCCTTTTTTGCCTGCTGCCCCTCCGCCCGAGGCGACATTTAGTTTCATGATATACCTCCGTATGATGGCATGATATGTGTTGCTGCTACCAGTTCTGCAGCGTGATATGCGGTCGATGCTGCTGATGGAGTGTTGTGACTGCGAGAAAGGTGTTCGCGTAATATATCACGACTCGCGCGAAATCACCAAGAGCAGACACCGCTGTGGACGGCCTCGGGGCTCTCTCAGGCTGCTGTATGGCGAGGATAGCACGCCTCAGAAACGCTGGAGGCGCCACTCATCTGTGGCGGTCAGTCTCTGCATCGGTGACGTTTCCGATCTGCTCAAGAGCACCGGCTTCTGCGCATGCTTTTGGGGTATCACCGGCATCGCTTGCGCCATCAGGCGCGGCGGGCACCGGCCACCAGCGCAGCATCAGACATGCCCCCAGATAGCCGAGCGTCGCTCCGGCCACCACATCGGACAGGAAGTGCCGGTCCAGCGCGATCCGCCCCAGCCCTACGAACGCCGCCAGAGTATATGCGACTGTGCGCGTACGCGGGAAGTATACGCCAGCCAGTACCGCCAGCATGAAGGCTACCGTGGCGTGCCCTGAGGGGAAGGAGTTGCCGTCATAACCCGGTCCGTAGAAGCCAGACTCCACCCCCAGGCTATGCAGGTCCCCCGGGCGCGCGCGGCCGGTCAGATACTTGAGGCCATCCACCAGCACACTTCCACTTATCAGGCCTACGAGCACTGCCGGGGCGAGCCGCCGTCGGCGATAGCCCGCAGCGAGGATCATCAGCACCGCGATGAGCGCAACTGCCAGCCGGTCGCCCAAATCTGCCGCGATTTCCCCCAGCTCCACGACAACCGGCGCCTGCCGGAACTCCAGCGTGCCCCGGGCGATGGGTTCATCCAGCAGCAGGATCGAGATGGTGATGAACAGTGCGATGGCCAGAAGCGGTATATACCGGCGCGTTATGCATGGCTGTGGTGTTGTGGCTGCGGCGATGTCGGCTGATTGCAGTTCGGGCATGTACCCTTCTTTCCCGCGTACTCAGTGGTATTTCGGGGCCGCATTGTAGCACAAACTACGCCCTCGTGCGCGGCCATAAGTGCAGAGAGCGGGCTCACAGGTGTGGAGATCGGCGAGAGATGGGGGACAGGCTAGCCGCGCATTTGCGCTACTCTATCTGTCGCCCACTCGGTATAGCCGAGCACCAGCGGCTCAGATGCAAACCTGTCCCGCTTCACGTGATCCCACACGACCAGATAGATGTTGTAGCGGCCACATATACCCTCGACATGCCCGGTTGTGGCCGATTCGTCAGCAGTCAGCAGGTAGACGTTCGGAGCGCGCAGGTTGAACAGCTCCTCGGCAACCTCTCGCCAGCGCTCGCGGAGAGTGCGCTTCACCGATACCACCATCGCTTCGTTGCGGTTGCGCTCGAAAGCCGCCACGCCGGGGAGCACCAGGTCAGTGCGATTCTGCCGCTCCTGGCTTTCATGGGGGACCTCGGCGAGAGTCAGCAGGCGTTCGAGCTGCAACTCGAAGTCCTTCCCGCCACGAGTCTTGCGGCTCTGACTCACGCTCAGAAAACAGCGGCGCAGTTGCGGATACCACAGGCTCAGTAGTCGTTGGGCTCCGGCGGCAAAGCCTTCTGCCTCGGAGATCTCCCGGGCCTCCGCCACGCTATCGGGGTATGCGCGGATGAGTTCACGGGGTATGCCCTCGGCATAGCTTCTTTCTTCGTGGCGCTCCAGAACATGCAGGGTCTCCCGCCAGACATGCCGCAAAAGCTCATCGAAGCCAGAGAGCACCTCATCAGGAGCCAGCGTACCCGGCACATAGCCCAGCAGCTCGAACGTCTCGGCGACGATCTGCTCTGAGCCCGGTAGCTGCCCGTGATCACGCACCCGCCGCATCAGTGCGGAAATCTGTTTGCCCAGGTCACTCATCTGCAGGCGGTCTCCAGAAGTCCAGCAGATACTCGAAGGTCACGCCCATGGTGATATAGTTGCTGGGCCAGCCGAAAATCCCCACCCGGTTGACGATGTTCGTCCGGTCCCAGATGATGGTGTTGCGCAGCTCATAGCCGACCGAGCGCAGCGCCTCGACCAGCGCGATGTGGATGGTGATGCGCTGATTTTCCCACCACATATCCGGTACGTTTATCACGCAGTGGCCCCTGGGCCGCAGCAGTGGCAGCAGGCCTGCGAAGATCGAAGCCATCTCCTGTGAGTACTCCTCAAGCGCCAGTGTCCCCAGATCGCGCGGGTCCTGTGAGTACTGCTCGATGCGCTTGTACTGCTTGTTGCGCCGATCATCACCGCGTCGCGATTTGTTGTGCCGCCGCCGATTCAGCAGGTTTGCGTATGGTGGCGAGGTGACTATAAGCGATACCGATTCTTCCGACAGATACTCGGGGATGTTGCGCGCATCATCGGCGATGGCAAGCTGCGTGGCATCGGCAAACAACGCCTGCTGATTGAGCCGCTCCCGACACAGCTCGATGTACTCTTCGTTCAGATCGAAGCCCACAGCATTGCGCCTCAGATCGCGGGCAGATACCAGAGTAGTCCCGCTGCCGACAAACGGATCCAGCACCAGCTCGCCGCGATGCGTGAAAAGCTCGATGCAGCGCGATGACAGGGCTATAGGGTAGGTCGCCGGATGGATATCCTTGTCGCGGATGTCCCGCCCCTCATAACTGAACTGCCACACGCCTATCTGCGCCTTCAGCCACTCCTTGGCGGTCAGGCAGTTGATATGCTTCGGCGGGCAGTCACACACCCGATCACAGGCGACATGCAGAGGCTTGCCGGACCATTGCACGGCGTCTGGTTGCTCACTCATCACAATACTATGTCCTTTTGCTGGGCTTGTCGGCTCGTAGTCGGCTCGTAATCGGTGATAGCAGGCAAAGCAATTGTAAGTCTAAGCTACCAGCACTGCACTTGGCAAGCCCGTGGTCTGCTTGGCGCGTGAGCACGTCAGTTCATGCACTCCACAGCGGAACGAACAGATGTTCTATCGTAACTCCACGTGAGTACCGCAGTCAAGTATCGCAGCAGGAGGCGCAGGGAGCTGCTGGCGTGGGATATGCACGAGGGCGTGCAGGCACTGGCTGTGCGCCAGTGCCTGCGAGGCCGCTGTACTTGCGGACGTGCCGGGCTACTCGCGCGTCCAGTTTCTGATGTCCACCACATAGCCGCGGTTGACGACCTTGGCATGGCCGTCCACAAAGCCGGCATTGGCAGTGTCGTTGTGGCGCAGGTAGACTGCATGAGACTCGATGAACCAGCGGTCAGGGAACTCGGGCGGCGGCTCCGGAGCTGCATTGTTGATGTACTGAACATGGTCGGTACTGGTACCTGACCTGTTGCTGAGCAGGTGCGGCCCGCTGTCGGCGATGAGAATACATTCGGAAGGTCGTTTGACCTGGGCCAGCGTATAGCGCGCCGAACCGTAGCCCAGGTACACGTAATTCATCCCGTAACTGAGCATCAGTCTTTCGGTGGGGTAGTCCAGATCAGGGAAATACAGGCCATATGAGCCCATATCAAAGGATTCGTTAGGGCACTGGAAAACCTGATTGTTCATGATATACGGGCGGATGCCGAAAAACCACATCCAGTAAGTATGATGGACGGGGTTGGGAAGGTAGGCGGTGCGGATGTATTCGTCATAGTCCTGAGCGTACATCATGAAGCCGAGGGTAAGCTGCTTCACATTGCTCAGACAGCTGGTCTGGCGCGCCTTCTCCCGCGCTCTGGCAAACACAGGAAACAGTATCGCCGCCAGAATCGCGATGATCGCGATCACCACCAAAAGTTCAATCAGAGTAAAACCTTTTGCCTTGCGCATCTGTGTCATCTCCTCTCGCTAGCTCCCGTTGAACACAACACACTTTTACGCATTGCATTTGTTTACTGCGATTGAAACCGGTGACGCAATTCTGCTGCCTGCCTCACCTCCGTTTGTTTATCCCCCCACTACAGGTACGCAATTACGGCTGTTTTCTGCAGCTGCACCACTAGTTCGTTCGACACATGGTAGAACGTTCCTGCCGGTATATGGAAATGTTTTTGGCGCACGGCTTGTGACACCGCGCTATCTGCTACCCGCGTGCAAAAGCGAACAGGCGCTGAGCCTTTTTTAGTAGAGGGGAAAAGCGAGTGCGGGCGCCAAACCGGTACCGGTTCGCGCGCCCGCACAACTCGTCACGTCAGCCACACCTGCCCGGGAGCAGGATGCGTGGTCTCTAGAAGATGTCCTCGAGATAGTGTCTCTCGGGATGCCAGCTGGTGTAGCTAGGATTAGGGTCGGCCCACGGAGCGCCGATCGGCCCCTCAATCATGTTCAGCCACTTGGCATGGCCGTCCGCGAACGCGAAGTTGGAGCCGTTGTTGTGATCCGCCCGCGTGACATAGTACTCGCCAGCCAGGATGTAAGCGGGGTTGCCGCCATACTTCTCGCCCAGCAGGATCGTCTCGGCCGGCTTGACCAGCTTGGCCGTCGGCACGTACTGGTAGGAGCCTGCCATGAACACTGGCGTGTAAACGCCTCTGATGATCGCGCCGACGGGCATGCCGTAGTTGGTGCCGGCGTTCAGCCAGTTGTTGCTCGGGCAACGGTATATCGCCACGTTCATGACATAGGGGTAAATGCAGAGCTGCCAGCCCTGCTGCCACTGTGTCGCGCTCTGCTGCGAGAAAGTGGGCGTCTCGGGCAACGGGGGCTCGGTTAGTGAGTTGTGCATGTGGTATGCAGGCAGGATCTCATCATAATCCTGTGCGTACATCATGAAGCCCAGCCCCAGCTGTTTGAGGTTGCTCAGACAACTGGTCTGGCGCGCCTTCTCTCGCGCTCTGGCGAACACAGGAAACAGGATCGCCGCCAGGATCGCGATGATTGCGATCACCACCAGAAGTTCAATCAAAGTAAAACCTTTTGTCTTACGCATCAGCATGGTCTCCTTCTGTCAATTTTGCTCTACTGTATGTCTTTACATGTCATGCTTCGCTTGCTGCAAGTGAAACCGGCAACTCAACCCTGCTCGCTCCATCACCCCCGCTTTGTGTGGTGTGCTCGCCGGCTGTAACGGCTCTGACGTGCGGAGTCGCTTCTAGACAGTTTTACCCATATCGCCGGCCACATAATCATGTTACTGTATGGCTGGCAAATAGTCTACCCGCGGAGGAGAGGAGGCCCGCCTGCCGCCACTACGATATGACCTGCGCCCTCGGATGCCTCCGCACCTGCGCCACCCGCTGCGGCATGGGGGAGAGAGGTGTCATGTGTGCTGCTTCGGCCAGCGCACCATCTACGCCCACCGACGATGCGGAGCCCCCCAGACTCCGCATCGTCTACCGCTTGCCTGCCCGTGCACACCGTCTGGTGCGGCTAGATCCGCAGCAGCCGCGCGTTGACTGCCACGATAACCGTACTCAGAGACATGATCACCGCGCCCAGCGCCGGGCTGACGATCACTCCGTAGCCCGCCAGTACGCCCGCAGCCAGGGGAATGCCGATCGCGTTGTAGGCAGTCGCCCAGATCAGGTTCTGCACCATCTTGCGCCAGGTCGCCTGCGATAGTGTCAGCAGATCCGATACCGCCTGCGGGTCGCTGCGCACCAGCACCACATCCGCGGTCTCCACCGCCACATCGGTGCCTGCGCCGATAGCGATGCCCACGTCCGCTTCGGCCAGCGCCGGGGCGTCGTTCACCCCATCGCCGACCATCGCCACGGTCTGCCCGCGATCGCGGATCCGGCGCACCAGCCCCGCCTTGTCCTCCGGCAGCACTCCGGCGAAGTACTCGTCCAGGCCCAGCTCGGAGGCGACCCAGGCGGCGGTCTGCTCCCCGTCGCCGGTGAGCATCATCACCTGCAGGCCCCGGCTCTGCAGCTCTGAGATGGCATGGCGTGACCCGGCGCGGATCACGTCCGACAGCGCGATCGAGCCGATCAGCCGCCCGTCGTCTACCACATGCACCACGGTTCGCCCCGGCGCGACCAGCGGCGAACCGGCATCCGGAGCGTCTATCGCAGTCTGCGCCGGATCATACGCACCACCTGCCGCGGCTACGATATGACCTGCGCCCTCGGATGCCTCTGCGCCTGCACTGCCCGCTGCGGCATGGGGGACAGGTGTGCCCTGCGTGGCCCGCGTGGTCGGTGCAGCCGGTGCATCCTCGGCGCTCGGCAGCGATGCTCCCAGCTCCTGCAGGTAGCGCTCGCTGACCACCTGCACCAGCCGCCCGTCCACCTGCGCCTGAGCGCCACGGCCGGGCAGTGCGCGGAAGGCGGTCGCCTGTGGGATAGCCAGATCGCGTGCCTGCGCGTCGTCCACTATGCCCCGGGCGATCGGGTGCTCGGAGTCGCCTTCGACTGCCGCGGCCAGTGCTATCACCTCATCGCTAGCGGCCCCATCGTAGCCCACCGCGGCCTGGATGCCGAAGCGGCCCTCGGTCAGTGTGCCGGTCTTGTCGAAGATGACCACCTGCAGGGCGCGGGCGCGCTCGAACGCTATGCGGTTGCGGATGAGCAGCCCCCGACCGGCGGCGATCGCAGTCGAGACCGCCACCACCAGCGGCACGGCCAGCCCCAGCGCGTGCGGGCAGGTGATGACCATCACAGTGATGGCCCGCTCCAGGGCGAACACCCCGTCGCGCAGGCTTGTCCATACCGCGAAGGTGGTGATGCCCACCGTCAGCGAGATCATCGTCAGCCAGAACGCCGCGCGATTTGCCAGGTCCTGACTGCGCGACTTGCTCTCCTGCGCCTCGGTCACCAGCCGGATCACCTGCGACAGGTAGGTCTCATCGCCGGATTTGTCCACTCGCACCCGCAGTGCGCCCTCGGCGTTCACCGCTCCGGCGATGACGCGCGATCCGACCGCCTTCTCGACGGGCTCGGCCTCACCGGTGAGCATCGCTTCGTTCACCGCGCTGAGCCCCTCGACGACCTGTCCATCGGCGGCTATGCGCTCCCCGGGGCGGATGAGGATGACATCACCGTCGCGGAGCTGCTCGGACGCCACCTCGGTGATCGAACCGTCTGCGGCGACCAGGTGGGCGGTATCAGGCAGCAGTGCGGCCAGTTCGGTCAGCGCTCGCGAGGCGCCCATGACTGAGCGCATCTCGATGAAGTGGCCCAGCAGCATGATATCTATCAGCGTGGCCAGCTCCCAGAAGAACATGGTGCCCGGCAGGCCCAGCACGACTGCCGTCGAGTAGCCCCATGCGACGGTGACTGCCAGCGCGATGAGCGTCATCATGCCCGGCATACCTACCCGCACCTCGGCGATCAGTCCGGATAGGAAGGGGCGGCCACCGTATACATATATGACGGTCGCCAGCGCCAGCAGCAGGAGGTTACGGCCGGGGAAGACCAGCGGCGGCAGGCCCAGCATCTCCGGCACCATCGGATCCAGCAGCAGCACCGGCACGGTCAGCGCGGTGGAGATCCAGAAGCGGCGGGCGTAGTCGGCGACCATGTGCTCATGGTGGGCAGTATCGTGCACATCTCCGCAGCATACCGCGGCATGGGCAGGCCCGTCATGGGCATCGGCATGGGCATCGCCATGACCCGCCTCATGTTCGCAGCAGCTACCTGCGGCCTGCTCATGCGCGCAGCAGGCAGCCGCGCGTGCGGGATGGCCACTATGTGCTTCATGCTCTGTATGCTCATGGCCCTGCGCCGTGTCGCAGCAGTCAGCCGCGCGTGTGGGCGTATCAGCCTGCGTGGTATGTCCGGTATCGTGTGTATCTGCCTTCATACATCACCTCGTACAGGCAGCGTATCTGTCCTGTGTTGTGACGTTGACGCACAGGCGTGGCGGGCGGTTCATGGGGATGTACTGGAGGCGCGTAGTTCGGGCTTTTAGCCCGAGGCAACGAAATTCGAAACCTTGAGCAATTCTTAACCTTCTATTGATATGAACTTGAACGCGGTGGCCTATAATGATATCAGCCAGGAGCGGCAAGAACGGTGTGGTCGGTTTGAAAGTTTAGTCTTGGGGGGCTAACAGCGGGCAGTGCGCAAAACGCATAGGTGTCCCGCTCAAACCGACCACCCAATAAAACCAGATGCAGGTACATACTGCCAGACGTATCGCAAGCATCACTCAGGTTGCCGCAACACGGAGAGAGAGACATGCCCGGCGCGGATCGGCCAGACAAAGCAGAAGCGGCCATCGCAAGCGCCCCGTTCCTGGTGCAGAGCAGGGCATGTCAGCTTCGCCCCACAGGCAACCGGTATCAAAAGTATCGCATGTGACAGTTGTATCGCAGTAGACGCAAAACAAACTGGGTGCAACAAACAACCGGAGAGGTAGGAGGACTTACAATGAAAGCACTGATGAGCTACTGGAAAGATGAAGAGGGTCTGACCACTGTCGAGTACGCCTTGCTGCTGGCCCTGGTCGCTATCGCGGCCATCGCCGCGTGGAAGTTGCTGGGCGAAAGGGTGAGTGCAACAGTTACTGATTCAATGGACGATCTCTCTCCCGCCGCCGACGGCTAACCTACGCTGGTATTCGACCTGACTACTCGCTCACAGACGGCTTCGGGGGGCCCCAAACCTCCGGAGCCTGAGCAGACAAAAAAGACAGTGTCGTAAGCGACTTCGGGGAGATGGAGATGCGCGCAGGCTGCATGTACTCTATCTCCCCGTTTTTCGACAGTCCGCTTCACCCGATCTGCCGAACCGGCCTGCCGCGCGACATAGCTCGCGCACATCGCGCACACACAACAGTTGTCGAAGCAGGATGTGCGATATGAACAGTCTGCAATGCTACTGGAGAGACGAAAGCGGTGTGACCACCGTAGAGTACGCGCTCATGTTGGGCGTGCTGACGGTAGCCGCGGTGGTTGCATGGAGAGCCCTGGGCAACGCGTTGGTGGAGAAAGTCGAATCCGCAAATGAGATGATACCGTCCTAGATTTGCGGCTGCCAGACCACTTCACGAGGTGCGCTCTGGATATGCCGGTAGTGCTTCTTCAGCGTGCCAGCCGCGGACTGTAGCCTGGCCCCTCTCTGCCTCAATCCCATCTCACAACACCCCTTCCTAGATGCTTCCTGAGATACCCTCTTCGTCATAGCCATTCATATTGCGATAATCCCACTTATGTTGAGTTGCACCGGATACGAGCTGTACCTGCGCCACGGTGACCCTGCCACACACCGCACGAACTGCCCTGAGGCCAGGGGGAAGCGTATCGCGACTGGCGGCGGCTCGGCGTGCCCCGATGGACTGCGCACGCGAAGCGTGACAGCTCCAGCAGGGGCACCAGCGTCATCTGAGCTTCAGCTTGCCTCTGCAAACTGAAGCCCGGGTGACGCCACTGCGCGCAGCGCAGGCCGAGCCGCCCTCTGAGATGCAACTGCAGCGTGAGGCCTCAGTGCCGTGCGTATGGCCTGCAGAGAGCGGATCATGCGGTAGAGCCGTGTGGCGATACGCAGTGGGCCGATACGCATGGCATGGCGCACCGTCGTGGCGCGGGTAGCTGTGTGGGGCGGGCGTATGGAGGTGTGGAGGCGTGAGCGCGAGGTCGAAGTGCGAGGTCACGATGTGCCCTCCCACCTAGTGCACATACACCTGCACAACCGCCACCAGCCACCAGACATATCCGCTGAAGGCCGCCATGACCGCCTGCAAAATCCAGCCTCCTGCCCACCGCTTGCGCTCCGGCATAAGCTCGGCGGCTCCTACCGCCAGCACCACCGCCAGCCCGGGCAGCATCACCGGCAGGTAGCGTGCGACGAAGTAGGTCACCTGGCCATCCACAAGCATCAGTTGGTAGTACAGCCCGGCCATCAGCCATACCATGCCGCCCAGGACTGCCGCCAGCAGCCACTTCTGGCGCACTGTCAGCCTGCCCGAGCGCCATGCCCGGCGCAATCCCACCAGCGGGATCAGCAGCGCTATCAGCGGCGCGAGCACTACCTCGGGCCGGATCAGCGCCAGCGCCGCGGAGGCCACGAAATCCTCATATATCAGCGCGACCATGAGCCCCGGGCCGTAGCGCACCAGCCACCAGGGCAGCCATATCCCCCACAGCGTCTCCTCCACTACCACTGCCATCCACGGAAATGCAACCTCAGGCAAAAACAGCACCGCACTGGCATTCGGAGCCATAGGCCGCACATGGGTTCGCGGCATCGGGGTGCCATACACTGCCGTGTTGCGCACCAGCCACCAGCCTGAGAGCACCGCTGCTATCAGCAGCCCGATCGCCGTCAGCTTCGTAGCTGTCAGCAGGCGGTTGCCGAGGCTGCGCTTTGTGGCCGGATGCTTCTGCGGCAGCTCGGCGGCAGGCCCCGGACAGTCTGACTGCTCTGCTTCTGTCCCATCAGATGTGCCATCGGCCCCACAATCGGGCTGTTCTTTTGCCGTCAGCGCCACTGCTGCGACTACCAACGCCACCACCAGCACCGTACCTGTCAGCTTGACCAGCAGCACCAGGCCCAGCAGCGCGCCCAGAAGTAGCATCGTCGCCACGGGCCGCCGCCTGCGCAGCCCCCATGCCAGTGCCCACCAGCCGGCGCACACGAGGGCCGCAGCTAGCATTTCGTTGTTCACGGTGGATGTAACATATGTGTAGGTAGTCATACCCGAGACGACGGTCAGTGTAAATGCTGCCATCTCGGGCCGTTCGGGGAAGCTGATGCGCACTGCTGCCCGGGTCATCAGCAGTCCTGCAAGTCCTAGCAGCACTCCCAGCAGCCTGCCTGCCACATAGAAGCTTTGCTGGCTGCCGGCCAGGCGGTACAGCGGTGCCATGAGCAGGTAGTACAGCGGAGGGTGCTGGGCCTGAGAGGTCTGCACGCGGTCGGGCTGTAGTGCCAGGCTGCTGCCGGGCAGTGCGGGCAGTTGCCCCTGGCTGGCCAGTGAGCGCACATAGTCGACATGTTCGGCTTCATCCGGCCCGCCTCCCGGCACTATCATCACACAGTAGCCGAGCGCGGGCAGCAGGTAGCAAATCAGCGCGACAGTCTCAAGCGCTCTCCAGCGCCTGCATGAGCTTCTGTGTGGCCTTGCCGACGTGTCACTATACGTATGCGATTGTGTGCTGCTGGCTTCGCTATGCTTCATCCCCTGTAGCTTCGCACCAGATACCGTTTACTCCTGCCTCATGGGGGGGCGATTGCGCCGCTCCGCTGACAGTAGCTACCTGACGAGCGCGGTAACTGGCGCTCCAGCCTTGCCTCACTGTGAGGTGGGGCTGTGTTCTTTTGCACATGCCATATACGCATACCGCTGACGTGGCGCCATCGCGGGAACTGCTCACATCCACCGGGCATGAGCCAGGCCAACTGTAGCGGCAAAGTAGCAGTAGCAATAACAGTAGCATACAATCATGTTTTACATTTGTCTCTTTTCGGGGTATAGTGCTGGTGATATGGGCACCGTGACATAGGCATTTGCTCCTGTGCAGCAGGCCGCTCATAGTGAGATAGTGATGAAGCGAGGTGGCAGCTATGAGTCGACGCAGTGGCTTCACGCTCATCGAACTGCTGGTAGTGATCGCGATAATCGCGATCCTGGCAGCGATCCTCTTCCCCGTCTTCGCGCGCGCCCGTGAGAAGGCACACCAGACCAGTTGTCTGGGCAACGTAAAGCAGATAACGCTGGGTGTCATGATGTACATGCAGGACTATGACGAGCGCCTCCCCGGTACATACATATACACCGACCCGTACGCCGACCCCTATGAGGGGCTGACATGGATGCCGCGCGTTTACCCCTACATCGTGTCAGGCACCACCGCGGGACGTGGCGGTGTGTTCACCTGCCCGAGCTGGCCCGGGCAGTTCCCGCTGACCAGGCCCACGTCGTTTGTGCTGCCCTCCACACCCCCGATCAGCTATGGCATGAACTACTACCTGAACATCAGCTACTACGAAGGCGGCATGGCGCTTGCTCAGGTCGAGAAGCCTGCTGAGACGATACTGCTGGGCGACAGCGGCCCGGGACGGCTCTCACAGAGCTACAACTGGAGTACCGGCATGGGCTACCTGATAAACGCCACTCGCCTTGACTACTTCCTGGATACGCCCACCTGCCTGGGCTACTGCGTGTACACCCGCCATAACGGTACGGCCAACGTGGGCTTCGTAGACGGTCATGCCAAAGCTGCGGGACCTGATTTTGTCCATGACATCAAGCACTTCCAGCCCCAGAAGGGCTGAGCAGGTAGACATCTGCCTGGCAACACCGCCGGATCGCGCTCACTGCCTCGGCACTG
>MTKW01003853.1_pt1 | contig 16761 bp, 15 predicted proteins | sample 1042761 | NCBI WGS metagenome assembly MTKW01 (sample SAMN06205366, study PRJNA360243) | anaerobic digester metagenome | biome: Wastewater treatment plant; feature: Anaerobic digester sludge; material: sludge; isolation source: anaerobic digester fed with sludge from wastewater treatment plant ... | reverse complement strand
TTCCTTAATATCAGCTATTTTCTCAAGGATTACTTCCTCTGGCTCATATTGGGAATAATCGTGTTGGTGTTTGCCCTGAAAGCCTGGGGACGTACCCCTAACGGGCGGCTGTTTTTCGATACCATTTACTTAAAAATGCCCATTATAGGCAAAGCCGTCAACCGTATAGCCGTGTCCCGTTTCACCCGTATCTTAGGGACCCTGATAAAGTCCGGCGTGCCTATCCTGCAGGCTTTGGAAGTCTTGCAGGGAGTGGTGGGCAACCGGGTCATCGGCGATGCCATCGGACAAGCCCGTGAGAGCATCCGCGAAGGCCAGTCCGTCGCCGCCCCTCTGGCAGCTACCGGTGTATTTGAACCCATGGTGCCCCAGATGATCGCCATCGGGGAAGAGACCGGCGCCCTGGACGATATGCTGGAGCGTATGTCGGTATTCTATGATAATGAAGTGACCTTTGCCATCGATGCCATGCTCAAATCCATGGAACCCGCCATGATCATCATCGTGGGTATCCTCATCGGCATGATCATCGTGGCCATTTACTTACCGATATTCAATATTATCACCACCATAGCTTAGGACAGTGTCGCCTTTCGGCGCTGTAGATAAAAACTGTATGCTTCTGCCTAAAACATTTCGGGGGAGGGGATGGGAGTCAAGCATCGATCTGGCAGAAGACAGCAGCCAGGAATTTATAACAAAAGAGGAGAGTGATTTACTTGTTGATGAAAATGAGAGGCCAAATGCAAAAAGGCCACAACCAGAAGGGTTTCACCCTGGTGGAACTGATGGTAGTTGTACTTATCATTGGTATTTTAGTTGCTATAGCGGTACCGGTGTATAGAAGCGTGCAGACTAAGGCAGCCGAAAATGCTTGTGCAGCCAATGTTCGTACCCTAAATGGAGCTCTGGAGGCTTATAAGGCTAATAATGATTTTGCCACATTACCAAATAATTTTAATGCAGAAAATGACTTAGTGGGTGAATATATTAAAGAATGGCCAACCTGTCCTCTTGGTGGGGACTATACTTTAGGTCAAGACGATATTTTCTTCTGTGATCATGATTAGGAAGAAGAAGAGTAAACGACATAACGATATTGGCATCGCAGGGAAGCAAGGGGACGTTCTTGTTGTTTCCTGTTGAGGTAGACATGGACACATTTACCCTAACTTATCGGTACCCGTTGCGAGGTGAAATCAGCGCGCAGCGCTCGCCTCACCCCTGACACCTCACCGGGACATAGACCAGGGGGACGGTTCTCCTGGCCCCCAATAAGGCATGGGGACGGTTCTTTTGCCTTGGATAAGGCATAGGAACATTAACCCTGTCTGCCCGGTGACAGTTGTTGAGATGAGATAAGCGCGCAGCGCTCTCCTCACCCCTCACATGTCACTGGGACAGGTGCGAAGAATTAATTAGACGCAGATCAACGCTGATTTATTAAGATAACGCAGAAATAATAAAAGAAGATTATAAATAATCTGCGTAAATCTGCGTCAGAGAAAAAAGAGATTGCCGCGCCTCCTGACGGAGGCTCGCAATGACATGAAAGAGACACTTTATTACCGAATCAAGGAGGCTTATCGTTGGAGACAGTTACATATTTGGCAGTGGCAGCGGTAGGCCTCATATTCGGTTCTTTTACCAATGTATTGATAGCCCGCATACCGGCGGGGGAGTCCATCGTGACTCCTCCCAGTCATTGTCCCTGCTGCGGCCACCGTCTCGGGGGCTTGGACCTGGTACCGGTGTTAAGCTGGCTGTTCTTAAAAGGCAGATGCCGCTACTGCCAGGCTCGGATAAACCTGCGATACCCGCTGGTGGAACTGCTGACCGCGGTGCTGTTTGTAGGAGTGTTTCTGGGCTGGGGCATTTCAGCTTATACTCTGGCCGGGTGGGTGTTGACAGTTATTCTGGTATCGTGTGCTTTTATTGATCTGGATGAGGGTATTATCCCTGATGCTATCACTATTCCCGGGGTTATTCTGGGACTGGCCTTATCCTTTCTTACCATTGGTTTTTTCCCATCTTTGTGGGGGGCCCTGGCCTTTGGAGGAGTGCTGTTTTTGGCAGCAGTAGTCTCAAATGGAGGCATGGGCGGCGGTGATATTAAGCTGGCCGCTGTTATTGGGGCTTTTACCGGCATCCCTGGAGCAATCATTACTCTCTTACTGTCCTCTTTTTTGGGGGCGGTGTTTGGCATAACTTTGATGGCATTAGGCAAAGCCGGCCGCAAGACCCCGGTGAAATTCGGGCCCTTTTTGGCCATAGGCGCCTATACAGCTTATCTGTTCTCCAACCAGATCGCAGCCTGGTATATGGGGATGTGGTAGGGAGTACTTTTTAGACGCAGAAAGATGCAAGAGGGGATTACTATTTTGACGCTGATTAACGCAGATTTTTATGATCACGCTGAAAGAAAAAATGAAAAATAGAAAATCATAAAAATCTGCGTAAATCTGCGTCTAAAAAAACAAAGAAATTTAACATAGATTAGTTTTAATTGGGAGGGATTTAGCTTGTTTATCAGCAGGACGTCAACCGGGTTGGATATGGGCAGCCAGTATATCAAGCTGGTACAAGTCCAGGGCCGCAAAGGCAAGGCGCGAATAAAAAAATTTGGCCAGATCGAGACTCCCCACGGCCTGATAGAAAACGGATTTGTAACTGACCCGGATGCAGTAGGCCAGGAGTTGGGCAAGCTGCTGGACAGGCTAAAACTGCGGGGAGCCAAAACCGTATCCGCCTTGTCGGGACAGCAGGTATATACCCGTCTGCTGAGCCTGCCGGCTATGAAATTGGATGATATGAGACACGCAGCACTCTACCAGGCCACCAGTTTCCTGCCCATCAGTATAGACGATGTCACCACCGACATTTATCCGGTGCGCTACTTTGAGGATGATGAAGGGAAAAAATGCGAAGTATTCTTCGTGGCCGCGCGTAAAGCGCAGGCGGAAAACCTCATTCGCACTTGCCAGGTAGCTGGTCTGAAGCTGGAACGTCTAGAGATCGAGTCTCTAGCTCTGCATACTCTCTATCATCAGCAGCTGAGCGGCGATAAAGTCAAAGGGGTGTTAAACATTGGCGCCCAGCGCAGTTATTTGGCGATCTTCCAGCAGGGCACCCTGGTGTTTGTTCGTTCTATCGGCTTCGGCTGTGCTGCTTTTTATCAGTATATGCGGGAATCCGGGGCTGAGGATGGGAAACTGGAAGAGCTGAACTGTCAGGATTCCGGCGTTGAACGGTTGATGCGTGACATAGTCAGTGAACTAAGCCGTTCCCTGGAATACTTTCGCCTGCAGAGCAAGGGTGACGAACTGAGCGAGATCATCTTGTGCGGCGGAGGCGCCCGGGTCGGTGACATTGAAGGATATTTGAGCCGGGAAGTGGGGGTTTTGGTGCAGATAGGGGATTTTCCATCCCAGATCCAGTTGCCGGACAGTATCACTGCTCAGGAAAGAACTGATCTGATCTATGATTATCCAGTAGCTCTGGGGTTAGCTATGCGGGGGGTGAAGTAGTTGGGACCGGAACGTCAACCTAGAATCAATCTCCTGGCGTACCGTCAGGAAGAAGCTGAGCTGCAGCGTAAATCACAGCGAACCATCATAATTGCAGTACTAATAACAGTAATACTGGTAGCTGCAGCGGCCTCGATCTGGTGGAACCAAAACCAACAGGTCAAGGCTTTGGAAGAACAAAACCAGCAACTGGAAAAACAGGTGGAGGAGTTGAGCCAGGTAGCGGCATTAGCCGGAGGAATCAGTGACCAGGAAGTGAAGGAACTGGGTTCCCGTAAGGCTCTGCTGGCCAAACTGGAAGAAGAACGCACCTTTGATCCTCAGCAACTCAAAGACATTTATGCACTCGGTGTTCCTGATATCACCATCGGCAAGATGGCTATCAAGACTAACGGGGAAATCACTATCAATGCCTATACCGGCAGTCAGGCCAAGTTGATTAAGTTTCTCGAAAAGCTGCAGCAGGAAGACTTTGTCAAGGAGATCCAGCGTCTGTCTTCCAAACGCAACGATAAGACCGGGGAAATAAGCTTTACCCTGGTAATAACAGGGGAGGTGGGCGGCCAATGATACTCTCGAATCGCGAAAAAGCACTGCTCGTAATTGCCGTTTTGGCGCTGGCTATATTTGGTTATATACGCTTTTTGTATATGCCCGTGCAGGCCAGGATCACCGACCTGCAGACTGCTAATCAGCAACTCGGCCAGGAACAGCAAAGACTGGAAGCTATTCTCCAGAAGCAAGAAGAATCCGAACCGGTAAGTGAAGATACCGATCTGGCCTCGCTGAGTCAGAAACTGCCTACCGAGGAGGAAATGATACCGGTGCTGAAATTCCTTGATGAAAGCACCCCAAAATGTGATATTGAATTATCTTCCCTGGAATACCGGGGTGCCAAAGAAGGCGAGGAAGGGCAGACCCGCTCTCTTACCTTTGCAGTGGATACCAGTGGTTCCATATTTGATCTGATCGACTTCTTACAGGAATTACAGACTGCCCCGCGTTTTATCAGTGTGGCAGATGTATCGCTGAATGCCTGCAAGTCGGAACAGAGCAGTACAGCAGAGGATGGGGAAAGTACTCCTACCTATTACATTGCTCCGCCGGGTATTCCCCAGGCTAAATTAGATCGAGTCAAGATAGAAATAGTGGAAGAAAAAGCGGCTAATGAGCAGCCTGAACGGCGGGTGGCGGACAGTTTCACTCCTGATGAGTTTGATATGAAGGTGACTATTATCGCTTATTATGCACCGGAACAGCCTGTTAATGCAGAGGCAGAAGGGGACTCTACCGGTGAGGCGGAAAACGCTGCAGATGACTCCGAGGGGAGGATATAGCTGATGACCAGTCAACGAATATCATGGTTTAGATCCCTTGGAATGATAATAGCGGTAATGATATTGCTACTGACTGGGTCTGCCCCAGTCCAGGCAGAGTTAGAGCTTCCGGCTGCAACTTTCTTGCCCTTTGATGGCCAGCACGCCATGTCTCTATCGGGTTCTTCAGCGGAACGCTGGATCTATCCGATGGATAAAGCCTATCTGCAGGTAGGTTATCAGCAGGACTCCGGCGGTGGAGAGCGGGATTTGGTGATACAGAAGCTGGACGCTGACGGCCAGGTGCAGTGGAAACAGGTCTATGAACGGGAAGGGCAGGATACCTTAGTGATCCTGCATACCCAGGATAACGGGTTTGTCTTGGGTATTCACAATCAGCAGGCCGACAAGAAAACAGCCCGGATCATGCAATGTGACGGCAGTGGAGAAGTGGCCTGGCAGCGCGACCTGCCTCTGGATAGGATCACAGCGGTGGCCAGCACCAATGATAAAGGGATCATAGTAGCCGGAGTAAGTGATGGCAATATCCACTTGATCAAGTTGGATGAATCAGGCATCTGGAAAAACAGCGACCGCAGCACCAAACAGTGGGAGAAGAAATATGCCAGCGGCGGCAGCCAATATGCCAATGAAATACTGCAGGTTCTGGATGAAGATGAATACAATGATGGCTACGTATTGACCGGCACCACTGACTATAATACCAATGGTAAGCAAGACGTATATATGATGCGTTTGGACGCCTATGGTGAAATCAAATGGAGTCGCAACTTCGGTACAGCTCGGGACGACGAAGGCATTACGGTAGTTCCCATGGTCGATTCAGATGAAAAAGTACAGGGCTATGTGGTAGCCGGCAATACAGAAAACCAGCGCGGAGATCTGGATCTCTATTTGATTTATGTTGACAGCTACGGTCACCTGCAGTCCTGGCCTGGTTATCAGTATACACCGGACGGGCGTAAAGAACGTAGCTACGGCGGAGCTGGTGATCAGAGAGCCATGGCTCTGGTAGCGGTGCCGGACAGCTTCAAGGATGACCGCAAATTGCGGGGCGAAGATATCGAGGGTCGAGGTGGCTGTGTCCTGGTAGGAGTAGATGTAGACGATGAAGAGATACTCATCGTGCGCTTTGATGAAGGCGGCCACGTGATGTGGGAAAAAACTTTGCCTATTCCCGGGGACAGCCTTTTGATCGGCACCATAACCGAAGGCGATGACGAAACCCAGTACCTGGCCTACAGTGTGACCTATCCGGGCAATAAGGGACAGAATCTGGAAATGTATGCCTTGAAAGTGTACCTGGAGGGTGTTATAGAAGATGACGACAAGACTATCCCTCAGGATGATCAAATAGAGACCAATCATGAAGCAGTGACCTGGGAAAAGCGTACCCTTAAGTATGAGGCTTTGCGCGACATAGGTAAGGAAATCAAGGATCTGCTGGCCCAACAGCCTTATCGTCCGTTGACTGCCGAAAGCGGTTGGGGCGAGATCGAGTGGCCAGACCTTAGCTATTATGTGGGACCTATCACCGTGGGCAAAGCAGATGGAGAAGGCACCCTGTTGTTCATGAACGGAGTCTGGTACAAGGGACAATGGAAAGACAATATGTTTAATGGGACGGGTATGCTGAGATTCCCCACCGGGGAAGTGTATCAGGGTGAGTTTAGAGATCACATGATGCATGGCCAGGGCGTTTTCACCTGGCCCAGCGGGGAAAAGTATGAGGGCGAATTCAAGACCAACCAGCGCGACGGCCAAGGGGTATTCACCTGGCCGGGTGGAGTAGTCTATGAAGGCAGCTTTGCCAAAGATGCGGCTGAAGGCCAGGGAGTTATCCGCTGGCCCAATGGGGAGCGTTATGAAGGGCAGATGTCTGGGGGCCAAGCCACCGGACAGGGCAGCTATCATTTCCCCAATGGCGAATGGTACCGAGGCGAAGTCCAGGATCTGGCTTTCAGTGGGGTAGGAACCTATCATTGGCCGGACGGCAGCTATTTCGTGGGCCAATTCCAAAATGACCGCCTCTATGGCGAAGGCTACTATGTATGGCCCAATGGGGTGCAGCAGTGGGGCTACTGGAAAGATGACCGCTACATGGGCATCCATGAGGAAGCCATGGAGACCAGAGATAAGTGGTAGTTAATAACCAGCGGTGAAAAAGGACAGGCTGTCTTGCGGAACTATAGTCCGTAAGACAGCCTTTGACTGTCGATAAGGTTTCGTAGGGGGCGACGACTCTGTCGCCCCGCTGCGGAAAGCGGGCAAACAGGGTCGTTTGCCCCTACGGTCGCCCCACTGCGGAAAACGGGCAAACAGGGTCGTTTGCCCCTACCGTACACAATATGCCATATTGTAGGGGGCGATGCCTACATCGCCCCGCTAATAATCCGGCATTAAACGATTGGTTGGCGGATAACCTGACGGAGGATCCATCATCTGCTATATTATAAGGACAAACAGCAAAAGGAGAATAACCTGTGTTCAAACGCAAGAAAATACGCCAACTGCAAAGATACCATCAAATCATCAATATCATGGTCAAACACGGTTTAGGATATCTGGTGCAGCGACTGGGCTGGGAAGAGATCACACCGTCCTCCTGCCGCTCCGAAGTCTGTTCATGTGAAAGAGAAGGAGATGAGATTCTGGCAGTCAGACTGCGCCTGGCCTTAACAGAGCTGGGGCCTACTTTTGTCAAACTGGGGCAGATGCTGAGTACCCGTCCGGATCTATTACCTCCGGTTTTCATCTGTGAACTGGAACAACTGCAGGATAATGTCTCCGCCCTGGATGAGGAGCAGGTCATACGCCAACTGGAGCATGATCTGGGCCATCCTGACCAGATCTTTGCCTACTTTGACCGCCAACCCCTGGCAGCGGCTTCCATTGGGCAGGTACATAGAGCGCGTCTGAAAAGCGGTGAGGAAGTTGTCGTCAAAGTTCAGCGTCCCGGCTTGGAAGTGACCATGCAAAATGACCTGGACATCATACGCAGCTTGGCTGAATTATCGGAAAAGCGTTCACCAGAAGCTCGTAGGCTCGGCTTAGCAGCTATGATCGACGATTACAGCCGTATGTTGATCAGGGAACTGGATTATGAGCGGGAAGCCCGCAGTACGGAGCGGGCTAGGGCCAATTTTGCAGATGATGAGCGCGTGATCATACCTAAAATCTTTTGGGAATACTCCACCCGCCATGTCTTGACCCAGGAATATATAGAAGGGGTAAAGCTCAGCAACATGGAGGAGATTTCCCATCGGGGCTGGGATCGCCGTAAATTATCCCTGCTGGGAACGGAGACCTTTCTTTCACAGGTAGTCTTGCATGGTTTTTTTCAGGCTGATCCCCATCCTGGGAATATTCTTATTCTAGATGAAGATAGGATCGCCTTTATCGACTTTGGGGAGGTAGGCACCCTAACCGAGAGTCGGCTGGTACAGCTGGGCGAACTACTGCTCAGCGTCAGCCGGCGGGATATTGATAAGGCGGTTGCCACCCTGGAAGACATGGAAATCATCGGTGACTTTGTAGATCGTGAAGGATTGGAAGAGGATTTGGCTGATTTGGTCGGCCATGTCACTTCTTCCAGTGTGGGGGAACTGGACATGAATCGCCTGCGCGTGGAAGTAATGGATATTGCCTATCGCCACGATCTGAGGATGCCGCCTTATCTTACCGCTTTAATGAAAGCCCTGGTCACTGTGGAGGGGGTGGGGAAAAAGCTTGATCCTACCTTCAACTTTATGGATATTGCCCAACCCCTGGCGGTCAAGGTATTTGAGGAACGGCTGAAGCCTGACAAGGTCTACAAGCATTTACGACGCAGATATTATCGTGATATAAAACCCCTGGGCACTCTCCCGGCTGACTTTCAGAAACTGGTGAAAACTACCGGCCAGGGACAGTTGCAGGTTACCATGCAGGTGGAATTCAGCTCATCATCAAAGCGCCAAATGAACCAACTGGCCAGCCGTCTGGGTATAAGCCTGATCATAGCGGCAGGTTTGATCAGTTCTGCACTGGTCATTACCGCTGGCCGGGGTGTTGGAGATATAATTACCCTGGTGGGAGCAGGTGGATTTGCAGCAGCTCTCATTGGTTTAGTAATGTTTATCTTATCGGTCTTGCGTTCTTAAGAAGAGTTGCTGCCACACCTATTTGGCTCTTCTTTTATGTGGCACTGCTGTATTGGTCAATGCCTCCCAGTCGGGCAGATCAGCATTTTCTTTCGCCAAAAAGTCAGACTGTACTAATTGCCTGTCTATTAAGCTCTGCATCGAATTCTCCATGGTGATCATACCGAATTTCGATCCGGTGTAAATGGCATTGGGTATCTGATGGTATTTGCCATCCCTTATCAGATTACGGATGCCCGCGGTGCAGAGCATGAGCTCTGTGGCTACCACCATACGTTCACCATCGATTCCCGGCAGCAAACGCTGTGACAGTACGGCGCGCAGGCAGTTGGCCAACTGAAGGCGGATCTGGGCTTGTTGGTAAGATGGGAAAACATCTATCATCCGTTCCACCGTCTGGGCAGAATTAATGGTATGCAAAGTGGCCAAAACCAGATGACCGGTCTCAGCAGCAGTAATAGCAGTCGAGATGGTTTCCAGGTCTCTCATTTCCCCGATCATGATCACATCTGGATCCTGACGCAAGGAAGCCCGCAAAGCTTGGGTAAAATCGCTGCTGTCCGGTCCTATTTCCCGCTGGGTGATCAAACTCCGTTTGCTCTGATGAATGTATTCGATCGGGTCTTCTAGAGTAACGATATGGCAAGCCCGTTCTTTATTGATGATATCGATCATAGCGGCCAGAGTGGTCGATTTGCCGCTGCCAGTCGGACCGGTGACCAATATGAGACCGCTGGGATAGCGAGCCAGGGAGCCCACTACCGGAGGCAGCCCCAGGATATCAAGATCAGGGATAATGGTCTTTATAACCCGGGCAGCGATGCCTATCCTCCCCTGATAGCGGTATAGATTGACACGAAAATTAGCCAAACCAGGCAGTCGATAGGAGGTATCGATTTCCCCAACTTCTTGAAGCTGAATAAAACCCTCGTTGCCCAGAATGCGCAGGGCCATGTTCTCAGTGTCAGTGGCACTCAATACTGCCTCCTCCAAAGCAATCAATCGAGTATTGATCCTGATGGTAGCCGGGTTGCCAGGCGCCAGATGAATATCTGAGGCTTCACGGGTCACCGCCTGTTTCAACAATCTATCCAGTATTGCCATCTTTCCATCACACCCCCAAATTTATATCGAAACATATGGTTTGTCACGGCTTGATTCCTTATTATTTCCGAATTTCCACATTACCAGTACCAGCCCGACTGCGCATATCCCAGCACAGCCAAGGTATAAAAAGGGAACATAATACTGAAAAGTAGCCGAGGGCTGGTCAACACGGAGAAAGTGCAGACCACAGCGTGCCAGACTGAAAAGACCGAAATAGAGAAAGAAAACCGTGCCGGATGGATAGGAACGGCGCAGCATACTGAGAGCCATTGCCAGACCGATCAATCCCACTATGCTTTCCCACATCTGCACAGGCAGCAAGGTCAGATCCACTGGCCGGTAAACGCTGACACTGTTCTCAGCCACCCAGATCTGCTGGTAGTGCAGAAAAGCTCTGCTTCCTTCAGCAACGGGCAGACCCAGTGGCGGCGGAGCTGGCGGCCCAAAACAGCATCCATGCAGGAAACATCCCATTTTAGCAAAGACTGCAGTACTGGCCAGACCGGGAGCAGTCAAGTCCAGTGCCCGCAGGCCATTCAGTCCAGTCAGACAGGGAGAGATAAGAGCGGCCAGGGTCAAACCCCCTACATAGCCGCCATACATAAAAAACTGCCCGGGTTCGAGTACCCAGGGACTGATATTCGACTGTGTATAGATCTCAGGGTTCAGCAGATAGTGTGAAAGCCGGGCAAATACCAGGGCAGATACCAGTACCACGATAATATACAGTGCTCCCCGCTGAATAGAAAGGCCGTTCATTCGGTGCAGAATGACAGTAATAACTGCGCAGGCCAATAAAGCCAGGGAGATCATGAGCGGATAGCTGTATATCACTAAATCCTTTTCCAAGATGGTAAAGACCAGTTCTGGAGCCATTGCTTACTCCTGCCTGTTTGATTATCTTATTCGGGTACGTGTTCGGAGGTTTCCCGCCATTTGGCCGAAAGCCATCCGGTATTAGCCGGTTCCACAAAATAGGGCGGCGCATCGTAGAGCATGCGCGGATCATGAGAATAAATTTTATTATAGCCAGTACCTCCGGTGGTTCCGACGAAGCCGCGGTAGCGCTGGGTTATAGATCCTACCAGGTTGATCTCGCCCTTATTACTGCCGTCTTCCGCGTATTCGAAGCCATAGGAAATGTCGCGGACAAATAAGGCGGCATGGATATATATGTCATCGGGAGCAGTATCGATTCTATTTCCTAAGCCTTTACCGCCCCAACACCAATCTCTGCTGGATAGCTGGCTGGGCCAGTTGTAGTGGATTATCCTGATACACTGGCCGGCTACCAGACCCAGCATATCATCACCATTACCTTCAACTTCAGTGCGCACCCAATCAGAACCATTCATTATCTGCGAGAAATCGGTGGTGCTGTAAGTAACGCCAGGCTTATTGTCTTCATTTATTCCCCTATTAAAATTAGAAATTCTGTTGGGTCGGCGCCAATCACAGGGATCGTGCCCAGTTATAAAAAGATCGTTAGCAGCGGCGATGGTGAGTTTTCCGTCTAACTGCCCACATACGAAAACGTTTCCGAAGTCCCGGTCAAATTTATATACGTATCTATTATGTGAATTTTCACCGTTGTCACCGGTGCTTCCATTGACATATATTACTCCATTGGCGGGCAGTTCCAGGGAAGGAATATCCGCCCTGAGTTCGGCAAATGAACTATAATTATTACCATTTGCTCTATAGGTTCCTACTTCATACTGGTCATTATTGCCTTGATAATTGGAAGGTGGAGTATAGGCTACCTCATTGTATTTCCAGGTGTTTGCATCCTTGTCCCAGCGGCGGATGTCGTATTTATCACCTTTAAGGTAAATATAGGTGCAGCCGTTATAATAGTGACCACCAATACGGGCGTGGGACAGAAGGTCAGTATTGCTGCTGACGAATTCCAAAGGATCAGCCTGGCTGTTGCCCTGACGAAATACTTCATTGCTGGAGATCCTATTTTCCGGAGAGATATCTATACGGTTCACATAGGTCACCGGCCCGTAGAATATGGGATCGTAATCACCTATGTAAAGAGTGTCATTGGTATGCAGAGGACCATACATGACTTCATCATCTACCCAGTATAATTCATCTCCATACTCATTGATCTCGTTGTTGGTGACCATGGCATGCTGGGTGAAGGTCCGCTTGGATACCTCGACCTCAATGGTGCGCAGATGGTCAGAATCGTTTTCAGACCAACCGGTGGAACGCAGAACAATCCGATTGCGCACCGGAACTTCGATACCATCTACGGTTTCCCGTGCGACCCGTATCTGCACCCGATAGTTACCGGTTTCTTCACCATTTAATGTATAAACATCGAATCCCGATTCGGATGTATCACAATCGTATTCAGTGGTATCCAGGTAGAAGATATCGTCATCATTCAGCTTCCACAGGTAGTGATTGTAACCCTGTTCAGCGGCATAGAGGGCCTCATCACGGTCTATCGATTTTTGCACCAGCAGAGTCTGGTTAGTGCTGACATTGAAAGCCGCAACCGACAAAATGGTCATCACAGCCATTACAGCCAGGACCAAAGGTAGGGCTATACCCTGGTCATTCCTAACCCATTTTTTCCCCATAATGATTCGACACCTCTTCTTTACCGATATACTTGTATCACCGTAGTTAACATCCGCCACCGCCACCGGCCACATCGATCCTGCAGTAGGCAGTTTTACTGCCATCAGCTGTCGTCACGGTGATCGCTGCTGATCCACTGTTGACTCCCGTCACGGTTGCAGCGAGTCCATTGGCACTGACTGTGGCCACAGATGTATCAGAGGACGACCATGACACTGACTGATCACTGGCATTGCTGGGGTGGACCTGGGCAGTGATTGTAGTAGTGCCGTTCTTATTTAGGGAGACCTGCGTTGTATCCAAGGTAACACTGAATACCGGCACTGTAGTTTCCCCGCCGGGGCCAGCCACCGGTGCTCCGCTTACAGAGCCTATTTCACGGCTGCGGGACAAGTAGCTGGAAGATACAGTGAAGGGCTGAAAACGCGGGTCATCGGCACAATCAGTGTCGGCAATGGTAAGAATGATCTCTATCAGTCGCTGATCACCGGTGCCGTTGGTATTATCGTAAAAAGCCTGCTGATTGGATATGCCGCTGGCTATGGTTTCCCAGTTATTGGCCGGAAAAGCTGCATTTATGATACTGTTTGGATCGTCGTCTGTTAAAAGGCAGCGCTGCAGTTCGTGGTCATGGATGCGGTAGAATATCTTGTTCCACTCATCACTGCTGTCATCATAGCGGTAGATAAACAGCCGCTCGCCAGCAGCATAGGACCCCTCAGCATCAAGCACAACTACAGCCTTCTGGGTTTCGGAAGGTTTTTCTGCTCCCCTTATTTCTCTGCCCAGGACAGACATAACGGCATTGGCCTCACTGATATGCGGATTTACAGCTTCGTTTTCCTGCCAGGCGCGATTGGCTGAGAAAAAAGCCTGGTAGCCAATGGCCAGGACAATGCCCACCAGGGCCAGCACCAGAAGCAGTTCTATCAGGGTGAAGCCTTGTTGGGCCTGGGACCTGTCTCTTAGTTTTTTCATTGCAACCTTCCCCTTTTAATTTCCATTGACCTTTACAGTCATATTCTGACCGGGAGCACTGAATTGTACGTTGCTGGTGTAAGTACATTTAATGTCGAAGCCGCCAAAAGTCATGCGCTCGATATCCGGATCACTGTCAAAACGCAGCCGGAAGCTGTCGGTCAGGTCGGAAGCCTCCAGGTCTATACTGCTGGATCCTGTGTTTTTCAAGTCTGTAAAGCCCTGAACAGTCAACAACGAACTCCATGAGCCTGAGCTGTTGTCCAGGGCAGCACCGTCCCGGCTCTTGAATAACACTTCGAAGTCAGAAAGTGACTCAGATGCGTTTTCCAAAGCCAGAAGGGACGGATCAGGAATCAGTTTGACCTGACAGTCCATATTCGGACCGGGGGCAAAGGCACTCAGGTCTATCGGTTTGCAGGCCAGGCGATGTTCGTGGTCTCCTGCATGGTAATCAACATCAGTATAATTGTCAGGATCGGCTTCCCAAAGACCGAGATCACTGTTGTAAAGCCACAAGTTTTTCGTAACTGCACCATTTTCTTCGCTGTCGGGCTTCCAGCTCTCCCAGTCTGCTTCGTCATATTCTGATGCATCAAAACCGGCTGCGACCATATCAGATACAACTAGCCTGTAATCACCGGGATAACCACCGGCACCTGCTGCACCGGAGACCCCCACCGGCCATAGATCAGAAAAAGTAACACTGGTAACGCCGGCAGACAGATCGGCGGATAAGCTGCCGCCGTGATCCACCAGCAGATCAGAGGCAAGGGTCACCACCGCACCCTTATGCTGTGGAGAGACCTGTACGGTGATGGAACCGGGTTCTTCCATTTCAATATCGATGCAGTTGGTACTGAAGCGGGTAACATTCACTGTATTATGGTGAGAAGGGTTGGGGTGCATCATCAAGCCAGAGCCCTCAACTTCTACAGTATATGTGCGGCTGTTAACAGCCTCGTTTAAGAAGGATACCGGGAACATAGCCTGACCAAACTCATTGGTCAAGGTGGAGTCCGTATCCAAACCGCTGGTGATGGTGACAAAAGCACCTTCTACCGGTATGGCAATGCCGTCGTCATCACGCCACCCCCGCACCACGTTTACTATCAGACCAGCTACAGCTGAGGGTGCCCCTTCACGAGCCAGGAAGGATTTGAAGTCAGCATGACGGGTAACTCTTCCAGTAAAAACTGATGGACTGGACACTTCGACTGTGAGCTGTTTGTAATCAAATGGCAGAGTATCATCAGGATGAAGACCGTCCGCCGGATCATCTATCCACAAAACTATTTTTCTGATCTGATAGCTGGCATACTGAGGATCGACGGTGACACCATCGGAGAGCGTTTTATAATAGGGGCCGGTAATGCCGACCTGGAGAGGGGCGCCTCCGGCTGCGGCAGCATCTTCGTTGTTGTAGTTGTTGGGTGTGACCTGAGCCAGGGTCTTTTCCAGTTCCTGTTTGGCAAGCTCAGCAGCTATGGTTTTCGCCTTGTTGCTGTGGGTAGTCTGAATGGCCAGGGTAAAGAGCGGTACACAGGCAGTGATTATGAGCAGAAGTATAACCAAAGAAACCAGTATCTCCACCAGTGTAAACCCGCGTTCGTTGTCAGCAGAGGCCAGCTTTCTAAACTTCATTCCATCATTCTCCTTAAAATAAGGATTATAAGCAAAAAGGTCATGCTTTTTAAGCTCTTTGCTGTGACCTTAGAAGTAGACAATTTACCTACTGATAATACTACCATAGCTATCAAAAGAAATAAATAGGCAATTTTATAAAAATTCCCAAAAAATAAAGGAGATATTACAAGGCGGCCAGAATACATTGCAAAAATTTACAGGGATGTAAAAAATGCTATCCAAAAAAGCTGGATACAACTTCTTTCGCAGGCTTGGGCCTCCTGAAAACACTGGGTTTATTCTCATCGAGGTTCTGGTATCTCTGCTGTTGGTTTTTCTAATATCTGGACTGGTTTTGAATGTCATAACGGTGGGGGCAACCAGTCTGGGATCTTCGGGGCATCAGACTTTAGCCTGTGCCTATGGGGCATCATTATTAGAAGAAATGAAGGCTTACCCGGAACGCTTCATTATATTAGGGGAGACTTGCTCTTTTAACAGTGATGAGGTGGCCTTCTCGGTGTCAAAGCCAGAGGGACTGACAGCTGGATTGGAAGTAGTGCCGGTGGAGAATTGCCCGCAAATATATCGAGTGACTATTTGTATAACTAATGAACAGGGAGAACATCCGTGGGAAGAGTGGTTGCTGGGGTTCGTGCGTTTGGATACCGAAACATGATGAGCAAGTTGGGGATGGATGAACAGGGTGCCTTTCTGGTGGATCTGCTGGTGGGGTTGGCTTTGGGACTGGCAGTGCTGGGATTGGTGCTCAATATGCTGGTGGTCATGGAGACCAGCCATCGCCAACAGTCAGTCGAGGCGGAGTTACTCTATTCGGGACGGGTGGTACAGGAAGTGATCCAAAATCAGGTGAGAACAGCGGTGGATATTGAAGTGATCAACGGGGGCAAGACCTTACGAATCACTGATACCGAGGGTAAGACCACGGCTTACTACAGTGAACATGGTAATTTCTATCGCTCCTATAAGACCAGTAATCCGGTAGCGGAAAACGTTAAGTCGGTGCGATTTGTGGAGAGTGAAGAGTGTTTGTTGGTGGAGGTGGAGTTGCAGAGGGAAGAGGATAGTTGGCAGATAAGTTTTGTGTGTGCTATACGGTGTTGATGGGACGGGAATCTGTGGGGGAACGGAGGAGATTGCCGCGTCTCTACGCTCCTCGCGACCTCGAAAGTGAAGTATTCCCGAAGGGAATTGAAATAAGTGGTACCCGTCAGGGTGCAATGACAGGGACGGGGGCTGTTTTTGTAGCGAGGGCTTGATTAGTGGAGGGAGTTCATGGACAGGGTGAGGGGGCAGAGGGGATACATATTGGTGGTGGTGATAGTTCTGCTGTCGCTGTTTACCATTATGATCATTGCTATGCTGGACACCTCTGTAATGGAAAGACTGATCAGCTGCAACAGCCGTGATGCGGAGCAGGCCTTT
>MTKW01005723.1_pt1 | contig 16764 bp, 12 predicted proteins | sample 1042761 | NCBI WGS metagenome assembly MTKW01 (sample SAMN06205366, study PRJNA360243) | anaerobic digester metagenome | biome: Wastewater treatment plant; feature: Anaerobic digester sludge; material: sludge; isolation source: anaerobic digester fed with sludge from wastewater treatment plant ... | reverse complement strand
CTGCGTGGGAAGTACTTTTTCGAGGGTTTGGCTAATCCGCAATTTATCCATAAGGTGTATCAGCAGGTACGCCAACCCGAAGTCAATGGCGCTTTCTGCGACAATGTCTTTGGCTGCAGTCAATGCATCTTTGCCGTGTTTGAGCACATTCTCAATGGTCAGGACAAGTTCAACCGCCATAACGCTGTTTTCGGACGTGATGAAAGGCGTTGGCCGTAATCCCAAAGGGGATGGCAAGAAAAAGGGGGCTTGAAAGTTCACATGCTGACCGATGTACATGCAGACACGGCAGTATTTGCCAAAATCAGCGAGGCGAAAATAATAAATACGGAAATTTATCCCATTTTAAGTATAAAATAAAATAAATCAAAATTACCGGCTTATTGTCGTTTTGCGTAAACAGGTAAAATTAACAGAATGCACTAAAGAAATGAGGGATTTTGGATTAAATTTGCAGGTTAAGAATCTATTGCCTCAGAGAAGTTTTAAAAATTGCTTAACTTATTTTCATGAAACAGGACACACACATACCACATAAAAAAGATATTCGTAAAGAACTTGAGTCACGTGTACTTGTGATGGATGGCGCTATGGGTACACTGCTGCAGGGATATAAACTGACGGAGCAGCAGTTTCGCGGAGAACTGTTTGAAAGGAGTACCTACGATCAAAAAGGGAATAACGATATCCTCTCCCTGACCTGCCCTGAAATAATTTCGGAAATCCATAACAGTTATCTGGAAGCGGGTGCAGATATCATTCTTACCAATACATTTAATGCCAACACCATTTCACAGGCTGATTATAATGCAGTTGATCTGGTTTGTGCCATGAATAAAGCTTCGGCAAAACTTGCCCGTGAGGCAGCAGACAAATACACAGCGCTAAATCCTGAAAAGCCGCGGTACGCCTGCGGAACACTGGGACCGACAAACAAAACCCTGTCGCTTTCTCCGGATGTTAATGATCCGGGTTATCGTGCCGTTACGTTTGATGAAGTGAAGGCAGCTTACCGCCAACAGGTGGAAGCGCTTATTGATGGTGGCGTTGAACTGCTTCTCATTGAAACGATTTTTGACACGCTGAATGCCAAAGCAGCAATTTATGCAGTTGAAGAAGCACTGGAAGCACGCCAAATCCGCTTGCCGCTGATGGTTTCGGGAACCATTACCGATGCCAGCGGACGAACCCTTTCCGGACAGACTCCTGAAGCTTTTCTCAATTCTGTTTCACATGTAGATTTGCTGAGTATTGGTTTAAATTGCTCTTTGGGTGCTTCTGATTTGCGCCCCTATGTGAAGGAGCTTTCGCAAAAAGCTCCTTTCCCTGTCAGCGTTCATCCAAATGCCGGACTGCCGAATCAGTTTGGCGAGTATGACGAAACCCCGGAGGTGATGTCCGGGTTTATAAAGGATTATCTGGACAACCGTTTTGTGAATATCATTGGCGGTTGCTGCGGCACTACACCCGAGCACATCCGGGAGTTTGCAAAACTGGCAGAACAGGCTGTGCCTCATGTTGTTCATGCAAGGGACAGGAATACCCGGCTTAGCGGACTTGAACCAGTGAAAATAACACCTGAATCCAATTTTTTAAATATCGGCGAGCGCTGCAACGTTTCCGGGTCGCGGAAATTTGCGCGGCTTATCCGGGAGCAAAAATATGAAGAAGCGCTGGTTATTGCCCGTCAACAGGTGGAAGACGGTGCGCAGGTTATTGACGTGAACATGGACGACGCCATGCTGGATGCCGAAAAGGAGATGGTTACCTTTCTAAATCTGATGATGGCTGAGCCCGATATTGCCAAACTCCCTGTGATGATAGATTCATCGAAGTGGAATGTGATTGAAGCTGGTTTGAAATGTTTGCAGGGGAAAGCCATTGTGAATTCCATCAGTCTGAAGGAAGGGGAAGAGGCTTTTATTGAGCAGGCAAGGATTGTCAGGCGCTTTGGCGCCGCTGTGGTGGTGATGGCTTTTGACGAAAAAGGACAGGCAGACAATCTCGAACGAAGAGTAGAAATCTGCAAAAGGGCATATGAAATTTTGACAGAAACGGTGAAGTTTCCCCCCGAGGACATTATTTTTGATCCCAATGTGCTCACTGTCGGAACCGGACTTGAAGAACACAACAACTATGTGGTTGATTTTATTGAATCCTTGAAATGGATTAAGAAAAATCTTCCTTATGCCAAAACAAGCGGAGGAATCAGCAACGTGTCGTTTGCCTTTCGCGGGAATGATGTGGTGCGGGAAGCTATGCATTCGGTGTTTTTGTACCATTCCATTCGTGCGGGGCTGGATATGGGTATTGTAAATCCAGGAATGTTGCAGATTTATGATGAAATTCCGGAGGAGTTACTGGAGAGAACCGAGGATTTGTTGCTGAACCGAAGGGCTGATGCAACCGATCGGCTACTTGATTTTGCAAGGCATGTGAAGCAGGAAGACAAAACAGAAGTTGAACAATACGAATGGCGAAGCCACCCTCTTGAAAAGCGTCTTGAATACGCATTGGTTAAAGGTATTCCCGATTTTGTGGATGAAGATATGGCTGAAGCTTTGGAAAAGTATCAGCCTGCGTTAAACATCATCGAAGGTCCGCTGATGGATGGAATGAATGTGGTGGGAGAACTGTTTGGCTCGGGGAAAATGTTCCTTCCGCAGGTCATTAAATCGGCAAGAGTAATGAAAAAAGCGGTAGCCTATTTGCTGCCCTACATTGAAGCCGAAAAGGCAAAACATAAAGAGGCAAGCCGGCAGAAACGGGTTTTGATGGCTACCGTGAAAGGCGACGTGCATGACATCGGGAAAAACATTGTGGGTGTGGTGCTGGGATGCAATAATTATGAAATTATTGATCTGGGCGTGATGGTTCCCACTGAAAAAATATTGGACACTGCACTAAAAGAGGAGGTGGATATCATCGGGGTTAGCGGACTGATAACTCCCTCGCTGGAAATTATGGCAGACATTGCCCGGGAGATGGAGCGCCGGAAAATGATTATTCCGCTGCTGATTGGCGGTGCCACCACCTCAAAAATCCACACTGCTGTGAAAATTGAGCCTGAATATTCTCATCCGGTGGTTCACGTGAAGGATGCTTCACTGGCGGTGAACGTGGTTTCAAATCTCATCGCAAAAAATGAAGATTATATTCAATTGGTTAGGGAAGATTATGAAGAGATTCGCCAATTTCAAAGCCAGCGAAAACCCAAAGAATATCTCAGGTTGGAAGAGGCTCGCTCAAACAGACCACAAACCGACTGGAATACCAGTCCGGTTTATAAGCCAAATTTCACCGGCGTGAAATATCTGTTGGATTATCCACTGGAAGAGCTCCGGAAATATATTGACTGGACATTTTTCTTCATTGCCTGGGAAATGAAAGGGACTTATCCAAGAATACTGAGTGACGAAAAGCAGGGCAAAGCTGCCACAAAGCTTTATGAGGATGCAAATGCTTTGCTTGATGAAATCATTGCGAAAAAAATGGTTGTAGCTAATGCTGCAATTGGAATCTGGTCGGCAAATGCCGCCGGCGATGACATTATCCTCTATGCTGATGAAACCCGAAAGGCAGAGATCGGGCGTTTCTACCATCTGCGGCAGCAGGAGAAGAAAAAAGAGGGTTTTGCTAACTTGTGCCTTTCCGATTTTGTGGCGCCGGCAGAATCAGGAAGAACTGACTATTGCGGCGGATTTGCAACTACCGCCGGAATCGGAATTGAACCCTGGTTGGAAAAATTCAGAAAAGATCACAATGATTATAAAGCTATTATGCTGGAAGCTCTTGCCGACCGGTTGAGTGAGGCTTTTGCAGAGCTGCTGCACATGCGGGTCAGGAAAGAGTTTTGGGGATATGCACCCGGTGAAAACCTTTCGCATGATGAAATTCTGAAAGCGAAATATCAGGGAATCCGACCTGCCTTAGGCTATCCGGCTTGTCCGGAACATTCGGAAAAGGAAAATCTCTTTAACCTTTTAAGAGCTGAAAATGTGGGTATTACACTAACTGAACATTTTGCCATGTATCCCAATGCGTCGGTTTCCGGGCAATATTTTGCTCATCCCGATTCGCGCTATTTCAGCCTTGAAAAAGTTGGCTTAGATCAGGTTGCTGACTATGCACGGCGCAAAGGGAAGTCAATAGAGTATATCGAGAAATTCCTTCCGGCAAATCTGAATTATAAATAGAAAAATCTTTTAATCGTGCGGTTTTTGGAAAAATGTATCAAGCTTGGCAGCAGGTTGATCTTTTTGTCTGTCACACGCATCTTCACAATGTTAGGGGTAAGGGCAAGGTTCATTTAATGGAAAAAGTGAGTAGCTATTTTTTTGATTATTTACTCCTACAAAATTGAGCCTATGAATATACCTAAATAGGTACCAAAAGCATAACCCAAAATACCGACAGCCAGTCCGCCAATGATGATTTCCTTGTTTTTTAAAGCGCCTGCAACAGCCGGCACAAATGGCGGCGAATAGGTCAGCGCAGTGATGGTAATGATGGTGGTGTCGGTGTCAATTTTAAATAATCTGGCTAAAGACACATGGATAAACATTGAACCAAAGACTACTAAGAAAACATACAAAAACAGCTCCAGGAAATCAATCTGGAACATACTTCTCAGGTTTGCCATGGAAGAGAGGGCAAGGCAGAAAACGATAATAAAATACATTCCAAGCGGAAAACTGAGTTTTAGCTTGTTCAATGGCTTGAACAGCGAAGCCAGAAGCCCAAGGGTAGTGATGGTCAGAATAACGACAACCACCTGATCGGATTTTGGAACAAAGAGGGACAAACCACCTCCAATGGCAAAGATTATAATAGATACAAACAGTGATTTGAAAACTTCGGGCAGATTTTTTCTTTTGTATAAACCGTCATAGTTCTCAATGTGGCTGTTTTCATCTTCTTCCATTTCAACCCGCATAATATTTTCACCTTTTCTAATCAGCCCGTATTTGGGCAGAAAAGTATTGAACAGGCGTTGTGCAACAGTCATTAAAAACAGCAGTGCTACTGAGCCAATAATTAAATCATAGGTGTGGGTCAGGATAAAAATATCCGGATTCACATGCAGTGCAGTTCCGATTGCTGCCAGATTCGGTGTTCCTCCGGTATATACTCCGATAAGCATCCCGGTTACTTTACTGGCATCAGTGATGTTGTGTGCAAACAGATAATACCCGATAAAAATTGAAGCCAACAGTGAAAACATGGCTATGATAAGAGACAGGATGGTGCTGCGGGCATTTCTCAGCCACTTCTTAAGATTTAGGGAAAAGAGCAAAAGAGGCAGAGCTATTAGAATTGTGTAGTTCATAATGGAATCCTGCAGCTGGGCAATCATATTATAGGTAAAATCGGTATCCATAAAACCGGGCGAACCCATAAATTGCATAAATTCATCTTTAGGCAGAAAAGACCTTGTTCCACCAAGTAATTTCAAAAGTCCTTCGCTGGGCGTTGGGAAAATTCCGATATTCCCTGCAACCAGACCAACTGCATAGGCAAGAACAACTGCTCCAATGCGTTTTAACGTGTTTGAAATTTTACACAAATAAATCAGTAGAACCGGGGTGAGGAGGTAAAACAGGATTAATGCAATAATTATCCACATAAGGCAAAGTTTTCCGTCAAAAGTAATTAATTTTTTTATTTATTGAGGAAAAGACTTCATTGTATATTGCCAGATATATAACAACAAAAAAGCATGCACCGTACGGTTCATGCTTTTTTGTTCTCTGTAAACATTATTTTTTTAGAATTTGAAACCAAGTGTGAATACTACATTGTTTTTAATATTCTCAAATTCAGCCATTTCCGGCTTTTGGTAAAAATCTGTAGGAGGAGCAGGATATAATGAGTCAAAATAATTTTCCTTTGAATACCTGTAAGCAACATCAAAGAAAAAACCTCCTGTGCGATATCCCAATCCTGCTGAGAAAACATTCAGTTTTGCATCTGCATTTGGTTGATTAGCTCCCAGAGCCTGACTGTTGTATGGAGATGGGTAATGCTCAAACCCTGCCCTGAAACTGACATTGTCGGTTGCCATAAGTTCACCGCCGATTCTCAGATTTCCCGTTGAGCGAAAAACATCAGCAATATCATTGTTTTCATCAATGAAATTATAACCGTCGCCGCCACGTCTTAATCGGGCAGAGCCAAAATTATTGAATTCGTAATCAATGCTCAGCAATCCTTTATTTGCAAAAACCAAAGCACCACTAAGGGTAGCCTTTAATGGTGTTTCAAGGTCATAGTCATATTCTGAATAGGGAGATACTTTTTTGTAAGTTTCACTTCCGTCTTCATAAGTTACAGAAGAGTGCATGGTTGTTTCAAAAACATCGCTCATGTTAAAGAAAGTTGGTGTAGCTATTGATACACCTAACCTCACTTCATTTACAGGCTTGTATATTACCCCCAATTTTCCGTTATATCCTGTTCCGTTTGTGCGTAAGTAGGTGTCAAACTGTAGTTCATTGAAGTACTGGATATTGTTTTGTTCATCCCATTCACGCAATTCGGTAGATTCCTTGTAATATGCATCAATAATGCCTAATGAAACTCCCAGATAAAGTTTGTGATTAAGATTGAGCCCAGCCACCACTGAATATTCATTGATATATCCTTGTCTTGAAAAGCTCTTTCTCTGGCTCTGTCCGTAGCCGTCTTCTTCGATGTCGTGCCAGTAAACATCATTATCTTCATCGTATAAAAGAAGGTCTGTGTCCCATGCAAGTTGTTCGTAAAAATCACTCCATGTGCCCACAGTTGCATTGTCTGCAAAATAATCCATTATTGAGCCGTTCATGTTTTTTGCACCTGCAAGCGCAGTACTGTTAAAATCTTTCAGCCTGTTAAACCCGATGCCGACGTTTATGCTAATCAATCCGGTTTCACCCTGGTTTGATGTTGGTAATGCAGTAACATAGCTTAGATTGTTGAAAGTGAAGTTGTATTTACTGTCGCTCATCAGGTTGTTGCGGTATGTTGATTCAATGGAATTGTGTCCGAAGCTGGGTGTAAAAACCAGTTCGGAGGATCTGTAAAGCCCCATTCCGGCAGGATTGATGCTCACTGATGTGAAATCACCTCCAAGCGCCCCGAATGCATTGCCCATTCCTCCTGCGCGGGCAGTTCCCTGAACCTTGAAGTTGGAAAAACGCAATACATCGGCAAGGTCCTGAGCCTGGCTCGATATGGATACTGCAAAAAATAAAGTCAATATTGTTATTACTCTTTTCATAACTGTAATACTAATGGGTTAATAATATTGTTACATCAACTTTGCCCTTTATTCTACCTTCTGCCTGATGAAGATGATGAAGATCTTGAACCTCCTGAACNNGGGGGCGCTGTAGCTGCCACTGCTGCTGCCTCTTGACGGAGCGCTGTAAGTGCTTCCGGATTTGGTAGAGACTGAAGACGGTGTCCTATATGTGTTGGTTGAACCACTACTGCCTGAACTTCTGTTATATGTGGAATTTGTCCTGTATGTTCTGTTGTAAGTTGAAGTTGACGGAGCAGCAGCTGAACCTGATTTGCTCTGGGTAACCACTCTCGGAGTAGTCGTGGCACTGCTTGCAGGTCTTGTGTAAGTTCTTGTTGCAGATGTGCTCCCCGGGCGGGTGTATGTCTGTGTATGTGCACTGCTGCCGATATTGGCATCAGACCTTCTTTTTTCGCTGGCAACACTGTTCAATGCCGGTGTGCGCTGCCCGGAAACAGATTGTGCGCTTCGCACTCCGGAGCTTGANNAGATGATGCCCGGACACCGGAAGAAGTTGACCTTCTGCCACTGTCGCTGCCATACATTACACTTGTATTGGTGGAGCGTCTTTGTCCGTACCGGTAATTTTCTGAATCAATATACCGAATATTGCCATATCCATACCATGAATTATAGGGATATCCCCAGCCATAATAGGAGTAATAGGGGCTATACCATGGGCTGTAATAATATGGAGAATAATAACCTCCCCATCCCCAGCTATAGTAGGGGGAGTACCAGCGGCTTCCCCATCCCATTGAGTATGACCAGTATGGTGAATACCAGGAAGAATAATACCAGGGATCATAATAGAAAGGATCATAATACCAGCTGTCCCAGTAAAACGGATCATAGAAGTAGGGACGATGAAAACGGCGGATTCGGTATGCATAATCCAAACTCTGACCATCGTAATAATTATTAATTACATATTTCACATCATCATCATTATAATAGACAGTGGTGTCACTGTCATATAAATCATACTGATCCATGCTGTAAACAAGCGCATCAGCATCTCTTTCGGTAGCGTCGAATATGTAGTTGCTCATGGTTTGAGAGCCCTCTTCATTTTCCTTTATGTCGCTTATAATCATCCTGCGAGCTGATTTTTCAGCATCCTCTTTTTTCGAAACGCTCTCCTTCTCCATTGAAATGGGCGGCGGTATGCTCCCCGGATTGAAATATATATCATCAGTATAGGAACTGGTGATATAACTCCCCGAGGTACATGCACCCAAAAAGAGCGTAGCCATTGTTAAAATTGCGAATCCTGATTTCATAACACATCCTCCAGATTTATATATTTCCTAAAATATTTACTTTCTTTACAAACTCTAAATTAGTACAAATAAAGTGCAAAATTTGTACCAACATACACAAAATGACTAAAAAACTAACATCACGAAGTGATAATTATTCACAATGGTATCAGGATCTGGTGATTAAGGCTGATATGGCCGAAAATTCTGCAGTAAGGGGTTGTATGGTGATAAAACCCTATGGTTATGCTATTTGGGAGAAGATGCAGGCAGAGCTCGACCGGATGTTTAAAGAAACAGGGCATGTGAATGCCTATTTTCCGCTCTTTATTCCTAAATCATTTTTTAACAAGGAGGCTGATCATGTTGAAGGATTTGCCAAGGAGTGTGCGGTTGTCACCCATTATCGCCTGAAAAATGATAAAGAAACTGGCAAAATAGTAGTTGATCCGGATGCAAAGCTGGAAGAAGAACTCATAATCAGGCCTACTTCCGAGACCATAATCTGGCATACCTACCGCAACTGGATTCAGTCCCACCGAGATTTACCACTTCTTATCAACCAGTGGGCAAATGTGGTACGCTGGGAAATGCGTACCCGCCTGTTTCTGCGAACGGCAGAATTTCTCTGGCAGGAGGGGCATACTGCCCATGCTACAAAAGATGAAGCCATAGAGGAGGCAATGAAAATGATAAATGTTTATGCAGATTTTGCCGAGAATTATATGGCAATGCCGGTAGTGAAAGGGGTAAAGACCGAGAGCGAACGGTTTGCGGGCGCATTGGATACATACACCATCGAAGCATTGATGCAGGATGGAAAAGCATTGCAGTCGGGCACTTCCCACTTTTTAGGACAGAACTTTGCAAAAGCCTTTGATGTGAAATTCACCAATAAGGAAGGGGTAGAAGAATATGTCTGGGCTACTTCGTGGGGGGTTTCAACCCGGTTGATTGGCGGTTTAATAATGGCACATTCCGATGATAATGGGCTGGTTTTGCCACCTAAGCTGGCACCAATTCAGGTTGTTGTTGTGCCTATTTATAAAAAACTGGAGCAGTTAGCTATAATTTCAGAGGAAGTTGAGAAAATTGTTGACGACTTGAAAAAAGCGGGAATTTCAGTGAAATTTGACGACAGCGATCAGAAAAAACCGGGCTGGAAATTTGCCGAATATGAACTGAAAGGAGTGCCTGTTCGCCTGGCGATAGGACCCCGCGACCTTGAAAATAGAACCGTTGAAGTAGCACGTCGCGATACGCTGGAAAAATCAGTTGTGCCCATAGAGGGGATTACTGAATATGTGGAAAACCTTCTGGAAGAAATTCAGCAGAACATTTTCAGGAAGGCGCTTGACTTCCGAGCTCAAAATACAAACAAAGCAGACACCTGGGAAGAGTTTAAGGAAATCATTGAGAATAAAGGGGGATTTGTTTCTGCTCATTGGGACGGAACACCGGAAACTGAAGAGAAAATAAAAATGGAAACTAAGGCAACGGTTCGTTGCATACCGCTTGATAATGAGCTGGAAGAAGGCAAATGTATCTACTCGGGCAAACCTTCAAAACAACGGGTTTTGTTTGCAATTGCCTATTAGTTTTGTTAATTTTCACCCGTGAAGCTGCCTTCACGGATAGCTTTGCCGCATTCTCCGGATTGCTTTAAGGCACCGGATCTGTTTATCATTGCTGTTGCTGATGAGATGTAACTGAAAAATTAATTTAAAAATTATGGAAAGTGTTGTTGACAGGTTTATCCGTTATGCAAAAGAACACACAACATCTGATCCGAACAGTGCTTCTTTCCCAAGCACCGAAAGACAGGTAGTCTTTATGAAAAAGCTGGAAGCAGAGTTGAAGGAAATCGGTTTGCACGAGGTTGAATTGGACAAAAATGGCTATTTGATGGCCACAATTCCGGCAAATATAACTGATCAGCTCCCCGTAATAGGTTTTATTGCCCATGTGGATACCAGTCCCGATTTTGCCGGCGAAAATGTGCAGCCCCAGATTGTTGAAAATTACAATGGAAATCCCATTAAGCTGAAAAACGGAGTAACCATCAATTCTGATGAATTTCCGGAAATTTTACAATATAAAGGGCAGGATATTATTACTGCCGATGGCACAACCTTGTTAGGCGCCGATGATAAAGCAGGAGTTGCCGAAATTGTTACAGCAGCTGAGTTATTGTTGAAAACCAGCAAGATAAGGCACGGGAAAATCCGGATTGCATTCACCCCGGATGAGGAAATCGGCAGGGGCGCAGATAAATTCGATGTGAAAAAGTTTGGTGCTGATTTTGCCTATACACTTGACGGAAGTGAGGTTGGTGAACTGGAGTATGAAAATTTCAATGCTGCCGGTGTCAAAATTACAATTCAAGGCAGAAGCGTTCATCCCGGTTATGCAAAAAATAAAATGATAAATGCGGTATTGACGGCACAAAAGATAATTTCTATGCTTCCACCGGTGCAGCGCCCTGAACACACCGACGGATATGAAGGATTTTTTCATGTGACATCGCTGAACGGAAATGTGGAAGAGGCTGAAATCCGGCTGATTATCCGGGATCACGATTTTGACAAATTTGTAGCGAAGAAAAAACTGATGAGTGAAATTGTCAGGCTTGTGAATATGGGATACGGTCAGGAACTGGTTGCTATAGAGATGAATGACCAGTATTACAACATGCGTCAAAAGATTGAACCGGTTATATATGTGGTTGAGCTGGCAAAGGAGGCTATGCGAAAAGCCGGAATTTCTCCGAAAATCAAAGCGATTCGCGGAGGCACCGATGGCGCCAGGCTGTCATACGAAGGATTGCCCTGTCCCAATATTTTTACTGGAGGGCATAATTTTCACGGACCCTATGAATTCATTCCCGTTCCTTCCATGCTGAAGGCAGTAGAAGTTATTATGAACATTGCTGAACTCGCGGCAGCTAATATTATAGCGGGGATAAATAATAATTATTAAGTCAGATATTGATTTCTGCTTCAAATGCGTAACTTTGAAAAAGAAATTTCTCTTACTTTATTCAAATTCAGTTTAGAAGTTCATGTTTAACCGCTTTTTTGAGAATATAAAAAAGAACCGTCTTTTTGAACCGCACCATAAAATATTATTGGCAGTGAGCGGTGGAATTGACAGTATGGTTATGTTGAATTTGTTTGAAAAATCAAATTTCAATTACGGTGTGGTGCATTGCAATTTTCAGCTTCGCGGTGCCGATTCCGACAAAGATGAAGATTTTGTTAGACAGCACGTTCTGGTTCACGGCACACCCTTTTTTTTCAATCGTTTTGAAACGGAAGAATATGCAGATTTAAACGGCATTTCGATTGAAATGGCTGCACGGGAATTGCGTTACCGCTACTTTGAACAAATACGCACGGAAAATAATTTTGACTTTATTGCCACAGCACACCACTTGGACGATTTGCTTGAAACTTTCTTTTTAAACTTGACCCGAAAAACCGGAATTCGAGGATTGACAGGCATTAAGGAAAAATCGGGACAACTCATTCGCCCCATGCTTTTTACAAACCGAAAAGAGATTGAAGATTTTGCCCGCGAGAGCTTTATCTCTTTTCGTGAAGACCGCACAAACAGCGAAGTAGTCTATCAGCGAAACTTTATCCGCCACCGGATTTTTCCGCTTTTTCTCTCAATGAATCCTGCCTTTGACAGCAATCTTGCAGAAACCATCAAAAATCTTAGGGAAACAGAGGAGGTTTACACTTTCTTTATTGAAAAAGAGAAAGAGAAAATCATTTCGCAAAGCGAAAATGAACTTTCTGTTGAAATTGAAGAACTACTAAAATCACCATTTCCCGATACTTTACTTTTTGAAATTCTTTCCGCTTTTAATTTTAATCCGAAGGTTTCAATACAGGTTTTTCAGAGCCTTTTAAATCCGCCCGGGAAACAGTTTTTTTCTAAAAGTCACCGGCTGGTAAAAGACAGAAAGTATCTTTTCGTCACGCCTCTGCCCGACTCCGAAAAACGTATTTTTTATATCGAAGAAGATGATTTGGAATTATTTGCCCCATTTGATTTGACTATTGAGAAAGTTGGAGCTGATAATTTTCAACTTGTTAAAGATAAGAATATTGCATGTGTCAGCTTCGATAAACTTGACTTTCCGCTACTCATCAGAAAATGGCAACAGGGTGATTACTTCAAACCGTTAGGGATGAGTGGATTTAAGAAAATCAGTGATTTTCTTATTGATGAGAAAGTGCCCATACACAAAAAAGAGAATGTCTGGCTGCTCTGCAGCGGTCGCAAAGTGGTATGGATTATGGGTTACCGCATCGACGACCGGTTTAAAATTACTTCGGATACGAAAACAGTATTAAAAATTGAGATTAAAATGAACTGATGGCTTTGAAAAACGTGAAAGTTTTAGTCTATTTCTCATAAAAATATTTTTTCCTTTAAACTTTAGTTTCACTAAATGGTTTGTTTAGATGTAGAAATTAAAAAAATCAACATTTGATTTAGGAAAACTGATTTTATGAGCCACTATCATATTAAAATTGGTACTTTTTTACTAATTTTTTTAAACGCATATAGTTCTGTTTTTGGACAATCTGTCATAAATCCGGCTGCAAAAGCGGATGATGTGGAAATTGGGATTGTTGAGCATCTGGATGAATTCCTTCCTAATGATATTTTGCTTATCAATGAGCAGGGAGAAGAGGTTTTGCTGACGGAAATCATTGATAAGCCGTCTGTCATCAATTTTGTGTACTACCGTTGCCCCGGTATCTGCAGTCCGCTGATGGAGGCAGTTGCAGGGGTGATGAACAAATCTGAGCTGGTTGCCGGCAAAGATTATCAGGTGCTCACCATCAGTTTTGANNGAAAAAGCAAGGGAAGCCAAAGATGGCTGGTTGTTTTTTACCGGAGACAGTGCAAGCCTTGCAAAAGCCACACAAGCAACAGGATTTAAGTACAAACGCAGAGGTAACGATTTTTTACACGCTTCATCGCTGACGGTCGTCAGTCCCGACGGGAAAATTACCCGTTACCTGAACGGAATGTATTTTCTCCCTTTTGAATGGAAAATGGCTATTGTTGAGGCATCTAAGGGAATTTCCGGTCCGACGCTGAACAAAGTGTTGCGGTTTTGTTTCACCTATGACCCGGTAGGTCAGGGATATGTATTGAATATTACCAAGTTGGGAGGTATTGCGATACTGTTTTTTGCAACAGTTTTACTGTTGTTTCTTATATTTAAACCCAGAAAAATAAAAAATACAACAACATAATAAATGGATTCTGCACACATTATGAATGAAGTAAATTATTTAAAATATCAGGGGAGATTTAAAGGTTTTTTAGGTTGGATTTTTTCAACCGACCACAAGCGCATAGGGCTTCTCTATCTTTATTCTATGGCTACTATGTTTTCGGTAGGGCTGTTGTTGGGGCTCGCCATGAAACTTGAATTGATAGCTCCGGGAAAGACTATTATGGAAGCACAGACTTACAATGCAACATTTACCGTTCACGGGGTTATTATGATTTTTATGGTGGTGGTGCCCGGCTTACCTGCCGTTTTCGGCAATTTTTTGCTGCCGCTTATGATTGGGGCAAAAGATGTGGCATTCCCGAAACTGAACCTCCTTTCGTGGTGGCTCTATGTTCTCGGTGTTTTCCTGGTACTTTCAGCCCTTCTTTTTGGCTCCGGAACCCCGGATACCGGATGGACTTTTTATGCGCCTTACAGTTTCAAGTCAGGCACAAATCTGCTTCCGGCAATATTTGGCGCTTTTGTTCTGGGATTTTCGTCCATCCTCACCGGGTTGAATTTTCTGGTCACCATCCACCGGATGCGCTGTCCGGGTATGAAATGGACAAAGATGCCACTGTTTGTCTGGACTTTATACGGTACAGCGTGGATTCAGTTGCTGGCAACACCTGTAATTGGAATCACACTGGTTTTGGTAGCTCTTGAGCGGATTTTCGGAATAGGTATATTTGATCCGGCTTTGGGCGGCGATCCCATTTTATACCAGCACCTGTTTTGGATTTATTCCCATCCCGCTGTATATATCATGATTCTCCCGGCAATGGGAGCAGTTTCAGAAATCATACCCACTTTTGCCCAGAAGCATGTTTTTGGTTATAAGGCAATTATCGCTTCAACTATGGCAATTGCCTTTTTGGGTTATCTGGTGTGGGGGCATCATATGTTTACGGCAGGAATGAGCGGGACAGCTCAATACTATTTTTCATTGCTCACATTTTTGGTTGCAATCCCAAGTGCAATAAAAGTATTTAACTGGATTTCAACAATGTATAAGGGGGCTATTAATCTTCAGACACCATTCTATTGGGCAGCATCATTTGTTTTTGTGTTTATGATTGGCGGACTCAGCGGGCTGGTGCTTGGAGCATTGGCAACCAATATATATGTTCACGACACTGCCTTTGTGGTTGCGCATTTCCATTATATTGTATTTGGCGGTACCGGTTTTGCTTTCTTCGCAGCAATACACTACTGGTTTCCCAAAATTTTTGGAAGAATGTATGATACATCATGGGCAAATATCGGATGGCTCATTTTTTTCATTGGATTTTTAACACTTTATACTCCGATGTTCTATCTTGGAATGATGGGAATGCCACGNNACGGAACAACATTAGAATGGTCGGTATCTTCGCCCCCACCGGTTGAAAATTTCGATACAATACCTGAAATCAAAGAAAACGAAAGACCTTACAATTATTAAAACTATAGTATATGGAACAGGCAAAACACATAGCTGAGCATTATGACCCCGAAGCTTCCAAAATTGGAATGTGGCTGCTGATTTTCACTGAACTGCTCCTGTTTGGTGTGCTTTTCGTGATTTATGCCGTTTACCGCTATTTAAACCATGATGCATTTCATCTGGCGGCTGAAGAGCTTGATACTTTTATGGGAGCAATAAATACTGTAATATTATTGCTGAGCAGTATGACAATTGCCATGGCAACTACAGCTTTGCAAAAAAGAAACAAATCGCTCACCTTAATCCTGGCGGGAATTACTATACTGTTAGGTATGATTTTCCTGGTAAATAAATATGTGGAGTGGGGTGGCAAATTTGCCCATGGCATTTTTCCGGGTTCCGAATATCTAACGGAAATGCTGAGTCAGGGTGAAATACTGTTTTTTGGGCTCTATTTTGTGATGACGGGGTTGCATGTGCTTCATTTGATCATTGGCATTGTGCTTATATCTGTCACGATGTGGAAAATTAACTCAGGAAAAGTTCATGCAGAGCGTGCTTCATTACTTGAAAACTCAGGATTGTACTGGCATCTGGTGGATATTATCTGGATATTCCTGTTCCCGTTGTTTTATCTCATTAACTAAAATTTGTTTTCATGGAAAAAGAAAAACCTTATGTAGTCCCATATCGGCTTTATTCTAATGTGCTCATTACCCTTTTGGCATTAACCTTTTTTTCGGTTGCAATTACACTGATTGATCTGGGGAATATTTCTATTGTAGTGGCATTGGTCATTGCATCAGTTAAGGCATTTTTAGTTTTAAAATATTTCATGCACCTGAAATATGATAAGCCCTACTTTGTGATCATGGTAATTTTTGTTTTTTCCATAATTCTTGTCACGATTGTTGTTACCTTTTTAGATTATTTATACAGATAAAAAAGCATGTATAGTTCGGATATTACGCAGGCATCTAATTTTGTGAAGGGGGTTGATACCGCCTTTTATGTTATTCTCGGGATTTCATTCTTTTTCCTGATTGGACTGACCACCGTAATGCTGGTATTCATTTACAAATATAACCGGAAAAGNNTGGGCAGGCTGGAAACCAATGCTCAAAGCACCGGATGATGCAATGGAAGTCACTGTTTATGGGCGGATGTGGAATTTTATGTTTGAATACGAGAACGGGAAGCGTGCAGATACTCTATATTTGCCAAAGGATAAACCGGTTAAGTTAAATCTTGTTGCCATGGATGTTATCCACAGCTTATATATTCCCGCTTTTCGCGTGAAACAGGATATGGTTCCGGGGAAGAAGAACAACTTTATGTGGTTTGAACCGCAGCAAACCGGTACCTATGAACTCTATTGTGCAGAATATTGCGGGCTTCAGCATTCATATATGTATTCCTATGTGAAGGTAATGGAAGATTCTGTTTTCCAGTCGTGGATGACAGACACTACATTGGTAGCCACTACTGC
>MTKW01006397.1_pt1 | contig 16786 bp, 17 predicted proteins | sample 1042761 | NCBI WGS metagenome assembly MTKW01 (sample SAMN06205366, study PRJNA360243) | anaerobic digester metagenome | biome: Wastewater treatment plant; feature: Anaerobic digester sludge; material: sludge; isolation source: anaerobic digester fed with sludge from wastewater treatment plant ... | reverse complement strand
TTCTAATAGTTTTGCCCAAATGGTATAGTCCATACTTATTATACCATTATGCTGTTATATAGAAATCTTTATAATTATATAAGTTCAGATACTATGGATTTTAATTCCTATTAGCAAAATCTGAACTTATTGACTAATTTATTAAATTTATATTTTTTAAGCCTTATTGGTCAATATTCCCTGGTTATGACTCTTGCTTTGGATCTGGTTCTGGATCTGGTTCTGGATCTGGTTCTGGTTCTGGATCTGGTTCCGGATCTGGATCTGGTTCCGGTTCTGGATTCAAGACTATTATGGTTCTTTTTTCTGGTTTAGCTGCATTACCTGCTTTATCTGATACATTATAAGTGATAATATATTCTCCAGGCTTTGTAGTATCTATCTTTCCTGGGCTATATGAAATAACCATCAAAGATGTGATATCCCCATCAACATCATCTATTGCCTGGGCTCCTGGGTCCTTAAAAGTATCTCCAACATTGAGGGTTATTGTCTTATCACCATTTAAAGTTATCACTGGTGGTTCCCTATCCTTAGGACCATTAACAGTAACATTTATTTGCTTTGAAATTCCCCCTACACTTACGGTTATAGTTGCATTACCAGGAGCAATAGCTGATACTATACCAATATCACTTACAGAGACTATATTAGGATTTGAGGATATATAATTTAAGTCTCCTGGATCAAATAGTTTTTCATATCCTAGATTAGTTGTGCCCTTTGCAGTAATTTCTGCTTTTTCTCCAATATCTAATATATTCTTAGAAAGATTGGCAATTAATGTTTCTAGTTTATCTTCAGTAGGGTCCTGCTTATCTGGTGCTATGGTTATTCCATACAATTCTTTTATAAGTTCTACCCTTTTTTGTTGGTCTATTATCCAATAGGAAAGGGAATTTAAATTGCCAAATTCACCTGGCATGGTACGAATATTTATATCTTCCCTATCTATATTCTTCCCAAATAATGCAAGAGCTGCAATTTGGTTTAATTCTAAATTGGTTTTTATATTTCTTTTAAGGCTTTGATATATCTTAGGCAATGCTGTAAATTTATTAGACTTTTTTAGGGATTCAAAGGTTGCCATTAAAATTTTCTGTTGGTTTTCCACCCTATCAATATCTCCCCTTGGTAAATGTCTATAGCGGGCAAAGTATAGTAGCTTATAACCATCTAATCTTTGATATCCTTTTTCCACAATTACTTTACTTCTGTCCCTTCCATGCTTTCTATAGAGGTCGTAAGGAATTTCCATTTCCACTCCACCAATAGCATCTACTATCTCCTTCACCACATCCATATCTACTGCCACATAATAGTTTAAAGGTATCCCCCCTAAAAGCTCACTGGCAGTATCCATAAGGTACTTAAATCCATCTTCCTCCCGGTCTTCTCCTTTTCCAAATCTATACCCATAACCAAAGGCTGAATTGAATTTATCTTTGCCTGTTCTATGGGCTATTGGTACAAAGCTGTCCCTAGGAATGGATAGCATTTCTACTTTCTGTTCCTTTAAATTTATTGTTACCACTATATTAGTATCTGTTCTAAATAGGCTGCTGGTTTTACTTCGACCTTCATCTTTATCAAAGCCAACTAATAATACATTGACGATATTTTTATCAAATTGGGCACCAATATCTATTTCGTCATCTTCAGGGATAAATAAATCCTGGGGATTTTTTAGTTTATTATAATAACTAAATCCGTAGGCTATCCCCGATATTATTAATGATGCAAGTATTATAATTATGGTATAAAATCTTTTTTTGTTTTTTATTTTTGTTTTTTTCCTGGATACCCTTTCCATGAAAACACTTCTTTCTATTTTGAAAATAATAAATCCTTCAATAATAAAACTCTTTATCTATTATGAAGGATTTTCAATCTATATTCAATGGTTAAATGTGACTATTTTTATGTGTATTTATTACTTTTCTCATTTCCAGTTATATTTTGCAATAGATCTAAGTTTTCTAATGCTTTTCCTGTTCCATATGCAACACAGGATATGGCATTCTCTGCCACATGTACTGGCACCCCTGTATTCTCTTCCATCAATTTGTCTAAACCGTATAGTAATGCCCCTCCACCGGTCATAAATATCCCTTTATCACTTATATCCGCTGCTAATTCTGGTGGAGTTTTTTCTAGTATTGCCCTTACTCCATCTATTATTGTTATAATCGTTTCGGCTAAAGCCTCTCTCATTTCTTCTGAGCCTATTGAAATGGTCTTAGGCAATCCTGATACTAAATCTCTACCCCTTATATCCATAAATACTTCTTCTTCCCTAGGATATGCTGTCCCAATATTGATTTTAAGGTCTTCTGCTGTTCTATCTCCTATTAGTAGATTATGGGCTTTTCTCATATGTCTTATGATGGCCTCATCAAATTTATCTCCGGCAAATTTTATTGAGGAATTTACTACTATTCCTCCTAAGGATAGGACAGCAATATCAGTGGTCCCTCCCCCTATATCCACCACCATATTACCTGAGGGTTGGGTTATATCCATATCTGCACCTATTGCCGCTGCCACAGGTTCTTCTATAATAAAGGGTTTGCTCGCCCCTGCCTGTAATACTGCCTCTTCCACTGCCCGTTTTTCTACTTCTGTCACTCCACTGGGTACTCCCACCATAACCCTAGGTCGAAAAATTTTCCTGCCACAAGTTGTCCTAATAAAATACTTTAACATTCTTTGAGTAATACTAAAATCTGATATAACTCCATCTCTCAAGGGTCTTATAGCCACAATATTTCCAGGTGTCCTACCTAGCATTCTACGGGCCTCTTCCCCCACTGCCAAAATTTTATTTGTATTGGTATCAATAGCTACCACAGAAGGCTCTTGTAATACTACTCCCTTATTTTTTATGTAGACTAATACACTGGCTGTCCCTAAATCAATTCCAATATCTGTTTTAAGACTAAACATTGTGACCAAACAACCCCTTTTTCTATTTTTTTACTTTCAATGTATAAATATCTAAAAATAAATACATATCTTTAGTTTCTAATAATTGTATAAAGTTTACAAGTATTATTCTATCATTTTTAGATACTATTTAAAATACCTTTTAGGTAATTTGTTGAAAAAGAAGGTTATTGCAAATTTAAAATAAAAATCAGTAGACGGAACTTACCCACCCCTACTGATTTTTCTTAATTATATAATGGACTCTCTACCTTTATATTTCATTTTTGTGGCCAGGCCGCCTCGTAAATGCCTTTCTGCCTTGTTTTTTTCTAATACCCTTTTTACATCCTTAGCAATCTGGGGATTTATCTTTGGAAGCCTCTCGGTAACATCCTTATGCACTGTTGACTTACTTACTCCAAATATTTTTGCAGTTTCTCGCACTGTAGCATTAGTTTCTATAATATAGTGGGCAATTTCTACTGCTCTTTCTTCTATATATCCCTTCATCGAGGAACCTCCTTCATTGAAAGCCTTTTTTTAATTATTATGCAATTGAAGGGGGTAATATGTTAGTTATATTGGGATAGAGAAGGTATTCCTTTTGGGTATGGGGTATGGGATATGGGATATGCTATAGGGTATTTCTATAGGGTATGGGGTATGGGATAGGGAGCAGGGGATAAGAACAATTGCTAGTTTTATTTGTTAATTGAAAGGTTTTTTGTATAAAATATGGTTTATTTTGGACATAATACCAATGGAGGTGTTTTATATGAGGAAGAGATTATTTTCTAAAAAACTCAGTAAGGAAAATTTAGTTAGATTTTTTAATAAAGAAGGTTTTTATGTAGTAGTGTTCTTATGTATTGCGATTATTGCAACTACTGCTGTTTATGTTATGAGAAACAATATGGATTATTTTAGTAGGGGAGAGGGTAATGATGAAATTGCTGACCGCTATGATGACCATGAATATTTTCAACCAGAAAATATTGAACCCTCCCCTAATGAAGAACAACAATCTTTAGAAGAAAATAGTGATGAGAATAAGGAAGTCCCTAATGAAGAACCTAAAGAAGGGGAAAAAGAAAATATAAAGAAGGGTGATGTTGAAAAAGCTAGCCCTGTAGATATAATACCTGAGAATGGGAAAGCGGTAATTTCTACAAAAATTAATAATAGGTCTGCTAAGGATATTCTAAATAAAATGAAAAATCCGGTAGAATCCACTTTAATTACTATGGATTTTAGTTTTCAAAGTATTCCTGTTTTTTCTAACACCTTAAATGAATATAGATCTGACCATCAGGGCATTGATATTGGTGCAGAAAAAGGGGCAAAAGTAAGAGCCTCCATGGATGGTAAGGTGGTGGAAATTATCCAGGATCCAAGGGTGGGGATGCTGGTTATCATTGACCATGGTAATGAAGTAATAACCAAATATGGCAATTTAGATAAGGATGTGGAAGTAACTAAAAATCAACAGGTTAAACAGGGAGATGTTCTTGGAAAGGTCGGGAACACAGCTATGTTTGAAATAAATGATGAGCCTCATGTCCATTTTGAAATATGGGAAGGGGATAAACCTGTAGATCCTAAGAATTATATTAAGGAGTTGGAAAGTGAGGGATAGGCTGTAGGGTATTTTTTTGGAGTATGGGATAGGGGATATAACGAGTTCATCCTGAAAATAGGGGTAGCCTGTGGTTGTCCGTTAACTTTATGATAAGTAATTAAGCAAAACCTTAAAATCTGTATAAGATTTTAAGGTTTTATTTGTACTATCTCTACTCCTTGATAATAGTGTTTTAATATTTCTGTATAGATTTTTCCTTCCTTTGCCATTCCATCTGCACCAAATTGGCTCATTCCTACACCATGGCCATATCCTATTACCGAAAAATATATCTCCTCATCTTTTATATCTATAGTAAAGCCAGAGGACCTCAATTGAAAGGCTTCCCTGATTTCCCGGCCGGAAAATATCTTATTACCTATTTTGATTTCTCCTACCTTTCCCCCCTCTGTTCTTTTTATTATGTTTATTTCATTTTCTATGTTTTTCTTATCCACTTTCAAATCCGACTGTTTTTTCGTTAATATCTGTATAAATTCTTCTACAGGCACCTTTTCACTGGATTTCATAAAGGGGGACTTTTCTTCGTATGGGCTATCTACACTTCTTAAATAAGGTACCTTTGCTACAAAGTAATCCTCAGAGTTTTCTGTTTTTCCTCCACTGGTAGAGTGAAATAGTGGATCAATAGGTTCTCCATCATAGGTTATTATTTGGCCCTTTGTGGAGGTTATTGCCTGTATCAGCTTATTCCAAAGTTTTACATGGTCTAATAATCCAAGGTTTTTATCCTCTTCCCATGCCTTAAATCTATCTTCTTTATTTATCCAAGCTTGACAATGTCTATAATCAGTACATACATCATATTCTGGGTGAGCTTCACTGGGTTGGGCTCCAAATTCCGTCATCCTTCTAATTGTATAGGTCCGAGCTGCTATTGCCTGTGCCTTAAGAGCTTCTACTTCAAAGGTCGCTGGCATTTCTGCCGCCACTACTCCTACAATATATTCTTCAAGACTTAATTTCATCTCTGTATTATCTTTATGGTTTAATACCCTTATTTGGATATCCTCTCCCGGGGGTAAATCTAACATCTTTTCTCCCTCTGGGGTCATATTGCATCCTCGTATAATAAAAAAAGGAATTATAATTACTATAATTATTATAATTAAAACAACATAGCCTATTAGCTTCACATTCTTCCCCCTTATGTAATGATTGTCCTATAGTTTGATTTATTAAACCTTGAATTACTTTTATTATAATACATATTCCCTCAAAATATAAAATATACTTTTTAAATTTTTTTACATTTCCCGGGAAATTGCGACAGGAAAAAGGAAATTATGGGATATGGGATATAGGGTACGGAATTTGAGATATAAGCTATGGAGCAAAAAAAATGGTAATACCTCTATATATTTTTTTGTAATAAAAAGGGACCTTTTGGCCCCTGATTTTTATTTTCTATATATGATTGCGCCTAGTTGCTTTAGCTTATCTTCGATATGGTCATAGCCTCTGTCTATGTGGTAGATATTGTCTATTATTGTTTTTCCTTCTGCCACTATCCCTGCTAGTACTAATGCTGCCCCCGCCCTAAGATCTGTTGCATTGACCCGGGCCCCTGATAAAAAATTCTTTCCTTCTATTATAGCTGTTCTTCTATCTATTCGGATATTGGCACCCATTTTTCTTAATTCATCCACATGCATAAATCGATTTTCAAATACCGTTTCTACTATCATACTAGTACCTTTTGCTAGAGAAAGCATTGCCATCATTTGGGCCTGCATATCTGTTGGAAATCCCGGGTAGGGCATTGTCTTTATATCTATTTTCTTTATTTCATCTGGTCCCACTACCCTAATGACTTCATCCTCTACTTCTTCGATATGGACCCCCGCTTCCCTTAATTTTGCTACTAAGGGATGAAGGTGAAAATTTACCACATTTTCTATTATGATATCTCCCTTGGACATTGCTGCCCCTACCATAAAGGTTCCTGCTTCTATCCTGTCGGGTATTACCCTATGTCTTCCTCCCCTAAGCTCTTTTACACCGTCTATTCTAATGGTATCTGTGCCTGCTCCAATCACTTTACCGCCAATTTTATTTAGAAAATTTGCTAAATCTACAATTTCAGGTTCCTCTGCCGCATTTTCTATAATTGTCTGTCCTTCTGCTAAAGTAGCTGCCATCATGATATTCTCTGTGGCACCCACACTGGGAAAGTCAAGATATATCGTCGTTCCCTTTAGTCTTTCTGCTTTAGCTTGGATAAACCCGCTACCTATATTTATCTTTGCCCCTAAAGCTTCAAATCCCTTAAGGTGTAAATCAATTGGCCGGGAACCGATGGCACATCCTCCAGGTAATGATATTCTAATGCTTCCCACTCTTGCTAATAATGGACCCATAACTAAAAATGATGCCCGCATTTTTCCAGTTAGGCTATAGGGTACCTCATTATTATCAATATTTTTACTATAGATTTCTACCTCACTGGGTTTAGCCTTTTTTACATCTGCACCTAATGTTGTCAATAGTTCACAGAGTACATCTACATCCATTAAATCAGGTATATCTTCTAGTATACATTTATCCCTTGATAACAATGTTGCTGCAAGAATCGGTAGAACTGAGTTTTTAGCACCACTTACTCTAACTCTACCTCTAAGGGGGGGACTTTTTTCTACTATTATTTTCCCCAAACTGGCACCCCCATTTCTTTTTTAATAATCAGTAGCTATTAATGGTGTTCCAATCCATATAAAGGCCTTATTAAGGTCATCACTGCTCTTCATAGCTATATTTAAGTTTACCCTTTCACCAGCTAATTGTATAGCATCTGCTAATTTTGGACTGTAACCAGTGTAGCTTAATAAATCACCTTCTTCAAATACTTCCATTCCTTCCTGTATTTCTCCTCCTATGGAATTAAATGTTTTATTTATCACATCTTTCATTATAACAGTATTCATTTTATTTGAAAAGCTCCCGCCTACTGTAATATCATATTCAAAACTAAAGCCTGTAGCCACAAAATAGTCTAAAATAATGTTTTCTAATTCTGAAATATTTTTATAATCCTTTAACAGAAATAAGTCCACCAATAAATAGCTTTCTTTTTGGAAATTATTACTTTTAAAGTCATCCATTACTATAGTTACTGTTATATCCTCATTATCTTGGTTTATAAGCTTTACCTGATTATAGTATTCCTCTTGAAAGTTTTCTATTATTGACCCTTCCTCCAGTCCTAAAAGACGGGCACAATCTAATACTATATCCTCCATATCATCTAGGGAATAATTTTCTCCAATTGATTGACCCCATATTGTGATATTTGTATATTCTAAACTGCCCTTACTTGCTGCTAATGCTGTTAATAGTACTANNTATTTTTCTCCAACCTTTTTTCATTATCCTACCTCCTAATTTTCCAAATAAGAAAAGGGAAGTAGATATAGAGGCGAATTAGTAAAAGGGGGATAAAACAATTCAGCTCTATTCTCAAACCTCCCTAGTCTTTAAAATTATTTCCAGGAAGGTGTTGATTTATACCTATTTTTTTTATTTTATTTTTAATTACTACTTATATTTATTATTAAACTTTATTAAACTATCTATTCCATAATAAGTTTGGTAAAATTAAATTAAAATACTAGTTTTTGAATTTTTTATTATTTTAAATTTGGGATAAGGGATATACTATGGAGTATTCCTTTTGGGTATGGGATATGGGGCAGGGAGATAATATGCAAAGGAGGATTTTTATGTTAGTTGTGGAGAATCTTTCTAAAAATTATGGAAAATTAAAGGCTTTGTCTGAGGTAAGTTTTCATATAAAATCTGGGGAGATTGTAGGTTTATTAGGGCCTAATGGTGCGGGTAAAAGTACTGCTCTTAAGGCTATTACTGGATTAGTTCGACCTAATGGAGGAAATATTACCATTGGAGAGTATGATCATAAGGATATAAAAGCAAAAGTTCTCTTTACATACATTGCTGAAACCCCTGATTTATATGATATGCTTACTGTTATGGAGCATATGCAATTTAGTGCTTATGCTTATAGCTTAAATAACTGGCAGGATAAGGCAAATAATCTATTGGAATTATTTGAATTAAAGGATAAGGCAAATGAATTGGGAAAGAATCTTTCTAAAGGGATGAAGCAGAAGGTATCTATTTGTTCTGGGTTGCTCCATAATCCTGAATTATTGATCTTTGATGAACCTTTTATAGGGCTAGATCCTAAGGCTATTCGGGAACTTAAAAATATCTTTCGTAAATTAAAGGATAATGGAAAGAGTATTTTGATTAGTTCTCATCTATTAGATTCTATTGAAGATTTATGCGATAGGCTGTTGGTATTAAAAAATGGTAAGCTTATTGCTAAAGGGACTTTAGATGATCTTAAGTCAAGATTAGAAAGTGAAAGGTTTACTAGTCTGGAGGATGTGTTTTTGGAGGTGACTAAGTAGTGACTACCTTAGGATTTTTATTCCTTAATGACTTGAAAAAGTTTAAAAATTATTTATTTGAGATTAAAAGTAAACCTTGGAAGCTTTTAATATATATCTTATATATTGGTTGGATGGTATTTATTCTCTATGCAGCCTTTAGTGGTTCCAGTGATGAAATTCCCGGATTGGAAAATATAGGATTAAAAAGAGATATATTTTCTATTGGTGTTAAATTATTGGTTTTTGTATTATTTGCTTATACCCTTCATTCTGGAACTAAGCAATTTAGCGCATTATTTTCTATGGGGGATGTAAACTTTCTATTTCCTTCCCCTATAAGTCCTAAGGTTATCTTGGCTTACTCTATGATTAAATCCTCTTTATTTTCAATTATCTCCAGTTTCTTTATACTTTTTTTTATTCCATTATTAGGAAACATCTTTGGCCCTTTAAGCCCTATAGGGATTGTATATGGATTAACAGGTGTTATTACATTATCTATATTTACTATACCATTTTCTTATTTGACTTTTATACTTTCTAGTCGTTTTGGCCTTAAAGAGTGGCTGCATTATTTTTTATATGCTGTAGTTGTTTTTATTTTAGGGCTTATAGGCTATGGTGTATATATACATCAGGACATAATAGCAGGATTGTTTTGGGCCTTTAATATGCCATACTTCTCCTACATTCCTATAGTGGGTTGGAGTGGGGAGTTAATTCAAATGAGTATTTTAGGGGAGGGTTCTTTTAATCCCATATTTTTAGTATTACAATTGCTTGCAATAGCTCTTACTTCCTTTTTTGCTATATATTTAGCTGAAGATTATTATGAGGATGTATTATCTATTACCGAACTTAGGGCAGAATTGAGGAAAAAAGCAAAAGAAGGTAGAAAAATATCATACTCTAATAGTAGAAATTTAAGACAAAAAACACGCCAGGTTCATGTAAGGAGTGTGGGTAATGGTCCTTGGGCCTTTTTATGGATGGGATTAGTAGCGGATAAAAGAATTAATGGCTCATTGGTTTTTCATAAGAAAACTTTAGCTGTCTTAATATTGTCTATAGCCGGTGGAATATTTTTACCTGGAAAATCCACTTTCTTTTTTTACTCTATTTCTGGGGGAATTGCCTATTTTGCTTTTTTGATGTCTTTTCATATATCTATGGATTATGAGTTAAAGATGAAGCATATCTTTGTATTGCCTGGACAACCTTGGAAGAAGATACTTGCCATAAATATTGTTTCTATCTTAAAGACTTGTATTTATATCATCACAGCATTATTACCCATTGGCATTATTTTTAAAGTTCCTGCCTTTTCTTTATTAGCAGGGTTGGTTTTTCCCATAACTATGACTATTCTAAATCTTTTTAGTACTGTAATAATTCACCAATTTATACCTAGTAACTTCGATTTAAAGGCATTTTTCCCTATAATTAGGATATTTAGCTTCTTGCTTTTACTTGCCCCACCTGCTATTGCAGCTCTCTGGGTAGGAACAATTACTAAAAGTATCCCATTAGGGTTTTATACCATATCATTTTTAAATCTTATTCTTAGTGTTTTATGTTTAATAATAAGTAATAAGATTTTTTGGAGGTTGGAAATGAGGTAGGATTATCTTCTATCATTCTTTGATATCTTTGCAGACTGAATTATTAGGTATTGGAAGGCCAATATTCCACCTATTATAGTAAATATTATAAGAAATAAATTATTTTTAGAAAACCTATTATCCAAAAATTTTCCAAAAATCACCCCAACTAAGATAGGTGTTATCATTCCAAAACTTATTTTTGTTAAAATAGAAAAACCCTTTATGATTGAAAAACCCTTTTTATTATTGGGCATAATTTCACCTCATTACGGGCGACCAGTGGTCGCCCCTACTTTCTATCGGCTTCAGAATAGACACTACATTGTCATTATGAATGTAGTAAAGAATTTTACATTTCCGCTACATCAAACTTTTCTACTTCAATATTCCCTGCCATGGCAAACCAATCTATTTCTGGTGCATAGCTCTCTGCATATACCACCCTTTTTATACCGGAGGTAATTATTAATTTTTGACAATCTTGACAGGGCTGATGGGTTACATAGAGGGTAGCCCCTTCCCTTTCTTCCGGTGAGGTTTCTAAAAGGCAGTTTACTTCAGCATGAATGGTTCTTTTGCAGTGGCCATCTAATAGGTAGCACCCTTCATCTTCACAATGGGGCATTCCGGAAGGGCTTCCATTGTAGCCTGTTCCTTTTATTCTTTTATTTTTTACTAATAGCGCCCCCACATGAAGTCGTGGGCAGGTACTCCTTTCCTTTACTTTAAATGCTATATCCATAAAATATTTATCCCAGTCTTTACGCACTTTCTTACCTCCTCGTAAAAAAATCATTCTTTTATAAAAAAGACTAATATTAATCTTGAGAAAATTTATTCCCCTCTTTTCCAAGAAGGGAATAATATTAACTTTTATTTTGTACCGTATAGTCTGTCCCCTGCATCTCCCAATCCAGGTACTATATATCCATGGTCATTTAGCTTCTCATCTACAGCTGCTGCATATATATCCACATCGGGATGGGCTTTATTAACCTTTTCTATGCCTGTTTTTGCCGCTAATAGGCACATAACCTTTATATTATTTGCTCCCCTATCCTTTAAAAATTGAATACCTGCTATCATAGATCCCCCTGTAGCAAGCATTGGGTCTAAAATTATTAGTTCCCTATCTACAATATCACTGGGAAGTTTACAATAATATTCTACAGGTTCTAATGTCTCCGGGTCTCTATAAAGACCAATATGCCCTACTCTGGCAGTTGGTACTAGCTTTAACATTCCATCTACCATCCCCAAACCTGCTCTAAGAATAGGTATTATGCCTAACTTCTTTCCGCAAATTGCCTTCACCTTTGAGGGTCCTAATGGGGTTTCTATCTCAAATTCCTCTAATGGAAGTTCTCTGGTAACTTCATAACACATAAGCATTGAGATCTCTTCTACCAATTCTCTAAATTCCTTTGACCCTGTGTCTTTATTTCTTATGATTCCAATTTTATGTTGGATTAGCGGATGATCAAAAATCATTACCTTTCCCATTTTTAAAACCTCCCCATATAATTTATCCTTAGTATTTGTTTTCAATTTCTCTAATCTTTTCTAGCCTCTTTGCATGTCTTCCACCCTCAAAGGGAGTGTTTAACCATACATCTACAATCTCTACAGCTAAATCTGGTCCTACCACTCTTCCTCCTAAGGCAAGAATATTTGCATCGTTATGGAGACGGGACATCTTTGCTGAAAAACTTTCACTTACCACCACTGCTCTAATGCCCTTTACTTTATTTGCCGCTATAGAAATACCCAAACCTGTTCCGCAGACCAATATCCCTTTTTTATATTTGCCTTGGGCTACCGCCTCTGCAACCCTTTGTCCAAATTCAGGATAGTCAACGGATTCTAAGGAATGGGTACCATAATCCTCTATATCATAGTTGTTTTCTTCCAAATACTTTTTTATATGTTCTTTCAAAAGATAACCACCATGATCACTGCCTATGACAATTTTCATAAACTAATCCCTCCTAATTATAGTCAAAATCTTATATATATTCTTCATTTAAATCAAAATACCTTCATTTTTTATAATATTTTCTTAATTATTTTTGGTAAAGCTTTTTCTATTGCCCATGTTAATTGTTGAGCTGTTTTTTCATATTCCTCCTTGGATAAGCCGAAGGGATCAGCAATATCTACATTTTCTGTCTCCCCTTCTTCTTGTATGAATTCTAAAAGAGTATATACCTTATCTTTATACTTTGGTTCTACAATTATTATTTGATCCCTATGAGACTGGGTCATGGTTAAGATCAAGTCTGCCCTTTCCATTAATTCCAGAGTTAATTGTTGGCTGGTATGGTCAGAGATATCTATTCCTTTATCCTTGGTAACCTTTATTGCATTAGGGTGGGCAGGACCTTTTTCAAACACCATAAGGCCTGCAGATTTTACTTCAATGCTATTGTCTCCTGGGGGAGACTTTTCTATTAAATCCTTTAATATCCCTGCTGCCATAGGGCTGCGGCAGGTATTTCCTGTACATACAAAAAGTATTGTTTTCATAATAAACACCTCACACACAAATGATTCTATGGCCTGCTGCCTTATTCATCCGATTTTTTATTGCCATTTCTATTCCTTCTCCTTCTATTCCCTCTGCAAATATTATATCCACATTTTCTTCATCAAATTGTCTTAATAGATCAAATAAGTTTATCGCAATTGTATCAGGCTTGTCCCTGCTTCCTGCACACATTATTGTGCCTCTAGTATAGTATTCTATATTCTCCTGGGTTACTAATATTCCAACATGTCTTCCTTGGGCTATATATTCTGCTGCCATTTCATTAATCTTTTCAATGACCTTCCATCTGGTGCCTTGGACTATTGTCATTGGTGCATTAGGTGCATAGTGGGTGTATTTCATACCCGGTGACTTAGGTGCTAAATTTTGACTTTTACCCTCCATTATAGATCGATCTATATCTACCTTCCCTAGGATTTCTTTTAAGTCCCTATAGGTTATGGCCCCCGGCCGTAATATTATCGGAGTGGGCGGAGTGATATCTAATACTGTGGATTCTAGTCCTATATTTGATTGTTTATCCTCTAAAATAATCTCTACCCTTCCCATCATATCTTTTATTACATGTTCCCCTTTGGTGGGACTAGGTTTTCCTGAAATGTTAGCACTAGGGGCAGCTATTGGCAAGCCTGCTTTTTTAATTAGTTTGTTGGCTATAATGTGGGCGGGCATTCTAATAGCTACAGTGTCCAATCCCCCTGTTACCCGTTCCGGTACTATTGAAGATTTTTTAAAAATAAGGGTTAAAGGGCCGGGCCAAAATTTATTAATCAATTTTTCAGCTATCGGTGGAATATTTAAAACTAAGGGTGCTAAATCCTTTATATCACTAATATGTAAAATCATAGGATTATCAGAGGGTCTCCCCTTTGCCTTATATATCTTGTCCACTACTAAAGGATCAAGACCATTTCCCCCTAAACCATAGACTGTCTCAGTGGGAAAGGCCACTAAGCCTCCCTGTCTAAGCTCCTGGGCCGCCCTTTCAATATTTTTTTCATCTTCTTCTTTATTCCCTATAATTTTTAAAATTTTGGTATTTATCATTTGATCAAATCCTTTTGTTGATTTATATTGTGAAACGATAGTTGAACGATGGTTGAGCAATGGTTCGGTAGGGGATAGCTTTGCTGTCCCGATGACCTCAACGGACAGATAGGGGCATCGATCTTTACTTTCCTGGCGACCACTGGTCGCCCCTACCAATTTCTGACTTCTCACCTCTGACCTCCCTTATTCCTTATCCCTTGATCGTCATGCTGAGTCCCACCCTAAAGCATACTTGCCAAGCATCTATGGTTAAGATCCTTCGGAGGTATACTCATACTGTCGTTCTCAGGATGACAACACTGTTTCATGCCCATTCATACTCCCTTGATTGTCATGCTGAGCGAAGTCGAAGCATCCACGGTTTTCTAAACACTGNNCCTTATTCCTTATCCCTTATTAATTATATCATTGATGAAAGCAGGATACCCAATATCATCCCTAGAATAATTCCTATGGCGGATATCCTTCCCTTCCACATTTCTCTAGACTTTGGAATTATTTCTTGACAAGTTATAAATAGCATTGCACCACCAGCAAATCCTAAACACCAGCCTATAAATAATGGAGAAATCTCTCCTAATATTGCCCCAATAAAGGCTCCTACTCCCATGGGTACCCCTGCAATAATTGTATACCCCAGTGTCCTTGCCTTGCTTATCCCTCCAATAGTTAGAGGAGTTGCCATAGCTATTCCTTCTGGTATATTATGAATACCTATTATTATAGCAAGACTTAAACCTAAATTAGCTGTTGCCATATATCCTGAACCAATAGCTAGTCCTTCTGGAAAGTTATGTATCAATATCCCTATCCCTATTAATATCCCAGTTTTAATAAAACTATCTCTTTCTTTTTTATCTTTCCCTATTTTTATAATAATTTCATCTATTAGGGAGATTAAAAGTACTCCCAAGATTATACCAAAAATCCCTAAAGGAAGTCCAACCATAATAAAAGCCTCTGGCAATAGGTCAAAACATACTATGGAAATCATTAGGCCCCCTGACATCCCTAAAATGGTTGAGAGAAATTTTTGAGTAGGCTTTCTAAATATGTAAGTAGTGAGTCCTCCTAGCCCGGTCCCAATAATCCCCGACAATAATCCTATAATAGTTATTAGCAGTATAGATCCCATATGGTTGCATCCCCCTTATAAGCAAAAAGATGCCCCTATGGACATCTTTTGTATTATCTATATTATTAATATGCAATCATTAAGAGGTTTTATACTAGTATTGGTTGCTTTTATCCCTGGTTTTTTAGCTTTTCCGCCTGATCAGTAGTTATTAAAGCATCCAACATTTCATCTATTTCCCCATCTAGAAAGTTTTCCAATTTAAATACTGTTAAACCTATCCTATGGTCAGTAATTCTACCCTGGGGAAAGTTATAGGTTCTAATTCTTTCACTTCTATCCCCAGTACCTACCTGACTCTTACGATTTTCAGCTATTTCTTCATTTTGTTCCTGCTCTTTCATTTCTAAAAGTCTTGCCTTTAAAATCTTCATTGCCTTTTCTTTATTCTTTAATTGAGACTTTTCATCCTGACAGGATACAACAATTCCCGATTCTAAATGGGTTATTCTTACAGCTGAATCTGTGGTATTAACACTTTGACCACCATTTCCAGAAGATCTATAAACATCTACTCTGATATCATTTGGGTGTATCTCAATGTCCACATCCTCTGCTTCTGGTAAAACTGCTACAGTGGCAGTAGAGGTGTGAATTCTTCCTGATGATTCGGTAACAGGTATTCGCTGGACCCGATGAACCCCACTCTCATATTTCAGTCGGCTGTAGGCCCCTCTACCCTCAATAAGAAATACTATTTCCTTTATTCCCCCTGTGTCCAGAATATTAGAGCTTAAGATATCAGTTTTCCAGCCCTGTCTTTCAGCATAACGGGAGTACATTCTAAATAAATCCCCAGCAAATAGGGCAGCTTCATCTCCCCCTGCTCCGCCACGAATTTCAATGATAACATTTTTCTCATCATTAGGATCCTTAGGTATCAATAGTATCTTTAATTCTTCTTCTATCTCTACCTTTTTTTCCTCCAATTCTGCTAATTCGGCTTCTACCATTTCTTTAAAGTCTTTTTCTAATTTGTCCTGCAATAATTCTTTAGCCTCATCTATTTCTGTAATTATTGTTTTATATTCTCTATATTTATTTACAATAGGCTCTAAGTGGGAATGTTCTTTAACAAGCTTTTTCCATTGATCCTGGTCTGCAATAATCTCAGGATCGCTAATCTTATGGTTTAGCTCGAGATACCTTTCCCCTAAAAAATTTAATTTATCTAACATGGGTTTCCCCTCCATCTAATTAACATTTAAAGATTTTAACACTCTTTTCTTTAAAAATCTATATGTCTTTCATAAAAAATTATAACATTTTATTGGTTTATAGTCTAGTATAGCAATAATAGAATGATTATTTCAGAATAAATATATAAATAACAATAGCAGCTTAAGATTCTAAACCTTTAAGCTGCTTGTTTAATTAAAGCCTAACAATATTATTGTAAATATTTAATTTTCCTTCTCGTACCTATTTCTAATTTATGATAGCCCATGCAAAATTTAAGATATTTCTTAT
>MTKW01002849.1_pt1 | contig 16805 bp, 18 predicted proteins | sample 1042761 | NCBI WGS metagenome assembly MTKW01 (sample SAMN06205366, study PRJNA360243) | anaerobic digester metagenome | biome: Wastewater treatment plant; feature: Anaerobic digester sludge; material: sludge; isolation source: anaerobic digester fed with sludge from wastewater treatment plant ... | reverse complement strand
AAGTATGCAGGCCACGATAACAACCGGGACGCTTTTGCTTTGAACCTGATTGAATCCAGGTATGTAGCCCGGCTATTGTTCAGAGAATGGCATCCCCATGCTTATCAGGACCATCACCATATGGGGAGCACAGGGGCACGATTGTACCTGGCTCCGTATTCTGATGCCATAAGGCCCTACGCAGATCCTCTTGTATGGCGGGAAGACTCCTGGTACGGAGCCCATATGGCTTACGCCCTTGAGCAAGCAGGGAAGACTGGAATTCTCAACGGTGCCCAGTTCCCGGGATGGGGGCACTATGGTTTTCATTGGATTACAACTCATCACAACATTGCAGGAATGCTTACCGAATCGGCATCTGCCAGGTTAGCAACGCCTGTATATATTCATCCCCATCAGCTTAAAGGGGCAAGCCCGAGGACTATGCCCGAGTATGAACCTCAGACCAACTTTCCCAACCCCTGGCCTGGGGGATGGTGGAGGCTGCGTGACATTGTAGAGCAGCAGAAGATTGCTGCATGGTCTCTTCTTGAGATTTGTGCTCAATTCAGGGAGAAGATTTTGTGGAATGCTTACCTGAAGGCTACACGTCAGACTGAAAGAGGTGCGTCGGGCTCGCCAAAGGCTTACGTCATTTCCAGGGATCAGCATGATCCATTGACTGCCCTGAAACTTGTAGATTTGCTCCTTGCCCAGGGTATCGAAGTAAAACAGGCCAATGCCGGCTTTGTGGCAGATGGGCGAGTATATCCCAGAGGAACCTTTGTGATTTCCCTGGCACAGCCCAAAATGGGAGTTATTAGGTGCCTTTTGGGCAGAACATTTTATCCTGACAGCTACTGGACCCGGAATCCTGACGGTTCCCCAATTATGTATGATACTGCAACTGATACTATCGGCGAATTCATGGGAGTTAGTGCAGAACCTGTCGATTCTCCAATATGTGCTGATCTTGAGGTAGTATTCAATGTCGACTGGCAAAGGCAGGAATACCATAACGGTGCAATTCGAGGGGACAGCGCCGATAAAGAGGGCCCTGCCTGCATTTTTTACCAGATCCAGGGCTATGTACTTGACCCTAGGCTCAACGATGCCTTCGCGGTGATTAACAGTCTCATTGCGGAAGATGTTCCAGTTTGGAGGTTCGCAGAAGCCCTTTGCGATGAAAAACACCCCAACTATCCGCCTTTGCCTGCAGGTGCTTTCTATGTTGAACATACTGAGGCTACGGCTTTTAAGGTGAAAGAGTTATGTGGCCAAAGGGCAGTTCCATTCTATCCGGTTGCCTATTCAATCGATGTTCCCAAGCGCCGGGTAAGGCCACTGAAAGTTGGTATGTACCAGCGCTATTGGGGCGGAAACATGGATGAGGGTTGGAGCAGGTTGGTGCTGGAGAATTTCGGATTTTCATACTTAACTTTGAAAGACGCGGATTTCGACGGGGAGAATGGCAATCTGCTAGACAAAGTTGATGTGATAATTCTACCCAGCGACAAGCCTGAATTGATACTTGGGTTTGAAGGTAAAGAATCGCAAATAGGAGGCTACCGAATTCCACCTATTCCTCCTGAGTATCGCAGTGGCATAGGTAAGGAAGGTGCAAGAGCCCTGCACGAGTTCGTGAAGGCCGGGGGGCGGCTTGTGGCTTTTGACGCGGGGTGTGAGTTTGCCATAGAGGTTTGCGAACTCAGAGTCGCAAATGCTGTGGAGAACCTCACTTACAAGGATTACTACTGCCATGGTTCAACCCTCAGGGCCAAGGCTGATGTTACACATCCTGTAGGGTATGGAATGCCTGCTGAGTTCTATGCTCTTGTTTGGGGCGGCCAGGCATTTGAGGTCAAGGATACCTTCGATGCCAATAATTACAGGGTGATTGCAGAGTATCCGGACAAGGACCTCCTCCGGAGTGGTTGGCTCATCGGTGAGAAACTGCTGGCCAAGAGGCCCTGTGTTATGTCGGTAAAGTGCGGGGACGGGGAAGTGATACTGTTTGGTTTCAGGCCCCTTTTCCGCGCCCAGGCCCATGGAACGTTCAAGCTGTTGTTTAATTGTTTGATAGGTTAGTCAGGAGGGCTTTGTTTGCGGACGGTTGGAGAAGGGTTAGACGTTAGAACCCTGGAACCCTGGAACCCTGGAACCCTGGAACCCTGGAACCCTGGAACGGAAGTATCATCAACATTACTGTTTTTCAAGGAGGTTTTCAACCAAGTGTTAGCAATTATCAATGGCAAAGTAGTGACAATCACAAATGGCATTATAGATGAAGGCGTAGTACTTGTAGAAGACGGTAAGATTAAGGCTGTAGGAAAAGATATTCAGATTCCAGAGGGAGCAAAGGTAATTGATGCTAAGGGCAAAATTGTTACGCCGGGCCTGATCGATGCCCATAGCCATCTTGCGGTATTTGGTGAGCCTTCTGTCTGGGCCAATGCTGACGGCAATGAGATGACCGATCCGGTTACGGCGCAGCTCAGGGGAATCGATGCTCTTAATCCCGAGGATCTTGCAATTCCCGATGTGGTCACCGGGGGAGTCACCACTGTCTATACAGGCCCGGGAAGCGCTAACCTTATAGGCGGCACAGGTTTCGCCATGAAACTCAGGGGCAAAACTGTTGACGATATGGTTATTCCTGGTACTGAGGGTATGAAGATGGCTTTGGGTGAGAACCCAAAGAGAGTTTACGGTGAGATGCAGAAACGCTCACCCAGAACTCGTATGGCAAACGCTTCGGTTTTGCGGGAGGCCCTTGTGAAAGCCCAGACCTATATGGAGAAAATCGAGAAGGCTAAGAAGAAAGAAGAAAACGGTGAAAACGCCAATTATCCTGACAGAGATCTGAAAATGGAGGCTCTTGTCCGGGTGTTGAAACGGGAGATCAAGGCAAGAATCCATGCTCACAGGGCAGATGATATCCTGACTGCCATACGTATTGCAGAAGAGTTTAATCTTGATTATGTTATTGAGCATTGCACTGAGGGTTACAAAATAGCAGATGTACTGGCTGCCAAGAAGGTCAGGGCTACTGTCGGGCCGCTTCTCATGAGCCGTTCCAAGATGGAGCTCTTTGATGTGTCACTTGAAAACCCAGGAATCTTGGCCAAGGCCGGTGTGACTGTTGCGATACAGTGCGATACCACCAAGAATACCCGCTGGCTTGCAACTCATGCAGGTATTGCAGTTCGTGAAGGCATGCCCATGGACCTGGCTATTAAGGCAGTGACTATCATTCCTGCTCAGATACTGGGGATTGACAACAGGGTAGGGAGCCTTGAAGCCGGGAAAGACGCTGACATTGTGATTTGGAGCGGGCACCCATTCCAGACTCTTTCTGTTGCAGAGAAGGTCCTTATTGAAGGAGGCCTTGTCTACGAGAGAACGACTCCTGTACCCTGCTGTTGCCAATAACGGCCCCCCCGGTCCGGGCAGGATTGCTGGACCGATTCCGATACCTTTTAGAAAGAGGCCGTCATCGTGGCGGCCTCTTTGGAAGGTGCGAGCGGAAAACTATCATTCGGAATAGCTATGATCGGAATAACCGTTGTCGACGTGGGAGACAGGGAATAGGGGAGGCATAAGGTGCATTGACGAAGAATGATTTCGAACTACTGCTTGTAACATTCATATGGGCAGTTAACGGAATTGCAGTAAAAGACGCGGTTAGCAAATTTCTTCCCCTGCAGTTTAATGTGATCCGTCTGGGAGTGGCGGCAGCGACTCTGTTCATGATTATGATAGCTACAGGGCAGTTTAGAGTTCCGTCTAAGAAAGATTGGCCTCTTATCCTGCTGGCAGGGGTTCTGGGAAATACGTTCTACCAGTACCTTTTCATTAAGGGTATTTCCATGTCCACGGCTTCCAATACGTCTTTTGTGCTGGCTACCATGCCGGCAACCACCGCAGTACTCAGTCATTTCATGGGGAAACAAAAACTAACCCGCCGTATGTGGTTGGGCGTACTTCTTACTTTGGTCGGGGTAACATTTATTATACTGGGCGGTTCCAATGGAGGCACCAGTACAGGTATCGTGATGGACACTATGGTTGGCGACCTTATCACTTTGAGCGGGACCGCCGGCTGGTGCCTGTATACGGTATTGTCCGCGGATCTGGTGGACCGCTTGGACCCCATCGGCGCAACTACCTGGACTATGTTTGCAGGTGTGATTTTCCTTATGCCTCTTGCCTGGCCTGAACTTCGTTCGTCTACCTGGTCTAACATAGGGATATTGGCGTGGGGCGAGCTCTTATTCTCAGCTGTTTTTGCCCTGGCTGTGTCGTACATTCTCTGGAATAGAGGAGTAAAAGAAAGCGGCCCTGCCAGAACTGCGGTTTTTGGAAACCTGCCGCCTGTTTGGACAGGGATTCTTGGATGGCTGTTTTTGAAAGAACAGTGGACGGTCGTGAAATTCATCGGGGCCGGGATTATCCTTCTTGGAGTGTCAATGGTTAGGACCCTGGGGGTTGAAGGTAAGAAGGAAGTAGCGGGAAACCCATTTGGAAACCGGTAGTTTTTCTGTACTGCCGCCTGAAATCCATACAGCTTATCGGCCAACCAGTATGGAAATCAGGCAGTTCTTCCCCAGCTTACTTGAAAACCATACAATTTCCCCGATTCAGCACCACCCATATATTGTAATTCTTGGTGCCATATGATACTAATACAGTCGGTTGGTGGAAATTTATGGCGAAGGTTGTTGTGTGCATTGAAAAAAGTGTTGATTCCTGATGCTCTTGTTGATACCAAGGACTTGTTAGTTAGTGCGAAATTTCTGCGAGCGGCGGCAGAAATTAAGCTTCCTGCTTCATTGGCTGAATTTGCGAGATTATCAGGCCTTAGCCGGTCCGTTGTATTTCAGGCCTGCAATGCCCTTGCTGAGCAGGGGTGGCTTACATTTAGGAATACTTCAAACTCGAGAATTGCAGTCCCTTGCTACCCTGATGACATTGAAAGACTTCGAATAGAGCTGCTTTTGTGGGAAAAGGATATGGCTCCTTACCTGGGTGAATTCCTAATGAGGAGACTACTCGATGAAATTGTGGCTTCTACAACATACATGGACAATGCCAGGCCTGTTTTCTTGAAGAACCCTGAGACTGGGCAGCCCCTCGAAGTCGACCGCCTGTATAGAGAAGGAGTTGGGTTTGAGTACAACGGAGATCAGCACTACAGGCCCACCGGAAAGTATGACCAGCACGTTGTAAGAAAGCAGGCTACCAGGGATGCCATAAAGCTCGGATTGAGCATGAAACACGGAATTACGATTGTGACGGTTATTGATCGTGACTTGTCCATTGAGGGCATGCTTGCCAAGATTCCTTCTTCTCTTCCAGAAAGGCGTGTGAATCGTAAGTCTCTTTACATAGGAAAATTGGAGGAAATTTGCCGGGAACATATTGTGATCATGGAGAATATCAGAAGAGGACGGTAATCACCAGCCCGGCAAGTCCCGGAGAAGTGATAAAATACTTGTGGACAATATACTATGCAAAATGGTTATTCCGGTCTTTTGACTGTGGGCTACATTGGCCTAAACCGTGGTTTATTCGCGAGACTCAAACCGGTAGGTTTAGACAGTGAGACCTATTCCAGTGATCGTGAAAGGTGTCTCCCATCTTGTGCCGGAAAGGGTTCGTCCAATTGAATTCTGGAAGCAGATTTAAGGGAAGGATTGTGTTAGATGAAACTTCTTTTAGTGGACGATGATAGGACTCTGGCAAAAGGAATAGTCAGGAGTTTCAGAGGTATCGGGTATGAAGTTGCAGTATGCTATGACGGCTCTTCTGCAGTTGATACTGTTGAAGAAGAAAACCCAGACCTAGTGCTTCTTGACATAATGCTCCCCGGCAAGGATGGGCTTACTATCCTCAAAGAAATCCGACAAAGATTTCCCGGATTGCCTGTGATAATGCTTACTGCCAGGTCTGAAGACATAGACATAGTGGTTGGCCTTGAAATGGGAGCGGATGACTATGTTTCTAAGCCTTTCAGCATAAGAGAACTTGAGGCGAGGATAAAGGCTGTATCCAGGCGATCTTCAATGACAGGCCTTCCGCGAAACCAAATTAGGAGAGGCGACATTTTGTTGGATCTCACCGAGAAACGTGTATGGAAAAACAAAATGGAAATAAGCCTCACTGCGAAAGAATTTGACCTGTTAACAACATTTTTCAGGCAACCTGGAATGGTATTTACCCGGGACAAACTGTTGGAGATAGTCTGGGGTTATGATTTTTTGGGAAGCTCAAGGGCAGTTGACATTCAGATTTCCCGGTTAAGGGAAAAGATAGAAGATGATCCGGGCAAGCCGAAGATCATACTTACCAAAAGAGGAGTTGGTTATTTTTGCGAGTAGGTGCCAGAAAAACTAAGCTAGGCCTTAGGTGGCACCTGGCATTGTCATATCTGCTGGTTATATGGATAATCCTGGGTATCCTGGTGCTGTTTATCTCCCGGCTGCTCGAAACCTCGATTATAGGTGCAAGGCGTGCATCTTTGTACGGCCAGGCACACCTGCTTGGGTCTGCAATTAGGGCCAGGGGAGGGCCTGTAGCAGCCAGGCTCACTGCTATAGGAGGAATTCCTTTTCAAGGAAGGGTTCTGGTTCTGGACGAACAAGGCAGAGTCCTGGAGGATTCAGCATCTGACCCTGAGATGTCATATAAGAAACTTGACTNNGACGGAAGTTTTGTCATATATGTAGCAGTACCTTCAAATTGGGATGGAAGCGGAGGGGCTGTGTTCATAGCTCAGGACTTAGGCGATATTGTTACCCAATACGAAAACGTCATGCGGATGGTTCTTTCAGGGGGAGGGGTAGCCTCGTTGGTAGCCCTGGCCCTTTCGTGGAGCCTTTCCAGCCGGATAGCCGGCCCGGTGTCAGACCTTTCCCAGGCAGCCAGGATGATGGCTTCCGGCAGGCTCGATTCTCGAGTTTCTCCAGGAGGCCCTCCTGAAACCAGGGAACTGGGCGAATCGTTTAACCATATGGCAGATGAAATTCAAAAAACCATGGAAGGCCAGGAGCGGTTCTTGATGGCTGCAGCCCACGAGTTGAGAGCTCCCCTTGCATCTATAGGCGTGCTAGTTGAATCAATGCAGCTTTCTCCTCCAGGGCCAGAGGAATTGCCGGAACTGATAGACGACATTTACACAGAGATCGTCAGCCTTCAAAGGATTTCTGAGAGTATATTGTCACTTCTTCGGACAAAGGGAATGACGGCCGGATCTGCCCCTTTGATAGATCCGGTGAAGATTATCGAAGAAGTAATCAAGTCCAGGACTCATATTATTCTAGACAAGAAATTGACTATGCGCACTCATTTTGAACATGAACAGGGAGAGTCTCAAGTGCTCATAGACTCACTGTTGTTCAGGCTTGTAGTATCAAACCTGGTTGATAACGCCGTAAAATTCACTCCGGCCAACGGAGAGGTCGATGTTCGCCTTGAGTTTCTCGCAAACAGCCGGGGCATGGCCCTGACAGTGTCTGATACAGGCCCCGGTATTCCAGCGGAACACATGGGCAAGCTTTTCGACCGCTTCTACCGTGTAGATCCTGCCAGGCAGAAGTCTACAGGCGGGGCAGGGTTAGGGCTGGCCATTGCAAAAGAAGTATGTGAGAAAACAGGCGGAAACATTACCGTAGAGAATCGTCCCAGAGGCGGTGCGGTTTTTAGGGCCATATGGCAGGATCCTTAAAGCAATGCTGCATCTGTTACAGAATCGTTACACACCGAGACTATTTTGAAAGATCTATCCGCCACAATATGGTTGATAGGAAGACTCGTTGGTTTGAAGGTTCAAGAATGTTCTAAGAATGTTCTAAGNNTTCTAAGGAGGAACATCACATGTTCAGGAGTACGCAAGCTCGATCCGGAAATGCCATAAGCCGGCCGATGTTTACGGTTTTGATTATGCTTTTGGCGGCGCTATTATTCACATCCCTGGCCGCCTGTACTCCCAGGGCGTCTGGCCAGCTTCCGGGAGATCCGGTATCGCCGGTCCCGTCAAAAGATACGGTTACAGTAAATCTTTATTTTGCTGACGATCAGGCAATGGAAGTTTTGCCTGAGAGGAGAGAGGTAGAGGTGGCAAGTGATCCGTCTCAGAGGCAGCCAATGGAAGAACTGGTAGTCACAGAGCTTCTGAAAGGCCCAAAAGATCCTCTCTTGAGAAAGACTTTTCCAGCTGATACAAACCTTATCTCAGTACAGGTTACTGACGGCCTGGCACTGGCTAATTTTTCTAAAGAACTGGTAAGCAAGCATGGCGGAGGCAGTACAGGGGAGATGATGACTATTTTGTCTTTGGTCAACTCCCTTACTGAGCTGTCCAATGTTCAGAAGGTGCAGATTCTGGTCGAGGGCCGGAAGATAGACACCCTTGCAGGCCATGCCGATGTCAGCGAGCCCCTTGGACGTGCAATTCGGCAGGGAGACTTCTTTGTCAGTGAGGAGCGTTCAAAAGTGCTTCAGGAGAGGGTTGATTCTGGCCAAGAGGTGTGGCGTAAAGACCCACTTGAGGTAGCAAAAAGAGAAGCGCCTGCCCGAGGGTTTTTGCCAAACCTTGAGTACAAGTTGGCCCCTACACAAGGGTATACCTCGGTACAGGTTGATTACGGAAAGACATATGTAATCACCCTTTACCAGCCCGACAAGCAAGGAGAAGACGGTATCTGGGTTATCAGGACAATCAGTCCGGTGGGTGAGTATAGATAGGGCAGGTGAATGATAGTCATTACCATTCCAGGTGTTCACATTGAAAAGGCCAGGATGGATCGCACCCTGGCCTGTTTACATTCTGGCCTGTTTATCGTCCTGACCCGGTCTACCATCCCGGCCAGGCTTACCATTCTAGCCCTTTGCTATTCTCCTATTGATGTTTTCCCATTGCCATGTGTTCCCACAGACCGGCTATACCGGCCTTGCTGTCTATTTCTTACCGACCTTTTGCTGGATTCTTTCTCCCGCTTGCTTTAGGTCTTGCTGCAGGCTTTTCCTCAGGTAAGACCAGGTTAAGTATTATTCCGACTATTGTTGCCAGGCTCAGTCCCTCGAGATTGATGACACCGAGTTTAACAACGGCAGGATTGGCTTCTCCAAGGACTGACATCATTCCAATAGTCAGCACAAACGCTGCAATCAGCATATTCCTTCCGCTGGAAAAGTCGATTCGATTTTCTACCATAACCCTCATGCCAATAGACGCAATCATCCCAAAGAGGATTATTGAAATGCCGCCCATTACAGGTTCAGGTATTGTTGAAAGGAGGGCGCCGAATTTACCGAAAATCGACATGGTTAAGGCAAAGATGGCTGCTATCCTCATGACTACTGGATCAAACACCTTTGTAACTGCAAGGACTCCCGTGTTTTCACTGTAAGTTGTATTTGACGGCCCTCCAACTAATCCTGCAAGTGATGTTGCAAGGCCATCGCCAAGAAGCGTTCTATGAAGCCCGGGGTCTTGGATAAAATCTTGTCCCACTGTAGCGCTGATCGTGGTGATGTCGCCGAGGTGCTCGACTAAAGTCACCAGGGCAACAGGTGCAACCACCAAGATGGCATCCAGGGAAAATTTGGGCGTCATAAACTGTGGCAGAGCTAAAATAGGAGCTTGTGCTACAGGGGTTACATCTGCCAGTTTAAAGACAAAAGAAGCAAGGTAGCCTGTCCCTACTCCGGCTAGAATTGGAAGGCTCTTGAACAGACCTTTTCCAAACACAGTCACCAGGGCGACAGTAAGCATTGCGATAAGGGCAACGCCCCAGTGCCCCTGGGCCATCCCGTATGCAACAGGTGTCAGGGTCAAACCGATGGTTATAATCACCGGGCCGATAACTACAGGAGGCAGAAGTCTCTTCATCACGTTGGGCCCAAAAAGCTTAATCAGTCCTCCCGCCAGGACGTAGACCAGTCCGGCGATGATTATTCCGCCGGTTGCGTAAGGCAGTCCTGCATTAGGATCTCCGGGGGTTGCGTACATGGCTTTCACCGACAGTATTGCCGGGATAAAAGCGAACGAACTTCCAAGGAACACAGGAACTTTTCTCTTTGTGAGCATGTGGAAAAGAAGGGTTCCTACTCCTGCTGAAAAAAGTGCAACTGAGATATCCAAACCGGTGAGGAACGGCACTAAAACTGTGGCTCCAAACATGGCGAGGGTGTGCTGAAAACCGAGCAAAAGACGTTTTGGCCAGTCCAATTTCATGATTTTTCCTCCTTAATGCCGAGCTCGCTGACACGGCTTAATTAAGTACGGGCTCGTTGATTCTTAATTGCTACATAGATTCTCATATCAACTCCTAGTGCAAAATCCTTCATGAGTCATCCCATCTCAATTCGACAGGGTCTAAAGATTTCCTTCAACTTGCAACGATAATGCACAAAATCTTGTACGTCAATAGAAAACAGCAAATTGCTACCGGGCAATGCTATTGTCACCTTGTAAGCAGATTCATAAAATCTCATTTGGAACCAAGCCTTCGTAGGATTCCTTCGCCCTGTTAAAGGTCGTGGTACATGACGCGGGCTCTTGGGAGACTGAATTTGGATCTTAAAAGGAATACTACTGTTTATGAAAGATGTTTTTGTTCCCAGGACCGTTTTTGTGACTGAATCAGCCAGTCAGTACCCGGCCTGCGACAAGATGATAGACGCATTTCGCAAGGCAGGTTCAGATATTATCAGAGGAAACCCCAGGTTACCCAGGGGCCTTAGCCCGAGCGCCAAGTACGTAAGGGCCAAGTCTTGTGTAGTGCTTTCTGCAGATAAGTCACTGTCTTTTCTGAAATGCAGGCCCAGCGCCGACTTCCAATTGAATTTGGTAAGGGGATGCCCTGGGTTTTGTGAGTATTGTTATCTTCAAACCACCATGGGCCCGGCGCCTTATATTAGAGTCATGGTAAATGTAGGAGAGATCCTGAGCAAGGCTGCTGAATTGTGTTCGGAACGTCTCCCCCAAGAAACAAGTTTTGAGGCAGCTGCTGTATCGGACCCAATACCTGTTGAGCGGTATACAGGTTCTATTAGGTCTGCAATTGAGTTTTTCGGCTCGAACCAAAAAAATGCTGGAAGTGGCATCAGCCCAGAACGTACCGGTTTTTTAGCCCGGTTACGCGTTGTCACCAAGTTTATTGACGTCGAAAGCTTGATAGACATTTCCCATAACCAAATGACAAGAGTGCGGTTTAGCCTGGAGGCAGAGGAGTTCCATAGGGATTTTGAAAGAGGTATGCCTTCAACCGATGAAAAGATCCAGGCTGCAAAAAAACTGTCTGGAGCAGGATATCCAATAGGATTCCTTATTGCTCCTGTATTTCTTGAAAAGGGCATTATGCCTTACAAAAACTTGTTCATCAAATTAAGGAACGCTTTTCCCAATAGCCTTCCGTCTGATACAACCCTTGAATTCGTTTCCCACAGGTTTACTGGGCGGGCCAAACGGCTGATTGAATCCCGGCATCCCGATACTGGCTTGCCTATGAAAGAAGAGCTCAGGCAACTGAAGGCCGGACAGTTTGGCTACAAGAAATATGTGTACCCTCGGGATCAGCTGAGAAGCGTTAAAGACGAAATAACTTCCATGGTAGATAAAATCCTGCCTGAAGGCAGGATTGAGTATTTTGTTTGATGAGCATTGTGGAGTTGAAACCCGAATAGGTTGATGCTTGCGGCATTCTACGGGCTCAGTCCTACAGGCTCGGCCCTGCACGGGGTCAGCCCCACCGGCNNGGTAAGCGTCACGGCCCTGGTCAATATCCTCGCCAAGAGGTGCAAGGTGGGCAATATCGTTGAATTTGTCAAGCTGCCACTTGCCCTTGTGTTTTGAGATGATGCTGATAGATGTATTTGCAGCAGTGGGTGATCCAGGGTCAAGTTTCGCCCCGGCGGCATATGCAAGGAGGCATCTCACCACCCCGCCATGGGTGACTATGACTACATTGGAGTCAGGGTGGCTCCCGGCAATATCCTCAAGAGCATCTGTAGTTCTCTTGTACAAGTCGTAATATGATTCCCCTCCGCCTGGCCTGGCGGTATATAGTGGATCTTTCTGAAGTGCCTTGAAAAACTCTGGGAAAAGCCTGCGAGATTCATCCATGGTTCTACCCTGCATGCCTCCGCAGTGGACCTCCCTGAGACGCCTTTCGGGGATCAATTTGCAGTCATGATATTTGGCGATAGCCGCAGCGGTTTCCCGCGCCCTATCCAGGTCGCTTGAATATACTGCATGGATTTTGAACTCTGATAAGGCTTTACCCACTAATTCAGCCTGTCTTTTTCCACGGCCTGACAGAGGGACATTCAAATGCCCCTGGAGAATTCCGCTTCTGTTTGCAAGAGTTTCTCCGTGCCTTACGATGTAATAGCTGCCCATAGTTTCACCATCCTTACTATACTAAACTTACCACAAGCACCCTGAAAACCTTCTGAAAACCCCGGGCTACCTTCCTTGCAGAAGGTGTTGTTTTACAAAATTGAGATCCAGGGTGTCGAACATTCAGGAAATATTATTGAGTACGGTTACAAGGTGATAATATCACTGTGCGACATAGCAGCCATGTGAAAAAGGTGAAAGGATCTCAAATATCGGTTAGAATTGCTATTTGGGAGGGTGAAACGTGGAAAACGCAAAATTGAGGGAAATCATGGAGCAAGTGCATGCTCGGCATTCTGAAGGTTTCAACTGTGCAGAATCAGTGTTCTTCGGTGTGTGCCAGATTCTGGGTATTGAGGTGCCGGTTTCGTGCGTAACCGGTTTTGGAGGCGGTGTGGCCAGGACCGGGTCTGTTTGCGGAGCTCTCCTGGGTGCCATTGCTGCCGTGGGTGTATACGTGGGGAGGACAGACCCTGCAGACGAAGAGGCCAAGATAAAATGCTACTCTCTGGGTCAGGAAGTAGTACGGGGTTTTATGGATGAAATGGACACTACAATATGCAAAGAAATAATTGGATTTGCGCTGGGCGCAGAGAGTGGAACCAGGCAATATGCTCAGGCGCGGTTAAAGGAAACCAAGTGCAAACAGGCTATTACAGTAGCTATTGAGGCTGCGGTAAAAGCCATCAAGAAGGATGAATGTCAAAAGCTCACATAAATCAAGTGAGCGGAGAATGGTGGGACTCATTCAAAGGAGGGAGCGGGTGTATACCCGATAATATGCCAGCTGTTGTTGTTGTAGGAAGCCAGTGGGGTGACGAAGGCAAGGGGAAGATTACTGATTACCTGGCTCTTGAAGCCGATGTGGTTGTAAGGTATCAAGGCGGCCCTAATGCCGGGCACACTGTTGTAGTAAATGATGAGGAGTTTCAGCTTCACCTGCTCCCCTCAGGAATTTTGTACCCGGACAAACTATCGGTAATAGGGAATGGCGTGGTCGTGGATCCCCTGGTACTCGTCGAGGAAATCCAGGAACTCAATCAAAGAGGACGGAACACAAAAGGGCTCCGGATAAGTGCCAGGGCTCACTTGATTATGCCATACCATAAAATTTTAGATGCCCTTCAAGAAGAAAGCATGGGAGACCGGAAAATCGGTACGACTCTAAAGGGTGTCGGCCCGGCATATATGGATAAAGCTGCAAGAGTAGGCCTTAGAATAGGGGATCTCCTTGAGCCGGACATTTTCAAGGAAAGATTAGAGTCAAACCTTCGGGATAAGAACCGAATTTTTAAGTATATCTACGGGCGAGAGGCCCTCAAAGCTGAGCCGATCATTGAGTCTTACTTGAAGGCCGGAGAGTTCATCAAGCCATATATCACAGATACTGCAGTACTGGTCAACAGTGCAATCACCGGTGGCAAGAAGGTTTTGTTCGAAGGAGCCCAGGGAACCCTTCTGGATTTAGACCACGGAACCTACCCATATGTTACGTCAAGCCACCCGGTGGCCGGAGGAGCCTGCATTGGTGCAGGAATCGGCCCCAACAGGATTCATGAGGTAATCGGAGTTGTAAAAGCATACACGTCCCGGGTTGGCGACGGGCCGTTTCCTACTGAACTCCTGGATGAAACCGGCCGGTGGATAAGGGAAACAGGCCATGAATACGGCGTAACTACAGGCAGGCCAAGGCGAATCGGATGGCTTGACCTTGTTATGCTTAACTACGCATCTGTTTTGAACGGGTTTACAGGTATTGCGCTTACCAGGCTAGACGTGCTTTCGGGGCTTGAAAAGGTTAAGGTGGCCTATGCATACAAACGTGAAGGCCAGGTAATTACCACTTTTCCTTCGAGCTTTAAGGAACTTGCCAGGTGTGAACCTGTTTATGAAGAGTTTTCCGGATGGCCGGAAATCAACCCTCAAGCAAAGAGTCTTGATGACCTTCATCCAAATGCCCGACGATTCATCGAGTTCATATCAGAAAAAACAGGAGTAGAGGCTGCCCTGGTTTCCTTGGGAAGGGGCAGAGAAGACTCTCTTACACTGAGGAAACTGTTCAAATAAATGGCTGTACTGGCTAGCGAGGTGCTCAGCCTTGTATGAAATATGCCAGGTTGCAAAAGGAGTATACTGCCTGACCCGGCCACTGGAAGGCTATGGAATGAATGTCTCGTGTACTTTGATTGTGGCCGCAGGTCAGGCCATTATTATCGATACGTTCTCGTCGCCGAGGCACTTGGAGCCCTTTCTTGAGTTCCTTGGGACTTTACAGACGGCGAAGGGCTCGTTGCTTGCTCATGAGTCCCATGGTTTTGAGAATCCTGATGCCATACCTAAATTGCAGTCTAAGCACAGCAACTGTGTCTGGGTTGTGTATAGTCACGGTGATTGGGATCACTGCTTGGGTACAGGAGCAGTTGAAGATGCTTTAGGCCCTTCAGGAATAAGCCATGTTGTCTCTCACCGTCTTACCCGCTGCCGGTTAGCTGAGGAGGGTCTGAAGGATATCCAAGAGCTCAAGATTATCAACCCTCCTTTGGTTGAAGGCGCAAAGGTGGTCTTGCCCAACATTACTTTCAGTGAGAGGTTGACTTTGCACATTGGTAGCCAACGAGTGTGCACCGGTGATAGAGGTTTTCAAATATCCGGCCTCCGGGGAGAGGTATCTTCAGCCAGTCTTGAACTCAATCACGTAGGCGGGCATACCCAGGATTCCATTGCATGTTATCTTGCCGAGGAAAAAGTTCTGATAGCCGGTGACCTTGCTGAAGACCCGTTACCGTCAGTCGGTGATCCTTTTGGCCTGGACAAGTGGATTGAATGCCTTGAGTATTACTCGGAACGTGCCAACGTGGTTATCCCTTCCCATGGAAAAGCACAGGGTCCTGATATCTTGAGAAGAAATGCCAAATATTTGGGCCTATTGAGGCAGTCTGCAAAGAGGTCAATGGAAAACAGGTCTCTTTCTCACATTGATCCTGAGACTTTTGAAATAGTAGACTCTCTAANNCTGAGTTCTCGCCTGAGCGTTCCGTGCACCATAAGGTTGCTTGTTATTGCACGACTTCCTGCCATATCAGGCCGCGTACCACCCATTAGATTCTGTCAGGGTTTTGCCGGCCATTGGTGTTTTGTAACCTTCACCGGTTCCTTCAAATAGACTGGATAGATTTCAACTAGTCTATGCAGGAGGTTATGCCTTGGCTCTTTTGCGGTGGTTGCTTTTATCCATAGGAGTTGTATTTGCTTCAAGTTTCGACGGTTTCATGGTAGGCATTAGCTATTCGGCAAGAGGGGTCAGTCTGAATCGTATTCACTATGGGATTATGGCTTTTTGCACCGGTGCCATGATGGGACTGTCCATGGGTTTGGGAAGGTTCCTGACTGCACGGCTTCCAAACAGATTGGAAAATTACCTGGGTGCAGGGGTCTTGATATGTCTTGGGTTGTGGCAAATATGGCAGGGGACGCAAAGCACCAAACAAGGCAGTTCTCCTCAGGCAAAAGCAATTCCCGGGGATAATCTGGGCTTTGCGCAACAGGGTGATGAGTCTGACAATCGGGGATCTCCTGGCCACTATACTCACTGCCATGAAATCAGTCAATGTCTTCACCAAATGCTAAGGGTTATTCTGGATATTCTAAAAGAACCGCTCAAAGCAGACCGGGATCTCTCAGGTACTATTGAAGCCAAAGAGGCCTGGTTTCTAAGCATAGCTCTGGGGTTGGACGCCCTGGCTGCAGGACTGGGAACATCAGTAGCCGGATTTTCCACGGTGTTAATACCTGTTGCAGCGGCTGCTTCACCGGCTTTTGTGTATCTGGGAACAATACTCGGTAGAACATCGAAACTTGGCCAGATCATCGGTGAAACACGATTCTTGCCCGGCCTGATCTTGATCACTGTCGGAGTCATTAGACTCCTTGATTGAAACACTGAAACGCCGGGACGGTCCTAACGTTTCAGGCTGGACGGAAACACTGAGCCTACCTTACCCCCTTCAAATCATGTAGGTGTTACTGTATAATTAATAAGGTTTCCTCGTTCGGAAATTAAACCTAATTGAGACAGAGAAAGGTGGTGGTATGGAGTGGACGCTGGGCCTAGTAGCCAAAAATGCCGGAGAAGAATGATTGTCGATAGTTTCAGTCAGACCGGATATTTGAGCGTGCACTGGCTCCGGGAGGTTGTCTGCGCCATGGCCGCCGTCTTTGTGGAGGGTTTCTGCTTGAACTGTTAATTCGCCTTGGAAATCAGGGCAGGGCGATTTTCGGAGTCTCCTTCACGAAAAGCCCATCTGTCTGGTTTAGCGAGTGCCTTCAGCAGCATCTCGGTCCAGGCAGGGAGGCGAAGCCGGATCAACTTTCCCACACTTAACATTACTTCCGGGAGCCTGGCACTAGAGCATAACAAGGGCTC
>MTKW01003382.1_pt1 | contig 16812 bp, 17 predicted proteins | sample 1042761 | NCBI WGS metagenome assembly MTKW01 (sample SAMN06205366, study PRJNA360243) | anaerobic digester metagenome | biome: Wastewater treatment plant; feature: Anaerobic digester sludge; material: sludge; isolation source: anaerobic digester fed with sludge from wastewater treatment plant ... | reverse complement strand
CGTCGCCAGTCGCAGCACTCGGGACGGATGCTCACCGGTATTATGCTACGCTAACACCCCAAAATAAAGCAGCCGTCCGGAAAACCGGACGGCTGAAAATTCTGTTGCTGGAAGAGATTAGAGGTTAATACTCATCTTCATTGAAAAAGAAATCCTCTTTGCTGGGATAATCGAGCCAAATGTCCTCGATGGTCTCGAAGACTTCCGTATCATCCTCAATCTCCTGTAAGTTCTCAATCACTTCGAGTGGAGCACCGGAACGTTGAGCAAAATCGATAAGCTCATCCTTTGTTGCCGGCCAGGGAGCATCTTCCAGTTTTGAAGCTAATTCGAGTGTCCAATACATAATTATCTCCTTAGGGTTAGTTGTTTCATAAATATAGCGCAAAAATATACAAAAAAATCAGATATTCTCCTGTTCCCAATTTATTTCTTTTCCGCTCTTATTGCTTTCTGATCGAGCCAGTACGAAAAAGTAGTCTGACAGCCGGTTAAGGAAGATCAGAACAAAATCGGCAATCGGAAATTCTTCCGCAACACGGTAAACATTTCTCTCCGCTCTACGGGAAACGGTACGACAGATGTGTGCCCGTGCCGCAGATTCGTTTCCTCCGGGAAGGATAAAACGGTTCAACCTGGGCAAGCTACTGTCTATACGGTCAATCTCCCGTTCAACACGTTCAATATCCCTCTCGGTAATGATGCTGGCCGCTTTGGGCTGGATCTGCTCGGTCTCGGTTGCCAGATATGAGCCTACCGTAAAAAGCTTGTGCTGTAGAAACAAAAGAAACCGGCCACTCTCCTCGTCCTCGACGGCGCAGTTCAACCAACCGACAAAACTGTTCAGTTCGTCTATCGTTCCGTAGGCTTCCAGCCGTATATGGCTCTTAGATACCCTTGTACCTCCCACCAACGATGTCTTTCCCTTGTCTCCCGTTTTAGTATATAGTGAACTTCTTTTCATTTTATCATGATATGGGACATTCCATCCAACACCTCTCAAAGCATATAGTTTGCCTTGTGATGCGATTTATCCAGAATGACAATACCAATACCGTTCAGGTCGAAAGTGATCCGGGCTCTTTCGTCGGCTGTGATTGCAGCCCAGAACCGTTTGCCGCTGCAGGTCTTGATGCCGGAGATAACCCAGAAAGTGTTCCCTGAACTCATCTCTAGCAGGTTCTCCATATCGATGGGGAAACTGTCCAGATAGACAAATATGGCGTCGTACGATTCGGAAATGTCAATCTCGTCGATAAAAGTGACCCGATTGCTGAAAGTTGTATGCAAATTCCTTGCCAACAACACATTTTTTCCATCCGGATCGAAACAATGACAGACTGCATCTTTCGAAGCTGCGCTTATGTAGAGAGTATTTACCCCCTGCCCCGTCTCCAGTTCGAGGATTTTACCCGGCTTGAAATAGCTGACAAGCCTGTATGAAAGATGGTTCAGTTTCTTGTTTCCGGGTTCAATATTATTTTCGCGCAAAATCTCTTCGATATCCGAAAAAGCAGTATACCCATGCTCCTCCTTGATAACACGGGTAATCAATTCATACGCAAAAGGCGAATGGATACCATATCCTTTTGCCTGTTTTTTTCGTTTAAGCCAATCTAAAAGCAAAACTTTGAATAATTAAAATTTATAAATCAATGCTACCGCATATGCCGTTATGCCTTCCTGCCGGCCCACAAATCCCATCTTCTCCGAAGTAGTGGCCTTGATGGAGATCGAGTCAATATCGACACCCATAACTTCACTCAACTTCTGCTGCATTTGGGGGATATGCGGGTTCATTTTGGGTACCTCGGCACAGATGGTCGCATCTACGTTACCAATCTCAAAACCTTTCTTGCGCAACAGTGCTACGGTTCGCTCCAGCAGAACTTTGCTGTCGACTCCGCTGAACTCCTCCGAGGTATCCGGAAAGTGAAACCCGATATCCCTCAGATTGGCCGCTCCGAGCAAAGCGTCGCAAATAGTGTGAATCAATACATCTGCATCGGAATGGCCCTGCAGACCTTTCTCAAAGTCCAGCTTTATTCCACCCATCCACAACTCCCGGCCTTCGGTCAGGCGATGCATATCGTATCCAAAACCTATACGAAAATTCGTCATAAAATATTATATAGAGCCAGATATATCAGCGCATTATTTCAATAATTTCCTGACTCCTTCCAAATCGACACCCAGCGAAAGGCGCAAGGTCTGATCCAACGGGTTGGATTGGGCAGTTGAAACCAGGTATGCCGCATCAATCTGAAAGGATTCCATCCTGAATCCGGCACCGAAAGCGACGTAACGGCGGTTTCCCTTATATTCGCTTTCGTGATAATATCCCGTCCGTAGCGAAAAACGGTTATTGTTGGTGTACTCAACACCAACCGACCACATCACCTCCTGCATCTCCTCCCTGAATCCACCGGGAGCATCGCCAAACGATTTGAAGATCCCGGAAACCGGGGAGATCTCTGAATACTCCTGTACTCTTCTTGCCTGCTCTTCGCCGGTCTCTCCTTCTACAGGCAGCTTTGGCGTAGGGACGAGCAACTTGTTGATATCGGCACTGAACGAGATGGTGTTCTTGTTGTCCACGGGTAAGCCCAACGAAGCGCCCAGCCTCAGATTTGCAGGCAAAAACATCGATGTGTTGCCACCGTCGTAAGAGATCTTTGTCCCTATGTTCGAGAGATTAAAACCAAATCCCAGCAATGCTTCGGCGCGTCCAAGATAGAGATAGGACTCATTGTAGCCTGATATATCCGCAGAGAATGCGTTACCTGGCGTCGTGTCGTCATCTCCCGTGGAGTAGTCCGCGCGGATATAGCGCAAAGTGACAGCTCCCGAGAAAGTCTCGGACAATCTTCTCGAATAGGCCACATCCATCGCGTATTCGTGTGGCGAAACCGCCATCACGAAATCTGTATTCTGGTCGAACACCTCCACATCTCCCAGCGAGAAGTAACGAAACGAAGCGCTGATCGCATTCAGGTTGTCGTTACCAAACTTCCAGAACCCTGAAAGGTAGACCAGGTCGATATCGTTGACCAGTCTGCTTAGCCAGGGAGTATAAGCGACCGAAAACCCGCTTGTGCCGGAAATAAACGGATACTTGGCTGCATTCCAATATTGTGAATAGAGATCGGGCATGGTGGCTGCGCCAATATCACCCATACCTCCCCCCCGCGCATCAGGTGCAATCTGAAGAGACGGCACTGCCACAGGAATCGGGTTATGCTGCTGGGCAAAAGCAGTGCCCGAGAAAAGCACGGATGCGCCAACAAGACAGATGGCAGTGAAGAAGCCGGATTTCGATCGCATATGCTGTATATTTTGTTTTATTCTCAAACAATTATAGTCTCTTTTTATTGTTTCGGAGTTTATTTAATCCGAAAATCTAGCAGCTTGTTCCCTTCAATATAACCCTCCAGGCGATCGTTAATCGATACGCCCCCTATTCCTGCCGGAGTCCCGGTAAAAATCAGGTCTCCTATCTTTAATGTGAAAAAACGGCTGATATAGGCAATAATCTTGTCGAACGAGTAGATCAGGTCGCGACTGTTCCCCTGCTGGACTGTTGCACCGTTGATATCGAGACGAAAATTTATATTGTTGATATCCGGCAAAACTGTCTTAGGAATGAAATCACCAATCGGTGCAGCATTATCGAAACTCTTGGCAATCTCCCAGGGCAACCCCTTCTCCTTCAGTTTCCGCTGCAGATCGCGTGCGGTAAAATCGATACCTACGGTAATCTCATCGTAGTAACGGTGAGCAAACTTTTCGGCAATATTTTTACCCAACCTGCTTATTTTCAGCACCAGTTCAGTTTCATAGTGGATCTCGTCGGAGAAATCGGGCAGAAAAAAAGGATTGCCGTTACGGAGCAGTGCCGTATCGGGTTTCATGAAGATAACCGGTTCACTGGCCTCGAAGGTCCGTCTCATCTCCCGGTTGTGAGAATCGTAATTTAAGCCGACAGCAAATATTTTCATCTCTTTTTCGAACAGGGACTTGCGTCATGTTCATTCAACCGCTCCTGCGCTACTCTTCCTTTACAAGCCTGTTGAACATCACTGCCAGATGTGCATAAAGCGAAGTGTTCTGCAAGACAATATGTTCGGGAACCCGTATCCTGAAAGGGGTAAAGTTCCAAATCGCCTCTATCCCCCCCTCAATCATAAAGTCGGCAACCTCCTGGGCAATGTCGGGAGGCACAGTCAGAACACCAATCTGGGCTTCAATTTTCTTGTTTCTCAAAACAAATTCGTCTGAATGGAACACGGGAATGTTGTTGATCTTCTGTCCGACGATCGATGCATCCACATCAAAACCGGCACGGATCTTCAGACCATACTGTTCAAGCCCCGAGTCGGAAAGCAAGGCTGCACCCAGACTCCCCACACCGAAAAGAACGGCTGTATGCATCCGTTTGAATCCCAGAAAATCATCCAACACCTCTATCAATCTGTCAATATCATACCCCACCCGGGTTTTCCCGCTGACATTCACATAGGAAAGATCTTTCGCAATCTGTGTAGCGGAAACGTTGATCTTTTTTGCAATCTGCGTGGAAGAGACTTTACTGTAGCCTTGTTTCTTTAGCAACTTAACGTAAGACAAATACCACGGCAGCCTTCGCAAAGCCGGCTCAGGGATTCTCGAATGATAGTTGTCACGATTCATTAACAGATCCGTTTTGATTTGCAAAGATAGCTGTTTTTTAGTAATTAGGTTTATTTCAATGGATAAAATAAGGAACAAAATCTTTAATAGAACAAAAAAAGCTTGAAGGAGGAGCTGAAGAGAGCACCCGGTCAGGGAGCATTTTCCCCTTCAAAGTTCAGCGGATAGACCTTGATGATCTTTTGGCTTTTGATCAGCGGTTTCAGTTTTTTCAGGACAATCTCCTTGTAATAGGGAGCATTGGTATGTACCTTATAGGCATCCCCGCTTTCGTAACTTTCGTAAAGAAATACCTGAGCGGGATTTTCCTCGCTCAACAGGACATCATAGACCAGACAACCATCCTCGTTCTCCAGCGTCTGCGTCTGGATTTCCGACAACAGATCGATCGCCTCGTCCAGTGTTGCCTCATTCAGTAAAAACTCAACCAGAATCACATAAGGATCGCCGGCATCCCGCGCCTGTGACGGGCGGGGAAAAACAGAGAAAAGCACAAGAGAGAGTGCTGCTAAAACAAATAGTCTCTTTTTCATAGGTTCCCAAATTTATAATCGATGAATCAGTTACGTTGACCGGTAACACTTTTCAGTACAGCACGGATTGCTCCTATTTTCAGATGCGTATTGATGATCACGGGTATCCGGTTTGAGTCGTCGGTCAATGACGCACTGATCGCCTCTTTTTTGTTTTTGAACGCTTTGTCGTAGATGGTCAGCACGATCTGGACCGTGTTGTAGGTCTGTCCGTCATTGGCCTTGATCTTTGCAGTACCGTTGTAGTTTACGGTCATGTTCACGATCTCCCTTCCCGAAAGAAAGTGAATCTCCTTGCTGTCACCCGGCTTCATATCGGAGTAGTCCAGGTTCCGGATCAATGCCAGAACCGACAGGTAGTCGTATGTGCAGTCGTTGGTGGTAAGGGTCTCCTCAAATTTCTTCTTCCCGTTGAAGATGCGGCTGGTCCTCACCTTTACACCCTCTTCCGCATAGTTGAAAGATTGCACTTCGATAGAGTAGTCCTTTCCCTCAAAAGCACGCTTCGAAAAAAGAAGCGGCCTCATATCCATATCAACATAAGAGACAAGTGTATCGTTGACCGTATAGACACCACCAGCCAAACCACTGGTATTCAACAGCATCCGCATATTAAAGACACTGCTTCCCTTGTAATTGACCAGGTCGGTGGTAAGTGAGCCCGCGCCGGCTCTGGCTCTCACTATGCCATAGTTAAAATAGAGATCGTAGGTGATCTGCTCTCCGTCCTTGAATGCGTTGTTGACCAACTTGCATTGGGCCGCTGCTCTCTGGGCAGGGAGCAGAATCAAGCCGATGAGAAGAAACAATAGGATTTTCCTGTTCATTTTCATCTATTTGGATTAATTAGCTATAGGGATGGGACTCCCCGTCTTGGGGTAGGAGTAGTCACTCCACTTCCACCACCGGAACCTCCGGAGAATGGCGAACTGCCGCGTTGATTCTGTTGTTGCTGTCGCTCCTCATTCAGGCTCCGGCGCCTCCTCTCCTCCGGTTTATTCTTGGTGATATCGAGCGGTTTTTGCTTGTCCAGCGGCAATTCAGTCACGTTCCACGACTCTTCGTGGTCGGTATAGGCCCTGATCTCGTATGCAGCCGGGTAGTAATAGACCATTTCGGGTTGTCTTCCCTGTTCATAATCGCCTGTTGTCCATTCCCCATCCTCGTTATCGTCTATAAAAAGGCGGATATAGAGCACTCCCGGGTTTATGTCGAAAATCAGCGCTTCGCTATTTTTGACGCGCACTTTCCTAAAAGGTTTATCCGACTTGTCGAGCAGTTCCACATAAGCCGGTTTCCCTTCCGGCAGACCAGACAGATGAATCATCAGGTTGCCGTACTGATCCAGCGTCTTTACGGTAAACACCTGCTCCACCTTATTGTTCCAAAGGCCATAGATGCTGTGAATGGCAGCCGAGTCGATAGCCAGCGAATATTTCCCCCCAGGTTCCCACTTGTGCCGGAGCGAATACTTCCTGGGATTGAGCGTATCTCCGGTCACCGTGAATGGGATGGGCGAAGAGACCGAATCAACCACCTGCATCAGCCGTACTTTTGATGAATCGAAATCTATCACGGGCTGCTCAAATTCGAGTTGAACCGGCAGATAGATCTCGTGCGCTGAACGGATATTGTGGTTGATCGCCAGGAAACGCACCTCCACTTTCTCTTTTTTCTCTTTCTCTTCCTTCTCCTTGCGGCTCTGTTTCGGTTCACGGAAGGTAAAAGACAGTGTATCGGTCTGTACCTGGTCGAGGTTCAGCGAATCGGTCTTCAGGTAATCCATCTTCAACGTAATGGTATCCTGACGCAAAACGAGCGAGTCGACAATCCAGAGCATCAGGGTATCATTTCCCTTGCTCTTCTCCATCACATACCAGTCACTCCTCTCAGGCAGAGGGCTCAGGAGTTCGAAAACGGGCTCGCTGGTTGGAGCGGCAAAGTAGACGATTAACTTCTCCCGCTGGTTCCGTTCGCTTTTTTGTAAGTACTTTCGCTGAAAGTCCGATGTAAATGAGCGCAACAAAAGATCGTCGGGAAGGAATCGGGTATAGTTCACCGTTATGATGGAATCGATGGTCAGGCTGTCCTTGAACACGGTATCCTGTCTCACTGCAGGCATTGACGAGGGCACCACGATGGAGTCGAGAAACGCGATCGCCTCCTGCGGATTGTCGTACTTGTAATCCCTGTTCTTATCGTCAAGGGCAAATATCTTATACCTCCCTGGCGCTAGCCCCCTCACGGTGAACCTTCCGCGCGAGTCGGTCCTGGATATCCTCTCAAAAGGGGTCTTTACAAAAGCGGTATCGTCGAAGTTGGTGTGCATTCCCACATAGATCCCCTGGGCAGGTTCAAGGTTTTCTGCCGACAACACTTTCCCTGAAACGGCCAACGTATCGAGCTGATCGCCTGTAGAGAAGGAGAGTGAGAAATTTTCGAGCGGATTGCCTTCGTTGTTGTCGACGATCGCATCGGTGAAATCGATGGTGTAGGTAGTGTTGGGCAGCAGTTCGTCGTTGAACTCCACTACCGCCTTCTTTCCTACCGCCTTGATTACCGGCATATTGATCTGTGGGGGGGTGATGATCACCTTTTCGGTCGGCTTCTCCACCTTTATGTTCTCGTCAAACTCAATCTCTACGATGTTTCGGCTTACGTTCAGCGCATTGTTCTTCGGATTGGAGCGGATGAGCCTCGGAGGTGTCTCGTCATACAGTCCGCCCGTGGGAGAAGCCATATTTGCGCATGAGTTCAACAGGAAAAGTGTTCCCGCAAGATAAGAAAGTACGGATAGATGTTTCAACAACCTTATCATTATTCCCTTACAACCGTTAGCTTAATTGGCGCAAAAATACAACGAATTAAGTAGTTTTCTGATAATAGACAATTAAAAAAACGGAAATTTGACAAATCGACGCTGTTTTGTAGCCTTATCTCGACAAAATCCGGTATCCGATCTTGCAGTAGAGACACTTCCCTCTTTCGCAGTAGGCTCTTCGCAGCTGGATAAGTGCTTGGGAGTCGAATGCATTGGCTGGAAAGATTCCTGCCTTTTCAAATTCGGTAATGATAGCGTTTCTTTCCGGTTTCAGCGACTCCAGGAGTTGCATCGCCCTTTCACAGAATTTCTCCTGGCCGGTCTTCTGCCCGTAGACAAAAAACATGGGCACAACCGTATTGATGAGGATCACATTGCAGGAGGAGTCTCCCAGATACTTGCGGGACTTTGTTGACCTCTTTCCGAAGGAGTAGTGGGTATGCCAGTAGTCGGAGGCCTCCACCTGAAAATAGAGCCGTAACTGGGCCGGATCATCCTCCTCCAGCAGCAGAGGAAAGAGTCGCCCCCTCTGCTTCAGTAGTGCCGCCAGCTGTGCAATGCGTACCTGCGGAAACGCGTTGGGTCGGACGCGCAATTGCTTAAAGAGGTAACTGGGAACAGGTTGCAACCGATACTTTAGCCTCAGAAACTCATACTCTCTCCTGAGCTGCTGGCAGTAATCATCGGTAGCCCCATCGCCATACAACATGCCTGCCTGTCCGAACAGCAAAGCCTCAACCTGAAGAAGGCTGTCGCCATGCCTCATGATACAGTTGAAGGGCAGGCTCAATGCCAACCGTTCAAAGATGTCGGAGTTCAGCCCAAATCCGAAGTTCCGGGTCAGCAAAACATAGAAGGCCTGATCCCATGAATTATTGAACCGTTCAAGGTGTTTGCGGATATCGTTGATCTTCCGCTCCAGACGCTCAATCCCCGTTGCCGCCAACCATGTAGTGACGATCTCCCTCTCTACCAGGGGAAGCTGGTACCTGCATGGCAGGTTCGACCTGCTGTTGAGCAGGTAGTCGGCACTCCGTTTTACCTTTTCGGGGATGATGAGCTGCATCTGTGGAATTAACGCGCCCTTCTGGTTCCTCACGCTACCCTTCACCCTCTCCGCCACATGCAGGATAACCGAGTTGAAACGCTCGTCGGTATGGTGACCATGCCTGGTCCATTCGTCGGAAGAGCCATGCAGCTCCACGTCGCCAGCCCATATCTTCTCTCCTATCCTGATTTTTGCATTGAAGAAGTCGGCCCCGGCATCGCTGTTCCGCACCCCGGGGTCAATGATCTCCAGAGGCTCTCCATCCACCGTTTGGAGGTCGGTCCGGTCGAAAATCCGGTATTTCCAAACATAATGAAGCAAATATTCGCTGGTTGCCATAACCCTCTAAAATGTCAGCAGTTCAAATATACAACTATATTCCGCTCAAGTCAACCCTTTTTATCCGCCTTCAATATTTCTTTCTCCTGACAGCTTTCTGCCGTTTTTTTCAGTAACTTTGCCATGATCAAAACCACATGAATCACAAATTTGCATGTTAAACCAGCAGGAACGAAGAAAGATCAGGCGATTGATGCAGCAGGAGATTATTCCGGCCATCGGTTGCACGGAGCCGGTTGCCGTCTCGCTTTGTGTGGCAAAGGCTACGCAGGTACTGGGAGTGGAGCCTGAACAGATCGGGGTGATCCTGAGCCCCAACGTACTTAAGAACGCCATGGGGGTCGGAATACCTGGTACAGGGATGATCGGCCTTCCCATCGCCGTTGCGCTGGGTGCGCTTATCGGAAAACCGGAGTACGGATTGGAGGTTCTTCGCGATCTTCAGCCCGCCGACGTGGAACGGGCACGGCAATATGTCCAGGAGCAACGGATCAAGATCGACGTTGATACCGAGATTGAAGAGAAACTCTATATCGAGGTTCGTTGTTTTTCCGGCAACGACTCCTCCATCGCCGTTATCCGTGGTAGCCATACCCGCTTCTCCTACATCGGGAAGAACGGGGAAGAGTTGCTTAGGAACGATACAAAAGGCGCAGAGGAGAAGGTGGAAGAGGTGCCGCTCACCTTCCGGAAAGTCTATGAATTTGCAGCCGATTCGCCCATCGATGAACTGGAATTTATTCTTGAAGCAGCGAAGATGAACCGTGAAGCATCGCTCCAGTCACAGAAACAGAAATATGGTCACGACGTAGCCAAGAGCCTGATGGGTGAAAGGGGACGGGCCATTTTCGGTGAAAATATACATAGCCGAATGATCTCGGCAACTGCAGGCGCATGCGATGCCAGGATGGATGGCGCCCTAATCCCTGTAATGAGCAATTCCGGAAGCGGCAACCAGGGTGTAGCCGCAACACTCCCCGTCCTTACCTACGCCGAGGATGTGGGCAGCGACCGGGAAAGCCTGATCAGGGCTCTGATCCTCAGCAACCTTACAGTCATCCATATCAAACAATACCTGGGCAGACTATCGGCATTATGCGGTTGCGTGGTGGCATCGGCCGGATCCAGTTGCGGCATAACCTATCTGATGGGAGGCAACTACGATCAGATTACCTTTGCCGTCAAGAACATGATCGCCAATATCACCGGCATGATCTGCGACGGTGCAAAACCGAGTTGTGCACTGAAGATTGCCAGCGGCACCTCCACCGCAATGCTTTCCGCATTGATGGCCATAGAGAATCGGGTGGTGACACCGCATGAAGGAATTGTGAACGAAGATGTGGACAAGACCATCCAGAATCTCGCCATTATCGGTCGCCAGGGAATGGCAGAAACGGACAGGATCGTACTCAAGGTAATGACGCACAAAGCATAACATTTACCGAACATAAGTCCATCGATATCCGTTATAAGACGGACAAATCAAGCTTAATCACCAGTTACCGACAGTGCATAACTCCATCACGGATAAGGAACTTGCGTTCGAAACAAAAAAGATAAGCTCCCTGGTCTGGGAATACTCCATACCGGCCATTATCGGCACGCTCGTAAATTCACTCTACAATATTGTCGACCGGATCTTTATCGGACAGGGGGTTGGCGCCTATGCCATATCGGGCCTGGCCATCACCTTTCCAGTCACCACGCTTGCCTCATCGCTTGGCATGCTGATTGGGGTGGGTGCAGCCAGCCGGATATCCATTAGCTTGGGTGAAAAGAAGAAGCATACAGCAGAGCAGATACTTGGCAACTCCCTGATGCTTATTCTTCTGTTCAACGCTGTGATCATCACCCTCTTTTATGTTTATCTCGACAAGATCCTGCTGGCATTCGGAGCTACGGAGAACACACTGCCCTATGCCCGGGAGTATCTGCAGATCGTTCTGATCGGAAACCTCTTCATCAGTCTCTGTTACAGCTTCAACAACATGATGCGCGCATCGGGATATCCCCGCAAAGCGATGATTACCATGCTGATTGGCGCTGTACTGAATATCATCCTCGACCCGATATTCATTTTTGTATTTGACCTCGGCATCGCCGGCGTTGCCTGGGCCACAGTTATCTCCATGTTTATCGGCATGTTGTTTGTAATGCACCATTTTGCACAGGAAACCAGCATGATCCGGATACGGAAGAAGAACATTGGGCTGGACTGGAAGATCGTCATGGCTATCGTCTCGATCGGACTCTCCCCCTTCTTTATGCAGGTGGCAGCATCTGGCGTGGCGGTTCTGCTCAACACCTCCCTGTTGAAATATGGCGGAGACTTGGCCGTAGGCGCATACGGGATCCTCAACTCCATGTTGCTCATCGTTGTGATGACTGTGGTGGGATTGAATCAGGGTACACAGCCAATCATAGGCTACAACTACGGAGCCGGCAACTATTCCAGGGTGAAAGAGACCCTCCTCTATGCTATAAAGGTGGCGACCATCATCACCTGTAGCGGATTTGTCATCGGCATGTTTTTTCCCCGTCAGTTTGCCGCCGCGTTTACTGGCGACCAGAAACTGCTCGATATTGCCGAAAATGGCATCCGGCTGAGCATGATAGCCTTCCCTCTGGTGGGATTCCAGGTGGTTGCAGGGAACTTTTTCCAGAGTATCGGTCGCGCAAAACAGGCAATTATCCAGAGTCTCAGCCGACAGATCATCTTCCTGGTCCCGGCGCTGTTGTTTTTCCCCCCCTTGTTCGGATTGAACGGAGTCTGGATTGCCATGCCGGTTTCAGACTTCCTGGCATCGTTGCTTTCACTCTATCTGCTTATGGGACAAACAAAAATTATCCGAGCCATGCAGGAGAGCCAACCGCTCTACCATTGAACAGCCGCCTTGCAAATAGCCCTGCAAAAATTCGGAAAATTCATCCTTTTTGAGTAGTTTTGTACCTCCAAAACTTCAGAAAGTAATCAATAAAGAATATACAATGAAGAGAGTAGTATTAATTCGCCACGGCGAAAGCGTGTGGAACAAGGAGAACCGTTTCACGGGATGGACCGATGTGGATCTGAGCGAGAAGGGTGTTGAAGAAGCACACAAAGCCGGTAAGTTGTTGAAAAAAGAGGGCTTTCAGTTCGAAAAGGCCTACACATCTTACCTGAAACGGGCAATAAAGACCCTGAACGTGGTCCTGGATGAGATGGATCTCGATTGGATCCCCGTGGAAAAAACGTGGCGTCTCAACGAGAAGCATTACGGTATGCTTCAGGGATTGAATAAAGCCGAAACGGCTGAGAAATATGGAGACGAGCAGGTCCTCATCTGGCGCAGGAGTTACGATGTTCCTCCAACACCGCTGGCCAAGGATGATCCCCGCTCTCCTTTCGTGGATGCTCGCTACAAGGGTGTGGACGAAAAGGATCTGCCACTTACGGAAGCGCTGGTTCATACTGTAGACCGTATCCTCCCCTACTGGAACAATACCGTTGTTCCCGAGATGAAAGAGAAGTACAACGAAGTGATCATCGCTGCTCACGGAAACAGCCTGCGTGGAATCATCAAGCACCTGAAAGGGATTTCCGACGAGGATATCATCAGCTTGAACCTGCCAACAGCTGTACCCTATGTCTTTGAGTTCGACGACAACATGAATCTGTTGAAAGACTATTTCCTGGGCGATCCGGAAGAGATCAAGAAACTGATGGATGCCGTGGCCAACCAAGCCAAGAAGAAATAAAAAAAGTCAGGGTGCTCAAATCGGGCACCCTGACTTTATCAATACGTTTTAACTACTTAGATCAGACGTTTCAATTTTTCGACCGACAAATCTATCTCCAAAATTACTCCGTTTTCATCGATCAAGTAATTCCTGAAGCCGTTCTTCAAGCGAAACTCCTTGTAAATTGCCGAATTGGCACCTGTTTCGTCGCAGAACTGTGCATGTAGGTCAATCCTGTCCAAGAGCGCCGTACGTTCAAAAACTGTCCGGTTCTCGTCAAACGAGATCGACACAAACACCACGTCGGGGGCTACCGCTTTCAAATAGTTATAGAGCGAGACATTGCTGGCTCTTGACTGGGCATCGTAAGCCGCCCAGAAGCTTAGTACTACTTTTCTGCCCTTATATTCGCTTAAATCGAGACGTCTACCTTCCCAACCATCGAGAACAATATTGGGTATCTGTTCTCCAGGGTAATAACCTGTGGAGGGTTTCTCGGTTTGAATCGAGCTCGACATCAAAAAAAGCGAAGCAATTGCTACCAGGCAAAAGTTCAAATACTTCATAAATAAAGTTTTAGTTAATACTCAAACTTGTCTGTGCTTCACGCATTTCATCAAGTTTCCTGTTGTTGACTTTTCGCTAAAAGCCATTTTTAACGGGGACAAAAGTACGCCGGTTTTCATTAAGAACAAATTTTTAGGGTAAAAAAAATGTTTCCAACTGTTAAATTCATCCAGTATTCATTCTGTAAACACCTATATATAAGACCATTAATATCCATCTGCATGAGTCTGCTGTAAGTAATGGCCAAATCTGCACTTGCAGCTCGAAAGCGTATTAATCGGCGTTAGTTCAGATTCCCTGATGCATCGTCAGGGGAGAGTACTCCATGAGTTTTGTGATGGAGATATTTATGGCGAAGTATCTTGGAATATGCAAATAATCAGCTACATTTGTCAAATGATGCCGCCATATGTCCAGTTAGTCCAACTTCCTGTAACCTTGGTTGTAGAAGCAGCTCTATGGGTGATATTTGTTCCTCTCCTGATCTGATGTTCTACACGACAGTGACTCATTTTATCGTATGCAACAGCAACTGCAGGTGGCCAGTAACAGCAATTCTTGCACTTCGAGGGCATGGTTGCAGCAGATTTACAAACAGGTAATTATTTTTAACGACAATGAGAAAATTAAAATTACAGATGCAAACCTCCATTGACGGTTTCCCTCAATATGGAGCGAATGATGAACAGCATTGGGTCATCAGGGCCTGGGACGAAATCAAAAATTATATTCTTGACTTGGCAAACAGTTGTGATACCGAGATAATAGGCAGAAGACTGGCGGTTGACTATATTCCCTACTGGCTAGAGGCCAATAGAAGACCAGACAATCCGATGTATGAACTTGCAAAAATCAAAGTATCACAAAAGAAGATCGTTTTCTCAAAAAGCTTGGACAAGTCTCTATGGGATAATACTGAACTGGCGAAAGGAGATTTAGTTGACGAGGTGTACAAACTGAAGAAACAGAACGGGAAAGACATTATCGTCTATGGCGGGACAACTTTTGTTTCGGAGCTGATCAGTAGTGGACTGATTGATGAGTATCACCTCTTTCTCAATCCCGTCATACTTGGCAAAAAAGGCGTTCCCATATTTGACAAACTGGAGAGTTACAGACAACTCAAGCTAAAAAGATCACTTGTTTACGATTGCGGAATAGTGCTGCTTCACTACGAACCAAAAAGATAGATAGTCGACATCATGAAAATCTCAATGTGCCAGTCAAGGAGAGGTAAGAGTTTCGATGGCTGAAGAACGTGAAAGCAAAAGCACTAACTCCGTTTCAGCAGTTCAAGCATCTCCCTGTCGAGCAGGAGGCCCTTATAGTTCTCATATTTTACATCCTTCCGGTTGCTGTTCAGTACCCCGAAACTGCCATGCAGGTTCCATAACGACCATCCCCAGTTCTGCTCCCTGAAGATGGTGAAGAGATCCTCCAGCCAGGCCATGGCCACCTTGTGAGGGGTTTGGTTGTAACAGCCCATTTCGCCGATGTGGACCTTTCCCCCTTTCTCTACCCAGGGTTTCCAGGGAGCCACACAGGCCTGGTAGACCGATTGCCGGTCATGCACTTTTCCATCCAGATGGAGTGGCCAGGTGAGCTTCTCCTCGGGAAACTCCATCAGGATTTTCGCCCCCGGCCAGGTAGCCCTGAAATGGGAGATCAGCATCGGATCATATCCCCTGCCGCTCTGGATAATATTGGGGATATCTGTTACTGTCATCAATGGAGTACGCCCTACATCCTTGCCATCTACGATGATCAGGCGGTCCGGGTCTGCTTCACGGATCGTCGAGATCAGGCGACGGGCCACCCGGTCATATTTCTCATCTTCAACCGAAGGGGCCTCGTTGATCAGATTGAAGCTCAACTGTGAGCTGGGTATCCCCTTATATCGTTCGGCAAACAGTCTCCAATGAAACTGACACGCCTTCAGGGGCTCTTCATCTTCGAACAGGTTGGTGGGCAGGGGGCGGGGATTATTGATGCAGTATCCCGGCGCGCGGTGGAAGTTGAGGTTGATGTGCAGGTTGTACTGCCGTGCCAGATCTACCGCCACATCTATCTCTTTCAACACCTTCTCATCCACATTGTACCAATCCTCTTCACTGCTCCAGCACCAGTAAGAGAGAGGGATGCGGACAAAATTGAACCCCCATTCGGCAATGATCTCGAAATCTTTCTCGCTGAAGTCGCTCTGTGTGTCCGGGTTGAACTTGTTGAGCAGATTGAATCCTTTCCAGGTAGGGAGTAACTGGTTGCTGTTGTTAGTTGTGAACAAATCGGGTGAAGAGATCAGCCGGTTGCCAACCCCGGGAAGAGTTATCGCCGAGGCAACACCCATTGTCCTGATAAAATCGCGTCGTTTCATCTTGTTGTCTGGTTTTATTGAGGTTTTGTTTTCTCATTTATTCATGGTACAGCGCTTGTCTGTCAGCCTGACAACAAATTTATCAATATTTCCTTTTATTTATCAATTTATCAATAGTTCGTTAAAAATATAGTTTAGGTTTAAGCAGCAATGGCTGCAAACCCAATGAGTCCTTATTTCAGCGCATTAATATTTGTATCCAGCCATTCCAACCGTTTTTCAACAAAATTGATCAGGTATTCCACCTCTTTTTCGTACGAACCTCTTATTTTACTTGTATTCCATTGTTGGTCAGTGATACTCCAACCGGCGCCAATTGGCTTTGGACTGAAATTCCTTTTCTGTGAATCATTCAATAAATGTGCATGTTCCTTAATAAAATCCGGAATCATGTTTAACTCTGGTTTCAACTCGTTCCAGCGACTTTTCAACTCATTTACAAATTGAGGATCTTGGAATAAACGATCAAACCAAGGCGACTGGGTTTTAATAAACCATCCATCCCATTCACTCGACGTCGCCCCCTGTTCCCATGTTATATGGTCGGCATTTCCAAACGCAAGGTCGAAGTCCCAAACAAGCGGAAATTCAATTTTCCCCTTTTTCCGGAGTGCCATGTAGCAACTACCACGTAGATTGCCATCTACATTTTTTGCCAACTCCTGCACAATGTAATAGTTAATAAAAGAGGGAACATCAATGTATTTTCTATAACCTT
>MTKW01004985.1_pt1 | contig 16827 bp, 15 predicted proteins | sample 1042761 | NCBI WGS metagenome assembly MTKW01 (sample SAMN06205366, study PRJNA360243) | anaerobic digester metagenome | biome: Wastewater treatment plant; feature: Anaerobic digester sludge; material: sludge; isolation source: anaerobic digester fed with sludge from wastewater treatment plant ... | reverse complement strand
ACCGTTGAACGGCTCATTTCGTGAGCCATTCAACCGGTCTCCACAGCTTCCACGGGCACAGATGGCTCATGCGGTGAACCGATCAGAGCGATCTAAAAGCTTTTCAGAGCGTTTCAGTGGCAGATTGGCTTATCCTGAGAGCCATGTGTGCTTCTTTTGACACTGTTTGACCAAAAGATGGCTCACGGGATGAACCAACCAAAGCAATTCGGGAGTTTTTTCGCAACCTATTGGCTCTTCCCCTGAGCCAATCACTCTCTTTTTGGGTTCTTTTGGCTGGCGAATGGCTTTTCCTGTAAGCCAACCACGGTGCTTTTCTGGCTTTACCATGCGAAAATGGCTCGCGTGGCGAGCCATTTAGGTTCATTCGAACCCATTCCACACGTGGAGTGGTCCTTTGCATGAGCCAGTGACAGTATTCTACTGCCCGGAGCCTCTCAAGGCACCTCTGCTCGGGGAGTCACCTCCGAGTGCAACACTTACCGCTCTGCATTCTCTGCCACTTTGTACTGTTCGGAATCATTCAGATGCCGCTTTGCACTCTTCGTACTCTTCGGAATCACTCCGATTCGTCCTCTAGCTGCTCGATCTTGAAGGATATCCTAAGCGGAGGCCTCGTGTTCCAGGTGTCCTGAGCAGCTACGGCAAGAACACGCACCCTCCCGCCGGACTCTATAATCGCGGACTTAGCGCTGTTAAACTCTGAAGCTGAAACTTGCCCGACTCGCCCTTCAATATCAGTTACCATTCCAAGCCGGGTTGCTTCGTCATTAGCTGCCATGAGAAGGTTCATCAGTTCATCCTGAACAACACTTTGGCCCAGGGAACCGTCGATAATACGCTCTGCCACTACCTGCCCCTCTTCAAAAAGGAGCTTGTTTTCGAATATCTGCAGATACGCATAAACAGGCTGGCCGACAAAGGCGTTAGTAGCAGATACTAATCTTATAACTACTGAATCCTCAGCCTCTGCGATCCTTTGTGCAATAGTCTCGAGATTATCCACGAAAAAGATAATCGCCTCGTCTTCACTGCCTTCGATACTCGCCTTGCGTGCCAAAGCAAGCCTGTTAGCCTGCCTGAAGAACTCGGAGATCTCTTCTCGGATGACGTCAGGCTCACCTTTGCCATCCATCACCGTAGCAAGGATAATCTCCTCAGATCGGTAGGTAATATCACTTAACTGAAGCCCTTCCAGGAACTGCCGCATAAGGCCGATGAACTCGTAAAGCTCATTGGCTTCCTCTGTCAAACTGACTATCAAAGTCTCTAAAGCCTTACTTTCCTCTTCTAAGGCTTCTTTTTCTTTCTGTGCTTTTGCCCTCTCCTCTTCGACCTTCTCCAGCTCACCGGTTAATCCGTCAATCCGTTCTGTCAAGCTGTCTATTTCCTGTTGGAGCTCCTTTACACGCACCTCACCTTTGGCAAGCTCTTCTTCCTTAGCAGTCAGCTCGGCAAAGGCAGTAGTTAGCTGCTCCTGTGTGGACGCTAACGTAGCCTGAATCTCATGCATCCTGAAGAGGGCGGTCCTGACATCCTGAGATACAATACTCATCACCAAAACCGACGTGCCGGCTACGACAATCCCTGTGATAATCGTAATTAAGATCGAGGTATATTTCGGACGGAGCCCGAAAATGCTCAGCCTCTTTTTGCCGATCTTCATGCCGATGCGGTCACCGATAAATGCGATTAGGCCGCCGAGGACCACAAGCATGAGAACGAGTCCGAGTCCGTACACGGTATACCCCCTGCCTAAAAATCTTTCGTCAGGACTTCTTAACCATCATCAAACCACCGATAGAGCCAAATAATATGTTTGAAAACCATGCGCCCAGCATAGGCGGGATACTCCCCCGCTCAGCCAGCGCGCAACTCAAGCTCATTATAACATAGTAGACAAAGATGATTAGTATACTCATTCCGAAGCCCCGTGATGTCGAAGACCTGTGAGTCGTAATACCGAGAGGAGCAGCTACAAGACCGAATACCATACCCGCAAACGGGATGGCGAACTTGAGATAATACTCCACCAGAAGCTTTGTCACGTCTTGGCCTTGCTCTTTCAGCCGACGTACATGCTGCCTGAGTTCAGATGCAGACATCTCATCCGGACTCAAGCCCCCCCTGGCCACCTCTTTCGGAGTATACGCAATACGCCCTTCCTGCCTGGCAAACCTCACTGAAACGACTCTGTCTCCGTCAACGACATTGTAGGAAATCCCGTCTTCAAACAACCAGGCTGATTCATCCCATCTTGCGGACGCAGCCTCGGTAATCCGGACAAGCCTTCCGTCTTCGAATTCTTGCATTGTTACGCGGCTGAACCGCTCTTTCTCAGCATCGTACGCGTCAGCGAAAACCAGCCTCGTAAGGACTCCTTTTTCAAACTCCCTAAGAACTAGATTTCTCTGAATGAACGGGTTTGACCTCTTGCCAATTTCCCACATAATCTCCTCAAATCTACGGTTTGCTCCGGGGACAACTTTCTCATTAAATGCAAACGTAGCCCCACTCACTATCAAGGCTACGATTAATGCAGGAGTCATTATTCCAATCAGGCTGAGGCCTGCTGCCCTCATAGCCACGATCTCGCTGGACGCAGAAAACGTACTGTAACAAAGGAGAATTCCAAGGAGAGTGGACATGGGCAGGGTCAAAGCAACGATGCGCGGAAGCCCCAGCACAAACAAGCGCATAACAGTCCCTAAGCCTACGGTTCCATCTACAAGCAACCGTGCAAGCATGAAAAACAGGTCAGCAGCGACAAAAATCAAGGTAAAAGCAACGACACCAAACAGAACCGGGCTGAGTAGCTCCTTATAGATGTATCGCTCAAGGCACCTCAAAACTCAAACCGCTCCCCGAAGTAGTACTTCCTCGCTACAGGATCATCCGCTATTGAGTCGGGATCTCCTTCTACCAATACCTTCCCGTCATGCAGGATATAAGCTCTGTCGACAATGGCTAAGGTTTCTCTCACATTGTGGTCTGTCAACAGGACGCCAAGGCCTTGCTCACGAAAGCGTCCGATGATTTCCTGAAGATCTGAAACAGCTATAGGGTCAACACCTGTAAAAGGCTCATCAAGCAAGATATATTCAGGCGATCCTGCAAGCACTCGCGCTATTTCCACACGCCTTCGCTCACCGCCCGAGAGCGTATTTCCCATTTGCTTACGCACATGGCCGATGGCAAGCTCCTCAAGAAGCCTCTCCATCCTTGTGAGCCGTTCCTCTCTGGAGATTCCCATAAGCTCCAACACAGCAAGGATGTTCTCTTCCACTGTCAGCTTCCGGAAAATTGAAGGCTCCTGAGCAAGATACCCAATGCCGAGCCTTGCCCGCTGATGCATAGGCAGCTTGGTTATGTCCTCTCCGTTTAGGTGAATGGATCCGCCGTGGACTGCTTCCAGGCCGACTATCATATAGAAGGTTGTTGTCTTGCCTGCGCCGTTAGGGCCTAATAGCCCGACAACCTCTCCGGGATAAACGTCTAAACTAACGCCGCGAACAACCTCACGCCTACCGTATTTCTTGATTAAGCCCGTACAGACTATTCCCATGAATGCCCCTCCGAACAGAAACTACGTCTATTACACACAGTGTACAGGCTGCTTCCTACTGACCTCGAGGAATAACGGTTCGGGTGCCGCCTTCAGCCACGACTCTCTCTTCATCAATGTATACCGTGATGGAGCTTGCTTGGAAGATCTTATCTCCAATCTCCACTGAGGCATTCCCGTCGATGATCACCCGTCCGTCGTCACCTAGGTAAGAAAGCCTGTCTCCGGAAGCAAGCACTTCGCCGTCCTTATGCCTCAGGAACACACCGCTTTCGGCTTCCATTTCCCCTGTTTCCAAAGATACCACGATCCTATCTGCAACAAGAACAGATCTTTCCTCTGTATCTTCGAACCTGGCGCGGCCTGTAATAACTACAACTGCACCGCTTTCGTCATACTCTGCATAATTCCCAGTGATTCGATACGACTTAAATGATATTTCGACATTACCTTTCGCAGTAGCCAGCCCGGATTTTCGATCATAGCTGAGCTCATCTGCCACAATATCGATGACTTCTTCACTGCTGCCTTCTCCCTGAACTGCTTCAGAATCCTCCTGAGCAAGAACAGGATAAGGCAAAAGGGCGAAAGAAAACAAGGCGAAAACCACAGAAACTGTGACAATAAGCGATAGTACTGACTTTGTTCTGCAATACAGGCCGGTCCGTTTAACCATTACCTGCCCTCCCAACTCCCGGTTTCAATGAAATCTATGATAATCTTCGCGATTCTCTTGGCAGCTCCTTGTTCACCCATTCTTTCATAGCCTGCTTCGCGCATCCTTTCGATACGAACCGGATCTCCAAGAATGCTCATGACTTCTGATGCAACATCTTTCATATCATCTGATTCGACAAATGCCACTGCATCGCCTAAAAGCCTCTTTTGCGCCTTGGCAAACTTCAGGCTGAACTGGGGCCCTTCAGTGGGAAAGGTCACAACAGGCCTGCCAAGCCCTGCAGCCTGCTCGTTACCCGTCCCTGACAGGCCGATTACGATATCGCTGATATTCAAGACATCCCCGAACCACCCCTGAGATACCGTGACACAGGGTGTCATGCCTCCTGAACCGGGATAGATGCGGGCGGTCACACCCCGTTTTTTCTCTTCCGGGTCCTGCCTTTCATACCGCCACCCTGCCTCTTGCACTACCTGTTCAAGCCTGTCCTCATCAAGGTTAGGCGCAAGCCCGACTACATAGTCAAGATTATCACCGCTAAAGTCGGTCAAGTGGCTGACCGCCTGAAGGAGAGTCTTCATATTCCTGTATGCTTCTTCTCTCGAGCCGGGGAGAATGCCGACGACTCTCTTCTTGAGGTTGAGGCCGAAGCTCTCGCCGGTTATGGCAAACCCATCCATCATTACGTTCCCGGCGCACCTGGCAGGGACTCCTCTTTGTTGAAGGGCTTTAGCAGTCCTTTCGTCCCTTGCCAGGACAAGGCCGGCATACTTTCGCATCAGCCGGCATTCAATACCAAGATGCCCCTGGATATACTCAGACTTTGCCGTAGACAAAAACAACATCGGTGCCTTAACATTACGGCCACCGAGGAACAACGGAAAAATATCGCCTACGGATACGAGAAGACTCACGTTTTTCCCTAACGCTTTCAAATCTTCTATTTGCTGAAGAGTGAGGCTGATGAGCCCTGCCTTGATGTCCTTTAATACATATGACAAGCCATGCCTCAGGAATCCGCCGCTAGGCATAGCTTTCTGCGTGCCGACAACAGGTATGCCCGCACCAGTGTAGGCTTTCCCCAACCCGACCAATGGGAAACCGGCTATGTTAAGAGACTCGCCTTCGGCAATAACTTCCCGCGCAATCATAGTTGCAATAAGGTCTTCGCCGTGGCCGTTACTTAAGAAAAGCACCATATTCCGCACCTTGAGGGTAAACCCTCCTTTAAACAATTAAAACAAAGGAGAACGAAACCGGACATTTCCTTTGATATGTGTGATTTCGAGCTCTACATCAACTTCCAACTCATCCCCGGAAATCTTGGAAAGACCGTCCTCGTAGAGGACACTTCCGGATGCTTTAAACCTCTTCGTTCCAGGATCCCAACTGGCAACTGCTGCAGAAAAGCCGGGGCCTTTATCTGATCTCACTCGCACATTGCCTTCAAAATCCATCATGCCTGTAGTAAAGTCTATCTTTAAAGCTCCTGCATGAATCTCAAGCTGAGGTTTATCTTCAACAAACCTTACGCCTTCAACTTCGCGAAGGATGGCCTTGTTCTTATCTGTATCATACTCTATCGCGCGAGCCCCGAAGGTCCATCCCAGAGTTCCTTCGGGTTCAGGCACGGTTATCCTCGTTTCTTCAAGGACTATGCCTGACTCCAAATCCTCAGGAAAACCCCTTGTTTCCTGCTCACTTACAACCGGTGCCGGATCTTCGGCTCCACCGTTTCCTTCTTTATCTGTCTGCGTTAATCTAGCGTAATAGACACCAAACCCCAGGATGAGTATGAAGACACATATAACCGCCATTACAAGCCGTCCAGGCCTTCGACCTTTAAAAGACAGGCTTTCACTCATCGCTCAGTACAACACCTTCACCCAGGCAAGGTTCGGCTGCAAGATAGCAATCGCTTCCTACTATACTATCTATCAGATTTGCCCCTTGCCGGACTCTCGTATTGTTCCAGACTATGCTCCTTGCGATAATAGCCTCTTTGCCGATTTCACAGCTGTCCCCGATTACACTGTAAGGCCCGATAATCGCGCCTTTTCCGATCGTTACGTGCTCTCCTATGAACACCGGGGGATGCAGGGTAATGTCACGGTGAAGCCCAGTGCCTTCACAAACAAAGATACCTTCTCTCACTTCTTTTCCCGGCAGCTTAAGGCCTGCTTTACCACTGAGGATATCTCTGTTTGCAGCATAGTACTTTTCTAGGGTTCCGATATCACACCAGTACTCATCAAGAGGAAAGCCGTAGAAAGGCACGCCTTCCTGAACCAGCAGGGGGAATATATCGCGCCCGAAATCCGGCGTCCCCTGGGATGGAATGTAGTCAAAAATCTCAGGCTCAAACACGTAGATCATGGTGTTGGCAAGATCGCTGCGAGCCTCACTGGGCTTGGGCTTTTCCTGAAACCTCAGGATCCTTCCATCGTCGTCTGTAACAACTATCCCAAACCCGGACACATCTTCTACCCGTTTCAGCCCGACGGTAGCGAGGGCATTTCGCGACTTGTGGAACTCGATAAGCCTTGTCAAGTCTGCGCAAGTCAGCGTATCCCCTGCCATGAGGATGAACGTTCCGGAGCCTGAACCCTGGCCTGAAGTATCCTCTTCATCATCCGGCATAAGCAAGTCCTTAGCGGCAAGCACACCTCCTGCAGTGCCGCGTAGCTCCCTTTCACGGGAGTAACTGAGCTTTATGCCGAAGTCGCTTCCGTCACCGAAGTATCCTTCGATGTATTCAGGGAGGTACCACAAGTTCGCCACGATTTCGTTTATCCCGTGGCGCCGCAAAAGAGTAATGATATGCTCCATAGCAGGCTTGTTCAGTATAGGCACCATTGGCTTTGGAACGTTTACAGTCAATGGCCTCAGGCGAGATCCCACACCTGCAGCCATTACCATGGCACGCATCTTACGATATCCTCCCTATCTGACTCATGTATCCGCCTCAGCAATCGAAACGCCCTTTGGACCTTTCTGGGAGGCCGATGCTTGCGTTCGGGGACGGCGCGCTAGCGGCGCGCCTCGTCCGAATTCGGCACTGTGGCCGGCCGAATTCTCGCACGCCCCTCACTGCAATGCATCGGCCTCCCGAACGCAAGCATCAGTCACCTATTGCCAATCGCCAGCTCATAGGTCTGTAACAGCTTCTGTCCCGCCTTGGCCTGACTGTGAGTCGTCATGGAACCCTAAGGATACAAGCCTGGCGTAAAGCCCTCCTGCTGCCATAAGCTCCTTGTGAGTCCCTGACTCGATGATCCGTCCCTTGTCTATCACAAGGATCCTGTCTGCCATCTGGACCGTAGACAGCCTGTGGGCAATCACCAGAGTTGTCCTGTTACAGAACAGCCTGGACAAGGCCTCCTGCACTTCAGCCTCGGATTCGGAATCCAGCGATGATGTAGCCTCATCCAGTATCAATATCTTCGGATCCCTTAGGATTGCCCTGGCAATGGCAATCCTCTGCCTCTGCCCGCCGGATAAGGTGACACCTCTCTCCCCTACAGGCGTATCGTACTGCATTGGAAGCTCCATAATGAAATCATGAGCGTTTGCCAGCTTCGCAGCGTTCACAATGTCTTCCATGTCTGCATGGGGACTGCCGTACCTGATATTCTCACTGATGCTCACGCTGAAGAGGACTGTCTCCTGAGGGACCAATCCTATCTGACTGCGCAGCGAGGGCAAAGTAACCTTGCTGATGTCAAACCCGTCGATATATACCTTCCCTGAGGTAGGTTGATAGAACCTGGGAATAAGGTTGGCAATCGTGGTCTTGCCTGCCCCGCTGGGGCCCACCAGGGCTACCACTTCCCCAGGCATTACAGTAAGTTCTATATCATGCAGCACCGGTTCAGAAGGACGGTATGCAAAGCTGACACTGTCAAAATCAACGCGCCCTTCCACAGGTTCAGGAAGAGGAATCGCGTCCTCAGGCTCATCGACTTCAGGCGCCTCATCAAGCAGATTGAAAACGCGGAGTGCAGCACCGAGTGCCTGGTTGAATCCTCCGTACGAAACAGAAAGCCTTGCAAGAGGGGTAGGAAGAGTCCCTGCAGCGCCCAGAAATGCCATGAATTCCCCTACAGTCAGCCGGCCTCCAATAACTCTCCTTGCTCCGAACCACAGCACACCTGCAAGGCCCAGAACTGACAAGAGTTCTATTACAGGCGTTATCAGCGCATGCACTTTTGCCCCACGCATGGATGCCTGGAAGTTCCCTTCATTTCTCCGTCTGAACCTCTCCATCTCATGGGCTTCCATGGTGAAGGCCTTAATCACTTTAATCCCGGAGAGGGTCTCCTGAAGGACGGTAGTCACATCAGCAATCGTAGATTGTATAAGTCCGGTTATCCTCCTGAGCCTACTTCCGGCTTTGCCTACTACCCATATGACAAAAGGCATAATACTCAGTGTAACCAGGGAAAGCTTCCAATCAAGATAAAACATGAGCCCCAATATGCCTGCACTCATCACCGCCTGGGAGACGAGCTCTGCCAATCCTGACGACACAGTCGTCTGGAGGACCGCAACATCATTGGTAACCCCTGATATCATCTCACCTGTGTGCTTACTGTCATGGTACTCTATGGGCATACACTGCAAGTGGCCGTACAACTGTTCACGCAAGTCAGCTACGACCCTGTGGCCGACATAAGCCATGAAATAGACCTGTCCATATGAGAAGATGCCTTTTACGATAAATAAGACAATAACTCCTATTACAGTGATGTTAAGCATATTGCCCATTGCAACAACATCACCGCCGGTAAGGACTTTGTCTACAAGCTCTTTCACAATCCAGTATATTGCCAGGTTCAAAATGCTGGCCAGAGCCGTAGAAAGCAAGCCCAAGAAGAGCAGATGCGTGTACGGGGCAACATACCCCAAGAGCCTCCTAATGGGCCCTTTCTTTTGGAACAAAGTACCGACCCCCAGTTGTAATCAACGTGTCCAGCACTGAAGAAGCGACTCTTTCCGCTGCTCCAGGCCTGCCCATTGCCTCTTTCAAGTCTACAGAGATTCTATCGCGGGCTTTACTATCCTGCAAGAGCTCAAGGACCTTAATGGCTACGTCCTCAGCAGTAAGAACCCCGCGGATTTCCGGGGTAATGAATCTCCTTTGCCTCTTATTGGGGATAGCGGTAAATTCTATACGTTCAAGGGCTTTTCTTACTGCCATCCTTTTTATTGGCGCCCCGACTACAGGCAGTCTTCCGATAAACTCAGATATCCCGGTAAGAGGAACCTCTTCAGGCAGGTTCAGAGGGACAGTAACTACAGTAGGCACACCGAGATAAGCCAGCTCCGCTGTGACTGAACCCGGCATACATAACGCAAGATCCGATGCAGCCATAACAGAGTATCGTGACTTTCGTGTTACAAAGACCCGGACCCCTTCGTCAGTATCGATAACAGCCTCAGCCAAAGATACCCCTTGTTCGCAGTCAGCCGGCCTGTACAATTTGCCGGATGCTGCTTCAAGCCCCTTCTTCGCGTGGCCGCCTTTCGGCACCTCTTTCTGTTTACTCATGCGATCGTGAGCAGCATCCAGAGCAGATCTCACCGAATCCACACCGACGAAAGGTGACAAGGGCAAAACGAATTCCGTGTTTTCCCTGAATCTCTTTACTATCTCGGCAACTCTGAGGAAGAAGGGCATCACGTATCGAATCTGCTGCCCTCTGCTGCCCGGCAAAAGGCATACCATAGGAGCATCCTCAGGTACTCCAAGCGAACTCTTGACCCCTTCAGGCTCTCCTTCCCGGGAAATACCGTCTATCATGAGATTGCCGACGATTTCAATCTTCTCCTCAGGCACTCCCTTTTGCTTGAGTTTTCCGGCCACTCTGGCATCTTCAGCCAGTATTCCGATGAACTGTCGCTGAAACTTGACTGTGCGATCACTGTAAGCTACAGCCGGAAATCCAAGCCTCCTGGCTATCAGCAGGGAATGCAGATGATCCCCGCCAAGATGTAAAACTATGCCGCGCCAGGCCTCTCTCCTCTTCCCACCTGCAAGGCGGGTAACCCTCTCAGGAATGGATCCGAGCGTAAGAAACCTCAGGTATTCCGAAGGAGTCACCACAGCATCAACCCCGGGGATCCGTCCTGCCACCACAGCCTCATAGCCTGTGGCAAAAGGACAAGGCGGGAGAACAATAACGATAACAAGCTCGCTGAATCTTGAAGAGACCTTATCCTCCAAAGCACGCAATCTTGATACAACAGGCAAAGCCCATCCCGTAACCTCTCCGGGGCTGTTAGCCACTATAACAACAGCGGCACGTCCATTCGTCATCTGCGTGCCACCTCCAATACCAACTCCGCTGTGCGCATAAGAGCTCCGGGCGAACCAAGCTTGTCTCTGGCTTCAGCCAGGTTCTTGCGGATCTCCGATGAAAGGGACTCGTTATCCAGCATCAATAGGACAAGTCGAGCGATAGCTTCGGGCTCTGCCTCATCCTGCAGGAGCTCAGGGACTATGCGCTTCTCCATGAGTATGTTAGGCCATGAGATATGTGGTATGTCCACGAGCAGTCTTGCCAGAAGATAGGTAATAGTGGAAGTCCTGTACACCACCACCATTGGAGTCCCGACAATCGCAGCTTCCATAGTCGCAGTACCTGAGGCCACAATGAGGGCATCTGAGGCACCCATACACCTGTGAGCCGCTCCTGATACAATGCGCACAGGAAGGCCTGATTCTTCTACCTGCTCCTGAACAAGGTCCCGAGATACGGTATGGGACAGGGGAAGCAAAAACTCGGCTCCGGGTTTCGCATCCTTGACGAGGGAAGCTGCCTGCAACATCGTAGGTAGCAACAACTTAATCTCTTGATTACGGCTCCCGGGCAAGAGCCCAATGACTTCTTCAGAACCCAACCCCAATTCTTTTCGGGCGGATTCCTTTTCGCCGGGGTCTTTAGGACTGACGAGATCTAAGAGAGGATGCCCGACAAACCTTACATCCGCGCCTGCTCTCCGGTATGCGTCAGCTTCCAGGGGAAACACGGAAGCGATCTTAACGCCTAGCCTGGCAAGGGCTTTTGCCCTCCCCTTGCGCCACGCCCATGCTGTCGGCGGAAACAAGTAGACTACCGGGATGCCTCTCCGTGCTGCCTGCTTCGCAAGGCGCACATTGAACTCGGGAAAATCAATCAAGACCAGACAATCAGGGGAAATGCGGTCAAGCTCCCGAACAGTTTCCATAAATATCTTGCGGTACAGCGAAAGTTTGGTTAGAACCTCGGTAAACCCAATTGCAGAAAGGGCAGTAGGATCTTTCAGGATCTTAACGCCTGCAGCTTTCATCTTGGCGCCGCCGATTCCTGAAAGCTGAGCTTCCGGACTTAACTCTTTTAACTTCTTTACCAGATACGCGCCGTAAACATCACCTGACGCTTCTCCGGCGCTTATCATTATCTTCAAATACGTCCACCTCTCCCACTGCAACCACGGGAATCTCGAATTCGTCGGCCAAAGCCACGGTATCTTCTCTCCGGACAATAATCGTTTTCCCTGCTTCGATCGCGAGAACCCGGGCACCGGAGGCATGCATGACACCAATGGTATCCGGCCCGACTGTAGGGATATCAAACTGCCAGTTTGGGCTCGGCCATGCGACTTTCACCACAACACACCCGGGGGCTAGACGCGCTGCCCTGCTGATTGCCGCATCTGTGCCTTCGGCAGCTTCCGCTGCCACAACAGACCTGTTCTTCACTATTACCGTCTGGCCGATACCTGCTTCAGAAATGACCTTGGCTTTACTGAAGCCGAACGAAATATCTTCCCAATCAGCGGGGGAAGGTTCCACATGTCCCAGAATCCCTGCATCAGGCACTGCATCTCCGAGGTACTCCAAATGATCTGCCACGCTTATTCCCTGCCTGGCCAGATCTCGGACAAAAGCCGCAAGCAGAGATGTATCAGCCCGGTCCGGCTCAGAGCAAGCAAGCCGCTCAATGGTCTCCTCAACGCCGGGTTTATACGTCTCTTTCCGCCAGACTTTCCCGACCATTGCTATCTCGGTTATACCTTCGTTCCGGAGAATCTCATGGACACGGGATATGTCATGCAAGTCAACATTGTAGACGCGGCCGGCAGTGCGTGAAACTTCCGGATCGATTTCCCGGGATACTGATACCACAATGACTTCCAGGCCTTTTCGTGACGCATTCCGCGCCACCACTGCCGGGAGTTCGCCTTCACCTGCTATAAGGCCGAGTTTCTTCAAGAAAGCTTTCCTCCGATAATCCCCCTGGTTGTGCTCTTTAGGAATTCTACAAAGGCCGCTATCTCAGGTGACCCTGACAGCTCACTTTCAATCTTTCCAATGGCTTTTGCCAGAGGAAGGTTGGAGTCATAGAGGATCCTGTAAGCCCGCTTAACAGCTTCGCGAACCTCCTTAGATGTCCCGTGCCTGCGCATACCCACGATATTGACGCCTATGACATGAGCGGGATTGCCGTCTACCAACATATAAGGAGGCACATCTCGCGTAACCTTGGCCATTCCGCCGATCATCGCCATCTTGCCGATTTTGACGAACTGATGGACACCTGCAAGGCCGCCGATTATTGCATAGTCGTCTACTTGACAGTGGCCTGCAAGAGCTGCTCCGCCCGTGATAATGACATTGCTGCCGATCACGCAGTCGTGTGCAATGTGCCCGTATGACATTATGTAATTGTCATTGCCTATGCGCGTCTCACCTCTGCCGCCCGCAGTTCCTCTGGCTACAGTGACAAGCTCGCGGAAAACGTTGTTGTCCCCAATCACAAGGCTCGTTTTCTCGCCGTTATGTTTCAGATCCTGAGGCTCAACGCCTATCATCGCACCTGATGAGAAAGTGCAGTTCTGTCCGATAACGGTAGGCCCTTCAATCACAACATGGCTGTTTAGTCTCGTATAGTCCCCTATTACAACGTCTTCACCGATTACACAATATGGGCCTATAGTAACATTTGACCCGATAACTGCGCTTGGATGAATCACTGCTGTAGCATGGATCTTTCTCACACGAAAACTGCGAGTCTCAGTGGCTTTCATTTGCAGGCCTCCCAACGGGGTAATCTATTTGTCTCTTCACTCACTCTTCTTCTTCCCTATCTACCAAGGCGAATGTGAGTTCAGCATCTGCTACTAACTTACCCTCAACAAAAGCTGAACACCCGATCCTCCCCAAGTTGCCGCGCAATCGAATCAGTTCAACTTCGATCCTGAGCGTATCCCCTGGAACCACCGGATGTCTGAACCGCGCATTCTCTATCCTGACAAGGAGGGCGATTTTACCCTTGACTTCAGGGTAGTTGAGGGCAGCGTATGCTCCCACCTGAGCCATGCACTCAACAATCAACACCCCGGGCATTATGGGTTTTCCCGGGAAATGCCCTTGAAAAAAGGGTTCGTTATAACTGACGCTTTTAATGCCGACAACCGGCTTGCCGGGTTCTGCCTCAATAATCTTATCTATTAACAGAAACGGGTGCCTGTGGGGTATTACCTTTTGGATTCCTTCTATTCCGACTTCAATCGTCACTTCCGGTCTGTACCCCTCTCTTAGCTTCGGGTTTCAAGTCACAGGCTATAAGCCTTGCAAGCTCCTGGTTCATGGAATGTCCTGACCCTATACCGATAAAATGGCCTCGAATCCGGCCGAGTATCGCAATATCCCCTAAGAGATCCAGTGCTTTGTGCCTGCATGCCTCATCGGGAAACCTGGTAGAGCCGACATACCCGTCCTCGCTGACAATTACTGCCTGATCGAGGGTGGCCCCGAGGGCAAGGCCTTTTTCTTGAATCGTTCGGATCTCCCACTCAAACCCTATGGTTCTGGCAGGAGCTATCTCTTCCCTGAACGTTTTCGGCGTCACTTCAATGTCGAAATACTCACAACCCGGATATCCCTGTTCCCCGCTCCGCCCTTTACGGAGAAACAGGAAAGTCACCTTGGTCCCTTCATACGGTAAGGCTATCAGGTGCTTGTCGCCTTCAGAGACCCATACCGGGCGGATAACCCCGGNNTGCTCTACCGTACGGACATCGACACCGTTGCACTCAAGATCAGTCGCGCGCCTGGAACCTGCGATGTTGTCTAAAACAGCCTTTACAGTGCGAGGTTCCGGGAGATCCCACCTCTCAAAGCAAACCCCTGTGTCCGGCTCTCCCGGCAACAACGTAACCCGGGCAGGTTTACCGGTGTGGAGCCCCAGCCCTTCGTAAGATACAGGTTTGGATACGGTAGTCTGCCAATCTGTTCTTGTCTCACTCAATGCCTGCTATTTCCCTCTGATTCCGGGTTCTTGTCCAGTTTATCTTATAATGTTTCTACATTGGCTTTGTTTTCCCTTCACAATCGTAAGCACCCTTAGGCTCTACGCTTTGGTAATGTGCCTTCCGCCCTACGCCGTACCTGAAACCAGGTGCACCCCGCACCTGAATGCCTAGCCTAGCCTATAGATCAAGCAGGCGGCTGTACTTCCTGCCCAGCTCGGACTCGGGGCAATCAAACACCTTGACAGGCTCGCCCTGCTCCACTATCCTACCTTTATCCAAAAGGATAAGCCAGTCTGCAGCCTTAAGAGCAAACTTCATCTCATGGGTTACTATCACCATTGCAGTGTCACCCGTCTTAGCCAGGCTTTCCATAACATCCAGCACTTCTTCGACAAGAATGGGGTCCAGGGAAGCTGTAGGCTCGTCCCAAAGCATCAGTACAGGCTCAGGCGCTAAAGCCCTTGCTATCGCAACACGCTGACACTCACCACCTGACAAGTGATGAGGCTTCCTATGGATCACGCTCCCTGCAAGCCCTACGCGCTCTAAAGCTCTACGCGCCCTCTGTTCAGCATCATCACGGCTTGCGCCGGACGCCAACAGAGGAAGACAGACGTTCTCCAAGGCTGTGAGTCTTTGAATAAGATTTGAGTTTTGAAAAACGAAGCCTATGCGCCTTCTGACATCTAAGAGTTGTGAATAGGACAGGGTTGTTACGTCCTCTCCTGTTACAATAATCTTCCCTGAGTCAGGGNNAACTCTGAGGTCGACCCCGGATAATGCTGCCTGGTTCTTTCCGTAGCTTTTTGCAAGGTTTTCAACTAAGAGAACGGGAGACACGCAAGTTCCCTCCATTACCTTTGAACATTGTCTTCGGCCTGTTCATAAACGATAAGAGGCCCGGCCTTGAGGAAGGCACTACGATCTCGCGCATTATCTGCGTATATGTCAGGCCCATGACTATGCCTGCAACCACCTCGTCTTCAGGCACAGGACTGATCCTATCGGACTGCCCTGCCACCAGAAGCCCGATTAAAGCTCCTGCTGCACTGACATGCCATAGGTTTATATAGGGGATCTTCGCTCCTGTGGCTGCAAACTGCAAAGTGAGGATTACTGCACCGACTGTCATTGAATAGATCAGGCCTTGGCGCGGCTTTTTGAACACTCGCATCGCACTTACAATCGCGGCATGATCCAAAATTAGCGCAAGAAAAGTCACAACAACCGAGATGATGGCTGCAACTGAAGCCCGCGCCTCGTAAAGAACCCTGTAGACTTCACTCCTTACCCCCGGCTCCAGCAATCCTGCAGGACTTGTGTATACACTGACTTCTTTCCCGAACATCTCCTTTGCCAGGCCTTTTGCCTTCTTCAGATCCGTCTTTGCATCAACGAAAACCACAAGACTGTCACCTGGGATTACTTCACCGCCGATGTAGCGGTCAATGAGTCGAATAGACCTTCCTACTTCATCGTCGCGGAGATCCGGTAATGAATCCTTTACATGCTGAAGCTCATCTACTATCGCCCCTGTATCAATAGCTTTAACTGCCTCAAGGTTCTTCGCAGCTTCACTTATGGCATCTTCCAAACCGGGAATATCCATTGCCTGGGCCTGGATAAGCACGTTGTTAGTGGCATCCAGCATCTCAGATAATATGTTGCCTGCCTGACCTGTAGACAGCACCGCTCGAATACCTGACATCTGTTGGAAAAGACTCTCCAGAGCTGATTTCCACGCTGCTAACTGAGAGGTAATAGGGCTTGCTTCTTTCAAAAAGGCATCGATCGCCTGTGCCCTCTCTATTGCCTGAATACCGAATAAATCCAGAAGGTACGTGACCATGTGCAGCCTCTCCCGGAGCTCAGGAGACATCTCACCTGAGGATTCGACTTCCTCCAGGAACTCATCTTCCTTTGACGACAATATGGCAAGGACCTCTCTTGCCTGCTCTTCAAAGGTGTCCATATCCTGAATAGCGGATTCCAGGGAATCTACGACACCTATGGCCTCATTTATGACTTTTTCTAAAGCAGCAGCCTCCCGCTGTCCAAGAGTGCCGTCAGGACTCTTGCCAATGGATTCCATTGCCTTTTCCAACGCCCTCTGGACACTGATTAAATTGCTTACAGTATCGTCATACATACCCAGTATGTCTAAGGTATTCACTGCAGCCACGTAAGCGTTGTCCCTGAACTCCTCAAGTTCATAAAGGAGACTTATGCTCTCATCTACTGCGTACCTGATTTTCTTGCTCTCACTTGTCACACCGGCAGTCCC
>MTKW01000990.1_pt1 | contig 16861 bp, 16 predicted proteins | sample 1042761 | NCBI WGS metagenome assembly MTKW01 (sample SAMN06205366, study PRJNA360243) | anaerobic digester metagenome | biome: Wastewater treatment plant; feature: Anaerobic digester sludge; material: sludge; isolation source: anaerobic digester fed with sludge from wastewater treatment plant ... | reverse complement strand
AGACCAGCCGCTTCGGCTTTCGTCAGCCATTCTTCGGCTTGCTCAAAATCCTCAATTCGGATGGCAATCCCAGCGAGCATCAGCAGAGATTTGGCATCCGTGGGATTGTCTTCGAGCGCTTGGCGATATAAATCGGCGCTGCGCTTCAAATCGCCGGTTTCGAGATAGGCGCGACCGAGGAAAGCCTTGACAGCCGGATTCACCGCCTGCGTGCCGGCCGCGCGGCGCAATTCCGCTTCGGCCAAGCGCGGCTTGCCGGATACCGCCCACATTATGCCGTGGCGCACCAGAAAGCCGGTGTTGTGTACATATCCGTACAGGGTCGCCAGCGACCACATCACCCGGCTGTCCACCCGCCGCGACTGAAACTCCTTCCAAGCTTCCTGATACTCCCCCTCTTCCGGAAGCTTTTCAGCCTGAGCAATGGTCAAAAGATTCAACAGGGCGCTAATGTTGTCGGGATACAGCCGCCGCGCCTGTTGGAACACTTCAATCGCGGCCGCGGTTTGGTTGCGTTCCGCTTCCGCAAATCCCAGATTATTGGCCACCTTGGAGGCCAACCGCAGGAGATACTGCCGGTAGCCATAGGCCAGATTGCGCCGATTTACCTCATGGTCGGCAAATTCTTCCATTTGTTTCCAGAAGGGTACTTGCGTGGCATGCAAGTGGTCCAAATCCAACCGATGCTCCGCGGGCTCCACGCGGAAAATCAGGCGATCGGGAACCAAATAGCCATATTCCCGCAACGGGTCCGTAATATCCACGGTTGCAATACGCAGAACCCCTTGGTCATCGGCCAGCAAATCGGTCATGAACGCCGTCAAGCCTACTTGCAAAAGCGCCTGCTGACGCGTGTTGGTGAACACCGTGCCGAGATACTCCCGATAGACGGCCGAATCGCTTTGCGGGGCGGTAATCACTTTGAGGTTCAACCCCTGTTGATGCGCCAGCAACCGCAAGGAGTCGTCCATGACGCCATCCGAAACCAGGACGTCGCGACCGTCCAGCGCATCCACCATGACCTTCGCCAGCGCATCAATGCTTGTGCCAGGGCGGCCATCCGCCACCGGCAAATTGCGCACGCCCGCCAAAATGGCCAGTAGCGGCATCAGGAAGCCAATGCCCGCCATCAGCTTGCGCAACGGTTGCCCGATCCCTGCGCCCGTATGGCTGCGTGCCTGCCCCATAACCCAAAACTCGCCCGCCACAAACCCCACGCACCCGGCCAAAATCAAATGCGGCGTTGCCAGCGGAAAAAATAGTCCCAGCGGCGGCAGGTCCTTCACCAAGCCCGGTTTGAGTTTTGCCAGAATGGTGAACACATCCAGATAGAAAAGCGCCAGCAACCCCAACACTAGAACAGCAAGCCTCAACAGAACTTGCCAAGCCGTATAGCGCCAAGCCGGCTTCTTGCGCGGAACCAGAAAAATAACACCCCAGGGAAAGGCGACCAGCACCGTCACCAGAATAAAGGGCCCGGCAACAATCAAATGCCATTGGTCGCGCCAGATATACCACAAAACGGAGCCCACCGAGCCAAAGCCGCGCAAGCGAACGACCGGGTCCGCCCAAAGTGACCACGCATTCACGAGGTATAGGCAAAGGCCAACCAGCGTAAGCAGCCCGGCGCGAATGAGAACGGGCCAGCTAAACTCCGCTCGCTGGAGCATGGCCCGAACCACGAGCACCACGGCCAACGGCGTAAAAATCAGAAACGTCGGAAACTCGGTGATGCCCACCCCCCACAACAAACCCAGCGAATAGAGCCACCCTGTTTTGCCGGTGCGCTGATATTCTGAAAAGAACCACACCGCNNCAACACAACGACGGCCACGCCGCAAATGACGCTCAACAGCCCGGAGGCAAACGCAATGTCCCCCTGCGGATTCCAGGCAAGCAGACGAATCAAATAGCCCCAGATGGAATCAAGCAGCGTGGGCGCGTAATCGAGCTTCAAGTGCCAGGCCAGATTTTTCGCCGGCAAACCGGGAAATACGCCCCGGCTCATCGTACCCACATACAGCCCAATCGCGCTCAGCGCCAAAATCAGCAGGACCACCCAGCCGCCTCGCGGCGTCTTGTTTGTCATGGTGCTATCACTCATTACCTGTCTCTCCCAAATGGATGAATTGCAGAATACCGGAGTAAAACTTCATTAGCACGTTCAAAATCAAACGATTTTCGGGCGGAAATCCTGCCAATGCCGGCACAAAATCCGCGTAGTCTCGCGCACATGGCGGCTCGGCTCATCGCCCGCGCGACAAACCATCGCCAAGTCGTTGCCCAAAATGACGCCCACCGGATCGCGCCGCGTGCCCGGCGCTCCCGCCTCGCCCGCAAAAACCGTTCCAGCGAATTGCCAATCCACAAGATTGTCGGACATCCATAAACCAATCCGCGACACCTCTGCTTCCCGCATCGCATCCACGCCCACCGGCACCCCCGGCGAGCCGCGACTGCCCAGCAGCCAATATGCACGCGCGGATTCTTCGTAAAAAAGGTCAAATTTATCGTGCCCGCCCGGCAGCGGAATCCAGCTCCACGGATTTCCCTCCTCCGTTTGCTGCGTGCTCCAGGTCAGGCTCTCTGTGTCGAGGCACAGCATGGCCGCCCAGTGTTGCCGACCGCTGCTGGCCGCAAAAAACGCATGAACACGCCCGGGCGCATGCCAGGGATGCTCGGCATCCGGAACGTCCACCAACACCGGATGACGCCACGTCGGCGCGGAGTTTTCCCAAGGCACGCCCATGCCGGCCGCTGGCATGGCGGGAATCAGGTCGGCCAACGGCGCGGAAACCGGCCCTTGCGTCCAGGTTTTACGGCTCATCAGGCTGGCCCCACGCGGGGCGCGGAAAGCCGTCAACCCCATGCCACCTTCAACCGGCATCAGACACGGCACCAGCCAAGAGCTGTTGAATAGCAACACGGTTGTGGGCGACAACCAACATTCTCCTTCGCCGCTGATTTCCATCGGCGCCGACCAACTGCCGCCGCCATCCGGCGAACGCATCAATTGGGGACGACCGGAGATTTCACCCAAAAGGAAAACATCGCCGCCATCGCGAAACAGACTGGCATGACGAAAAGGAAAGGTGGTGGAAAGCTGCCAGGTTGCGCCGTTGTCCGCCGACATCATCACGCGCCCCTGCATCCAACGATTGCGCCGGGCATCCATGCCGCGCTTGCCCGGCAAATCTTTCACATCCGGCCCGGACTGATCAAACGCCACCAGCCACTTTCCATTCGGCAACACCAATAGCGAAGGCGCCCCCAAACGAATGCGTTTATTATCCGGCACGCTCCACACCACGGATTCCGTTGTCGCGCGGCGCGATTCCCCCGAAGTCGTTTCGGCCGGATCAATCATGCATCCACATATCCATTTCTTGGCGCAGGCAATAGGTTCCGGCATAGACCTTGGGGTCCACCAGATACCCCTTTTCCTCCATGTCCTCCAGCCACTCGAACAGCCAAGAGACAGGCACCACATGCGTGCGAATCCGCTCCGCGCCGCGCCCCCCGCCCGCTGCCGCCCGAACCATGCCGCGCGCCCGATAGAACGTGACCATTTCATCGGAAATGCCGGGATTCAACGGACCGCGAATCATGGCTTTCATGGTTTCGGCCTTAAAGCCGGTTTCTTCAAATAACTCGCGCCGTGCTGCCGCTTCCAGCGCCTCCTCCTCGTCGCCGGGAACGTCACCCGCAAGACCCGCAGGCCATTCCACCACATATGCGCCGACAGGCTCGCGCCATTGCGTCACCAGCACTAGGCTGCCCAGCTTGGTGGTGCCGACAATAACGACAATCCCCGTAATTTTCGGACGTTGAACAAACTCCCATCCGTTGGCGACCATCAGGCGCAAGTGTGCGCCTTCCGCCAAAACACGCCGTTTTGCTGGTACTTGTGCTGACATGGGCGCAACCTTACCCCATTTTCTCCTTGAAACAAAAGAAAGAAATCTATGGCCTGATTTGCGGCGTCGTCCGCTTACCGCCGACCAAAGACGTGCGCGCGGAAAAAGCGCACCAGTTCCTGCTGCCGGGCGCGGGTTTGCGCCTGATACGGCAGCAAGCGCCCCACCGGCCAGAGCAAGGTTTGCATCTCAAAATCCAAAGCCGGGGCGAATTCGTTGGCCAGCATCCAGGCATACGTCAGCCCGAAAAGCACGCCGCTGGGCAGGAATCCGCTGCCCTCGGCAATCAAACGGAAATAGCAGTCCTTGCGCCCCGGCTGCGGCATCATTTGCGCCAGCTCCAAATATCGGCGCAACGGCTGAGAGCCTAAATAACATTCCCGCTCCCCAGCCGCGCGCAACTGAATGTTGTACGTGCGCGCACCCGCGTCCGGCACGTCCGGCTCCCACCACTTGCGCGCGATATAGCGCCCCAGCAAGGCCTCGCCCAGCGCCACCGCAAAATTGGCCTGCCACGTCGTTTTATTTTTCAGAACCAGCTCATGAAGTACAATTTGACGCGCTTGCGGGTCGTAATACCCCAGCACGTTGTCCCACTCGCGGCTGCGTTGCCATTTCGATTCCGCGACCACCTGCACCCCGTCAAAATAATCCAGATGCTCCGGCAGCACATCCTGATGTTCCCACCAGAAATCGGCAATCTCTCGACGCAACGCAGCCGTCATTTTCTTGCCCGCCAGTTTCTTTACCACCAAAGCCATGCGGTCGCTGATGACGGGTTCAATCAGCACGGATGATTTCTTCGGACGCTTGGCGGTAGCGTCAGAGAGCGAAGCCGGCTCCGCCACCCTCTGCGGCCAGCTCTCATAAATGGCCCGCACCGCCAGCGCAAAGCGCAACGGATCATGGTGAATCATCGCCGTATGTTCAACCGGCTCGCCCGTCACCAAATCGGCCTCAATCGGAATCACCCCCAGCTCCGACACCCGCGCCCGGTCCAGATGAATCGGATGTTTATCCTCCAGCGCGTAGCTTCGGATAATGCCACCCGGCAGAGGGTCCAGACTTGTCGCCAGCGCCACGTCAAAAAGCCCCTCCGCCCCGCCGGGCACGTTGCGCTTGTAGGCTTCTATCAGCTCCGACACCCAGAACCCGCGCCGGGCCTCGCGGAAGGACATATCCGTTTCGCCCTCCTGAATCCACAAATTAGCCCCCAGAATTTTAATCGCCCGCCGATTGGCGCGAATGGCCTCCGCCACCCCCGGCGTCAGCAGCACCGGCAGCATACTGTTATACAAGCTGCCCGGCGCGTAAATAATCAGGTCCGCCTTCTTCAGCCGCGAAATAAGCCGGGGATTCCCCTGCCCGCCGCCCGCAAAAGCAATTTGCACCCGCCGCACCGCACACCCCCGCCGCGCCCTCGCCGCGCGCGCCTGCCCCGTGGCAACCACGCCATTGGCATATTCATAAATCAACGCCCCCGGCACAGCCGACGCCGGATGCAGCCGCCCGACCGGCGCGCCAACGGCGCGCGCCACCTCATCCACGGCCCGCAAAACCTGCGCGCGAGACGGCGTCTTCCCCTCAGGCACCCCGCGAAAAATCGCCGCCGTTAAAATCAAATTGCCCAAGCTGTGACCGGGCACGCGCAACTTCGTTTCCAGCCACGGCGGCAAATCCTTCGTCCACGCCGCGAGGCTCTCGCGCAACTCCGCCGGACACGCACGCCGCAAAGAAGCCGGTAGCACGCGAACCGGATCGCGCAACTCCGCACGCGCGGGCGCGCGCTCCCCGAAGCGATGCAAAAACACCTGCTGAACAATCGTCGCCGCCGGTCGGTCCCCATAACGTTGCGCCCAATACGAACGGTCCACCATGGACAACATCACCTTGCGCGTGTCGCCAATGCCAATCATTGGCAAGCGGCGGACCAATTCGCCCGTGGAACCCCCGTCATCCGTCGTGCAAACGCCGGTGTCCACTTGGGAAAATTCATGCAGCAATCCCGCCGGCTCCTGCTCCACCCACGAAGCCAGCGAAGAATTCCCTCCCAACACCGTGGAAAGCCCGGTGCCCCCGCCCAACACCACTACGCGCGCCGCCAAAGGCTTCCGCCGCTCCCGCTGCGCATCAGCATCAGCGTACAGCCGACTCAGCGCGGCCATCACCCTTTCTTCAAAAACACTCCGCCCCCCGGTCCCCGCCAGATGGGCTGTTGCCTTCATGCCGCGTCAATCCGCCCCATCAGGAAACCCAAAACACGTCATTCATGAAATTTTCCAGAAAATGCGTATTGTACTCCCCGCGCAGGAACCGGGCATCCGCCAGCAACGCCTGCGCCACAGGCACGGTCGTGAACGGCCCCGTTATCTTGAACTCCCCCAACGCGCGAGTCATGCGCGTCAACGCCTCCGTCCGGTCCTTGCCGCGCGCGATAATCTTCCCAATCATGCTGTCATAATACGGCGGAATCGTATAACCCGAATACACATGCGAATCCACGCGAATACCCGGCCCGCCCGGAAAATGCACCGACTGAACCGGCCCCGGCGAGGGCGTAAAGTTTTTATACGGATTCTCCGCGTTCACACGCACTTCAATCGCGTGGCCGCGCGGCTCGAACTCGCTGTCGGAAAACTTGAACGCCTCGCCCGCCGCCGCGCGAATTTGCAACTGCACCAGATCCGCGCCCGTCACCTCCTCCGTGATGGGATGCTCCACCTGAATGCGCGTATTCATCTCCATGAAATAAAATTCCTGCGCGTCCTCGTTCCACAGAAATTCAATCGTCGCCACGTTGCGCAACTTGCACGCCTGCGCGGCGCGCACCGCCGCCCGCAAAAGTTTCTTGCGCCGCTCCGGTGTCAGCGCCGGGCTGGGCGTCTCCTCCAGCAGCTTCTGGTGACGGCGCTGAATGGAACAATCGCGCTCGCCCAGTTGATACACGCGCCCGTGGTTGTCCGCCGCCAACTGCACCTCAATATGCCGCGCGCGCTCCACCAGCTTTTCCACATAAACATCCGGGTTGCCAAACGCCCGCTCCGCCTCCGCGCGCGCCGTCTGATAGCCCTGCACCAGACTCATGTCATTGCGCGCAATCCGCATCCCCTTGCCGCCGCCACCCGCCACCGCCTTAATCAAAACGGGATACCCCAACCGCTTCGCCACCGCCAGCGCCTCCTCATGCGTCGGCACAACCCCATCGCTGCCCGGCGTCACCGGCACCCCCGCCCGCTTCATCATCTCCCTCGCCCGCGACTTGTCCCCCATGTCGCGGATATTCTCCGGCGACGGCCCAATAAACGTAATCCCGCACTCCTCGCAAATCTCCGCGAAATGCGCATTCTCCGAAAGAAACCCAAAGCCCGGATGAATGGCATCCACATCCGCCACTTCCGCCGCGCTGATGATGTTGGCAATCTTCAGATAGCTCTCCGAAGAAGGCGCCCCGCCGATACAAATCGCCTCATCCGCCAGTTGCACATGCAAGCTGGACTCATCCGGCTGCGAATACACCGCCACCGTTCGAATCCCCATCTCGCGGCACGAGCGAATAATCCGCACCGCAATTTCCCCCCGGTTGGCAATCAAGATGCGCTTAAACATGCGCGCCTCAGCCCTTTTCAATCAGGAACATCGGCTCGCCAAACTGCACCGCCGTGGCATTCTCAATCAGAATACGCTTCACCACGCCGCTCGTCTCCGCCTTGATTTCGTTCATCACCTTCATCGCCTCGATGATGCACACAACCGTATCCTTATTCACGCGGCTGCCCACCTGCACAAAAGGATCCGCATCCGGCGAACTCGCGCGATAAAACGTACCCACCAACGGCGACGGAATCGGCGTCAAATTCTCCTCCCCCCCCGCCGCCGGAGCCGCCGCCGCAGCAGCCGGAGCCGCACCCGCCGCCGCAGCAACCGGAGCCGCCGCCGGCGCCACACCCGACGCCACCCCCGGCGCCGCATACACCACCGGCGCCACGCCACCACGCTTCAGCGACAACTTAAAATCCTTCTCTTCAATCGAGAACTCGCACAAGTCGTTCTCGCTCATCAAATCAATTACGCTTTTAATACGCTCCAAATCCATGATGCGACCTCCTGCGGGCAACCCGAACCGACTGCCACCCCACAAGGTAAAACATTTTACCCAAGGCGCGGCAACACCTTTTCGCGCCATCCGTTATACCCCACACCCGCCCCACCCGTCAAAAAATCATTTCCTATTTCCTTAAAAATATAACGCCCCCCCCCGCGCAGCCCCGTCGCCCCATAAAACTTTTCCACACCGTGGAAAACTTTTTTCCATACCGTGGAAAAATTTAGTCGCAACCCCCTCCAACCGCCCCAATTTTTCCATACCGTGGAAAAGTTTTTTCCATAGCATGGAATAGCCGAGTGCCGAGCTCAAGCCGCAGGCGCAGAGCGAACGCGAGGTCTATAGCGGCCGGCGAAGCCGGACGAGCGAGCGAGGCTTTGCGAGCGTAGCGGCAAAATCTCAAAATAAACTTTCCATACCATGGAAAAACCTCTTCCGGCTTTCCCTGACCTCTGACTTCTGACCTCTAAAAAACGTCCCTGCCTGTCCGTCCGTGTGGCCGTTCACTTCGGTTTCAGGTTCCAGGAAAACCCCTTGCCGCCCCTTCGGTGCCTCCCCTTGCGCCCCTCGCGTCCCTTTGCGTCCCTTCTCTCCTGAACCCCGAACCCCGAACCCTGAACCCTGCCCCCTCCACCCTGCCCCTCCTGACCTCTGACTTCTGACCTCTTCCCCGCCCCCCGCGAAAAAAACACTTGACGAATTTGGTTCATCTCAATAAGTTTGGCTCACCTAACATTTGAAAGGCCTATGTCAACCACCGAACTAAAACTGAGCGAAAGTCTGGAAGATTATCTCGAAACCATCTTCCTCTTAATCCGCGAGCAGGCCGTCGCCCGCTCGCGCGACATCGCCGCGCGCCTGAACGTCAACAAGTCGTCCGTCACCGGCGCGCTTCAGGCGCTCGCCGAACGCGCGCTGGTGAATTACGAACCCTACGGCTACGTCACCCTCACCCCCGCCGGCGCCGCCGCCGCCCAAAAAGTGCTGCACCGCCACGAGGTGCTGCGCGACTTCTTGGTGAACGTGCTCTCCATCGCCCCCGCCGAAGCCGATGCCAACGCCTGCCGGATGGAACATGCCATTTCCAAAACCGTCGTGGACCGCCTCGTCGAGTTCGCCGAATTTGTCAAAACCTGCCCGCGCGCCGGCGCCAAATGGGTCCGGGGCTTCGGCTACCGCTGTCAAGAGGCCGCCGCCGCGCCGGACAAACAGGAATGCGTGCGCTGCATCACGCAATGCCTCGATGATGTAAAGAAAAACAAACAACAAGGAGCTACCCCGACTGTGAGCACCCCCTGAGCAAACTGAAACCCGGCGAACGCGCCCGGATTGACAAAATTAGCGGCGCAGGCCCCGTGGCCCGCCGAATCGCGGACATGGGCGTCACCAAAGGCAGCGTCGTCGAAGTCGTCCGCGTGGCCCCGCTGGGCGACCCCATTGACGTGAAAATCAAAGGCTATCACCTCTCGCTGCGCAAAGCGGAAGCCGCCGGCATTTCCGTGACGCGCCTGCGCGACAAGGAAAAATGAGTCCCGCCATGCACGACCGCCTCTATCGCCCCCTCAGCGCCGTTTCGGCCGGCAGCTCCGTACGTCTGCGGGATGTCTGCGCCGGCCAGAAGTTGGAAGCGCGACTGGCCTCCCTNNTAGGAGTCCTCTAAAACCATGAAAGAAAACCAAGCCCCCATGAAGAAAAAACTGGTCGTGGCTCTCGCCGGAAATCCCAATTCCGGCAAGACCTCCATCTTCAACCATCTAACCGGCTCCCGGCAGCACGTCGGCAACTATCCCGGCGTGACGGTCGAGAAAAAAGAAGGCNNCTCATGGAGCTGGGCGTGCCCGTGGTGCTCGCCTTCAACATGAGCGATGTCGCCCAGACGCGCGGCCTCCAATTTGACCTCCCCGAAATGTCCCGCCTGCTCGGCGCGCCCATCGTGGAAACCGTCGGCAATCAAGGCACGGGCATGGATGAACTTCTCGCGGCCGTCGTGGAAACCGCCCGGCGCCAGACCCAGCAGCCGCCCGCCATCCGCTATAGCGCCGAACTCGAACAAGCTATCGAGCGCATCCAAGCCAAGCTGGAAGGCCAACTCCCCCGCGCCGACGACCGCGAACGCCGCTGGACAGCCATCAAACTGCTCGAAGCCGACGCCGAAGTCGCCGGCCGCATCGCCGCCGGCGACATTCACCGCCTGGTCCAAACCGAACAGGAGCGCCTTTCCGCGCCGCAGGGCGAATCCCCCGAAATGCAAATCGCCGAAGCCCGCTACGCATTCATCGCCGACCTCTGCCGGAAAACCGTCCGCTCCCCCGTCGAGGCCCGCCAGACAACCTCCGACCGCATAGATGCGGTGGTCATCCACCGCTTCTGGGGCGTGCCGATTTTCCTGGGCCTGATGTACCTCGTCTTCTGGCTCACCTTCACCGTCGGCACACCGCCGATGGATTGGATTGAAGGATTCTTCGGCTGGCTCGGCGAAACCGTTGCCGGCTTCTGGCCGGAAGGTTCCGAAAGCGTATTGCAATCCCTGCTGGTGGACGGCGTCATCGCCGGCGTAGGCGGCGTGCTGGTCTTCCTGCCGAACATCCTGCTGCTCTTTCTGGCCATCGCCATCCTCGAAGATTCCGGCTATCTCGCGCGCGCCGCGTTCATCATGGACCGGCTCATGCACAAGATTGGTCTGCACGGCAAAAGCTTCATCCCCATGCTCACCGGCTTCGGCTGCACCATTCCCGCCATCATGGCCACGCGCACGCTCGAAAGCCGCCGCGACCGGCTCACGACCATGCTCGTCGTCCCGCTCGTCAGTTGCGGCGCGCGCCTGCCCATCTACGCGCTCATCATTCCCGCGTTCTTTCCGCAAGCCTGGCGCGCCCCCATGCTCTGGGGCATCTACGCCTTCGGCATTCTCCTGGCCATCGCCTGCGCCAAGCTGCTCCGCGCCACCATCTTCAAGGGCGAGACCGTCCCATTCGTGATGGAACTGCCCCCCTACCGCCTACCCACCCTCAAAGGCGTTTGGATTCACATGTGGGAACGCGGCGGCGCCTACCTCAAAAAAGCCGGCACCCTCATCCTCGCCGTATCCGTCATCCTGTGGGCCCTCACCAGCTTCCCCAAACTCGACACCGTGGATGAATCCCTTACCGCCGAAGAACAACAAGCCGCCGAACTCGCCCACACCGTGGCCGGCCGCATCGGCCACGCCATGGAGCCCATCATCCGCCCGCTCGGTTTCGACTGGCGCATCGGCACCGCCATGATCGGCGCCTTCGCCGCCAAGGAAGTCTTTGTGGCCCAACTGGGCATCGTCTATTCCGTCGGAGAAGCCGACGAAGAATCCGAGCCCCTGCGCGACAAACTCCAGCAGAACTACAGCCCCCTCGTAGGCCTGTGCATCATGCTATTCATGCTCATCTCCGCCCCCTGTATGGCAACCATCGCCGTCACGAAACGCGAAAGCAACTCCTGGGGCTGGGCCATCTTCCAACTCATCGGCCTCACCGTGCTCGCCTATGTCATCACCCTCGTCGTCTACCAACTCGGAAGCCACCTGGGCATCGGCATCTAAGCCCGCCCCGGAAATCTCAACGAATAACAGCAACAACCAACCAACCAAGCAACGAAAGAAACGAAAGAAATCAACATGAAAAAATGGACAAACATCCTGCTCGCCTCCACCCTGCTCATCAGCGCAGGCGCAACCCTCGCCGAAGAAAATGAATGGGAAGGCCTCCAACTGGCCCCCGGCGTCACCCTCGGCATCCTCGCCGAAGTCGAAGCCACCTATGAAAAAATCGGCGACGAAGAAACCACCGACGCCAACGTCGCCACCTTCGAGGCCGCCCTCGAAGCCCAGCCCATCGAAGGCGTGCGCGGCATCGCCGCCCTGTTCTGGGAAGAAGGCGACGCCGACTCGCTGGACGTAGATGCCGCCTACATCGAACTCGGCGGCGTCGAAGCCTGCCCCCTCACCGTTTCCGCCGGCCGCATGTACCTCCCCTTCGGCGCATTCAACAGCCTGCTCGTCAGCGACCCCCTCACCCTTGAACTCGGCGAAACCCGCGAAACAGCCGTCGCCCTCTCCGGCGAATGGAACGGCCTCACCGCCTGGGTCGGAGCCTTCGCCGGCGAGCGCGACGACGCCGAAAACATCGAAAACGCCGCCGCCGCCCTGAGTTGGTCCCCGCTGGAAGGCCTCACCCTCGGCATCTCCGCCCTCACCGACCTCGGCGAAGCCGCCGGCTATCTCGATGACCTCAACGACCACCTCGCCAACGAAGGCGCCACCGACAAAGCCGTCGGCGTCAGCGCATTCCTCCACCTCGAATACGGCCCTTGGGCGCTCGCCGCCGAATACCTCGGCGCAGCCGAAGACCTGAAATGGACCGCCCCCGAAGGCGAAACAACCGCCGCCCGTCCCCAAGCCTGGCACGTGGACCTGGCCTATGCCCTCAACGAAACCTGGACCGCCGCCCTCCGCTACGAAGGCTCCAAGGAATTCAAACCCGGCGAAATGCCCGAGCACCAAGGCGGCGCGGCCCTGTTCTGCCAGCTAAACGCCTTCGCAACCCTCGGCGCGGAATACCTCTACGGCACCTTTGACACCGACGACGACTCCGCCGACGACCGCCACCTCGCCACCCTCCAACTCTCCCTAACCTTCTAACCCGCCCCCCTGCGCGCCCCGTCGCCCCATAAAACTTTTCCACACCGTGGAAAAGTTTTTTCCATAGCATGGAAAAATTTAGTCGCAACCCCCGCCGCCCGCCCCAATTTTTCCATACCGTGGAAATTATTTTTCCATGGCGTGGAAAATCTCAAAATAAACTTTCCATACCGTGGAAAACTTGTGCGGCGGGCGCGCGGCAACAGCTAGTTGCGGACGCCCCAGCGCTTCAGCTCGCGCGCCAGCGTGCGACAGCTCAGTTGTCCGGGCGCGGTCGCCGCCCCCAAGGAGCCATAGACCAGACAAGAGCCCGCACACGGCAACGCCACACGCGACACCGCGCCCAGCGGCCCCATCCCCAGAATGCTCACCGGCTTTTTGAATTGCGCCGGCAACGCCAACACGCGGGCCAAGTCACCAGACGATTGGACCATCGTGGCAATCTTCACCACGTCCGCGCCGAGCCGTCGCCCGCGGGCCTCAATCGCCACCAGCCGCGCCACATCCGGCGTGCCGCGAAAATCATGGAACGACCCCACCACCCGCACACCAAACCGGCGCGCGGTTTGCGCCACCTTCTCAAACGCGCGGGTGTTGATTTCCAAATCAATAGCCGAAACATATGGCATGCCGGCCAGATACAACGCCAGCCGCTCCGCTTCACGTCCGCGCCATTCCCCGCCCTCCTGCGCGCTGCGAACGGTCAACAGCACGGGCATCCCCTTGTCGCGAATGGCCGCGCATCGCTCTTTCCACGAGCCGTTGTCGGCGCCAATCAAATCCAGACGCACTTCGAGCATGTCGCAGCTCGCGGGCGGACGCCGCGCATAGCGGCGCAACGGGTCGGCGGTGGCGACGCAACCGACAATCATCGGGCAAATGCCAAAGCGCGTTTTCATTCCAGTTGACCTCCCTCCGCCCGTTCAAGGCAGGAACGAGCGACCGCTGGCAACCTTCAGCCCTTTCCGCGCCAAGGCCGGGCAACCGCCAGGCCCTGGCGCATCGGGAAACGGCTAGACCGGCGCGTTACTTGTTCCCAAAGGTGTTAACAGGCTTTCCGTTGTTGATGAAAACCCCGTCAAAGGAATTGTAGTTGCGGAAGGTAATCTCGAAATGCCGCGTCGCATTGGCCGTGATAATGGCCGTGGACGGCGGGGTCAGGCTCGTAACCGTTCCGTTCGGCAGATTTTCGGCAAAGGCCGGATTGTTGAGCGTATAGTTGCCCCATACGCGATTGCCATCCTGCTTCAACACCAAAACCAAATCGCGTCCGCCAATGCGCCCCATGTAGGTGCCGGCATACGTGCCCTCCGCATCGCCCCCATCGTCGTCATCACTGCTGCACCCGCCACACAAAGCCACTCCCGCCACGACAACCAGCAGAACCATCCACTTCCACTTCTTCATGTATGCCTCTCCTTTGGGTTACTTGCGGGACAACCGCGTCGCCGCCGTCCATTTTCTTATCAAATACACCCCCTCCCGGCAACACTGTTTCGCAAGAAAAGACATTTTGCAATGGCCTCCGGGCCTGTGGTAGATTGGCGACCATGAATATGAGCCCCTTTGGTTGGTTTATCACGCTGGTGGCGGCCGGATTCCTCCTCACACTGGCCGAAGTCTTTCTGCCGGGCGGCGTGGCGGGCGTTTTGGGTGGGCTGATGTTGCTGGCCGCCATGGGCGTGGGTCTGGCAACCTTCCCGGGCCCGTGGGGATTCGTCGCCGTCCTCGCGATTATGGTCTTTGGTGGAATTGCCTTCTTGCTGTGGGTCCAATTTTTCCCGCGCTCACGCGTCGGGCGGCGCATCACACTGCAAACGGACAGCACCGCCGTCAAAACCGTGGCCGCTTCCCGGGACCTGATGGGNNCTGACCGCCCTCACACGGGGCGCGTCGGCCATGGAATTTCACATGGGCGAAGGCACCAACGCCCTCACCATCGGCGCCGATGTCGTCTTCGCCGAAGAAGCCATTTGCATCGCCAATGGCCTGGACGTCCAGGGGCAGGCGCAAAAAGACCTCTGGCTGCTGGCCTCGGCGGACATCCAGTTTCAAGGTAAAGCCCAAGGCGACCTCCGCCTGGCCTCGCGCGCGGCCGTCATCAACGGCATCGCGCATGAAAACCTGCTGGCCTACGCCAACGGCCTGCAGCTCACCACCAATTCCGTCGTCCAAGGCGAAGCCCTCCTCTTCGGCAACACCGTCATCTGCGAAGGCATCGTGGAAGGCAACGCGCGCATCATCGCGACATCCGTCACCCTGGGCGGACGCTGGGCCGGCAACGTTCATGTCCAGGCCAACGAAATCCGCATCGCGCCCGACACGCAAATTGCGGGCAACCTGAAGTATTCCTGCCCCACGCCGCTGGTCTATCCCCCCAGCGTGCAAATCGCCGGCACCGTCGAAGAGCAACCCCTGCTGCCCGCGCGGCAATCCTGGTCGAACCAGCTCGTCCTGAACGGCTATTTCTTTTTGGCGGCCCTGCTCGTCGGCATGCCCTTCGTGGGCTTTTTCCCGCTCTACGTCGGCAAAACCGTTCGCACCCTCCGCACCTCCCCCTTTCGCTCATTCATGGTCGGCGCCATTACGCTTTTGTTCGGCCCCTTCCTGATTGTTTTCCTCTTCCTTTCCGCCATCGGCATGCCGCTCGCCTTCATCCTGGGCGCGTTCTACGCCTCCCTCGCCTACCTCAGCCACATTGTCGTCGCCCTCTGGATAGGCCATTTGTTCCTGCGCCCCGCCGGCCCGGCATCCTTTGCGCGCGTGCTCTCCACCCTTGCCGCCGGCCTCTTCGTCATCTACTTCATCGCCGCCCTCCCCGGCGTGGCGCCGTATCTGTTCCCCCTGATTATTCTGCCCGGCATGGGCGCCCTGCTCATCGCCACCCGCCAAAGCGCGGTATGGGCCATGCCCATGCCCCCGCGCTCCGCCCCGCCCCCCATGCCCCCGCAATCTGAAGACCCATCATCCAACCANNTATGTCTCGCTCTTCAACCTGCTCGGCATGACCCTGCGCGGCGTCAAACCCGCCCTGATTGTGGATGCGCGCATCCGCTCCGTCAAAGCCGGCCTCGCGCTCAATACCGACCAGCTCGAAGCCCACTTCCTCGCCGGCGGCGACGTCATCAACGTCGTCCAAGCCCTCATCGCCGCCGACAAAGCCAACATTGACCTCTCCTTCCAGCGCGCCGCCGCCATTGACCTCGCCGGACGCGACGTTTACGACGCCGTGCGCACCTCCGTGAACCCCAAGGTCATTGACTGCCCCGACCCCGCCAAAGGCGCAACCATGCTCGACGCCGTCGCCAAAGACGGCATCCGCCTGCTCGTCAAGGCGCGCGTCACTGTCCGCGCCAACCTCGCCCGACTCGTCGGCGGCGCCACCGAAGACACCATCATCGCCCGCGTCGGCCAGGGCATCGTCTCCGCCATCGGCTCCTCGCAAAGCTACAAGGACGTCCTCGAAAATCCCGACGAAATCAGCAAGAAAGTTCTCAACTCCGGCCTCGACTCCCAAACCGCCTTTGAAATCGTCTCCATTGACATCGCCGATGTATCCGTCGCCGGCGTCTCCGGCGACCGCGAAGTCGCCAACGTCGGCGCCCTGCTGGAAACCGAACGCGCCGAAGCCGACAAAAAACTGCGTCAGGCCGAAGCCGAAGGCCGCCGCGCAACCGCCGTCGCCGCCGAACAGGAAATGCGCGCCCGCATTCAGGAAATGCAAGCGAAGGTCGTCGAGGCCCAGGCTGAAATCCCCATGGCCATCGCCACCGCCATGAAGGAAGGCAAACTAGGCGTCATGGATTACCTCCGCATGCAGAACATCATGGCCGACACCACCATGCGCGAGTCCCTCGCCGAAGGCGAAAAACCCGCGCAGAGCTAATGCTCATCCACTCGTCCATACTTCTGGCCGCGGCCCCAAGCGCCGACGTTCTGGAACTCGTCTTCTGGATAGTCTTCGGCGTCATCTTCTGGATAGTCACAACCGTCAAGGCGATAAACCAGAAGAAAAACGCGCGAAAGGCAGGAACGCCGCCCCCCGGGGCGGCCCCTGCATCCTCGCCGCCAGAGACAGAAGAGCTGGTCGAAATCTTCCGGCGGCTGGGTGCCAACATCCCCGGCACCCCGCCGCCGCAACGCCCCCCCGCCGCCCCCCACCCAGCCGTGCAC
>MTKW01001902.1_pt1 | contig 16874 bp, 16 predicted proteins | sample 1042761 | NCBI WGS metagenome assembly MTKW01 (sample SAMN06205366, study PRJNA360243) | anaerobic digester metagenome | biome: Wastewater treatment plant; feature: Anaerobic digester sludge; material: sludge; isolation source: anaerobic digester fed with sludge from wastewater treatment plant ... | reverse complement strand
CCTTTTCTCATCGAGAAGAGTGAGATGACAATGTAGGACAGGATACCCCAGGCAACTCCCTTGATTCCCCAAAACACCACACAGCCGGTCATTATGACGATAAGTAGCAGTTGCCTTTCGTTTCCCTTGATCTTCATGCTCTTTATCTTCAGGGAGAACATGGGAATTTCGGAGATCATCAGCAGCGAAAGTACCAGAATCAATCCCGCCGTCAGGTAGAGATAGAACCCGTTGGTGCCGGCAGCGAGACAGGTACCGCAGACATAGCTTACCCAAAAGAGCCCGTTTGCCGGTGTGGGCAGACCGAGAAAGGAGGTGGTCTGGCGGTCGTCGATATTGAACTTGGCCAGCCTGTATGCCGAGAAGAGCGGGATCAGGAAAGCGAGATAGGGTATAACGGGCTCAAACCGCGAGAGGAGATCGGGTAGAAGCGTGTGGTCCTGCAAAAGTTTGAAGACGGCAGTAGCAGGGGCAAGACCAAAACTGACCAGATCGGCCAGCGAGTCGAGCTCCACCCCCATCTTCGAGGCAACACCCAGTGATCGGGCGGCCAATCCGTCGAAGAAGTCGAAGAGTGCCGCAACGGCAACCCAGATGACGACTGCGGTAAAATCTCCCCGGAACGCCATGGTAATGGCTATGCACCCGGAGAACAGGTTGAGGAGTGTGAGGATATTAGGAATCTCTTTTTTCATGACTCTCTTCTCTTTGTGGCAGTCGTGCCAGCAACGATTCGTTGGCACGGACCTCATCGCCAATCTGGACCAGGATCTCACTGTCGAGAGGCAGAAAGAGATCCATGCGGGAACCCAGCTTGATGAACCCGAGGCGGTCGCCGATGTGGTAAAACTCTCCCTCCCTGACATAGGTTACGATCCGGCGAGCTACGGCTCCGGCTATCTGCCGGGTGAGCACCCGATGTCCATCGGGTGTTTCGATGATGATATTGCTTCGTTCGTTCTCGTGGCTCGATTTGGGGAGGAATGCCGCATGGAAATTACCCTCCTGGTGTGAATAGTGTACAACTTTTCCGGTGACAGGTATCCAGTTTGAGTGGGCGTTGAAGAACGACATGAAGATCGATATCTGTATTCGCTCCTCGTTGAAGAAATCCTTTTCGAAAGTCTTTTCAATCACCACTATCTTACCGTCGGCAGGAGCATTGACATAACCGAGCAGGTCTCCTTCGTAAACACGACTTGGCTTCTTAAAGAAATTCAACATCAATGCATAGACAACTACCGAAACAAACAGGAGAATAAATGTAAGCAGGCTCTCGGGGAAAAACCGGAACATCAATCCGTTTAGCAATACCAGAATAATCGTCGTTAAGAGTAGTGTCTTCCTTCCTTCTTTGTGAATAAGCATGATGTAAATAATTTAAATCGAATCGGTTGCGAAATATCTCTTCTGGAAGTCGGAATCGATGGGTTGACCATCCTGCTGGTTGTCGGAGCCATTGCCAGCTTCGCCGACCTGTTTCCGGTACTTTTCCGGCACATACTCCTCCCATATCTCCTTGTCGAGATATGGCACGATGGCGGGGACAACAACACGAATCCTGTCGTAGAAAAAGGACTCTCTCTTTATTTGTGGTTTAATCAGTCTCTCGTTGACGTCGAGCATCAGCACCAGGTTGAGCAGGATACTCAATACAACGGCGGTTGTCCCGATCGAGACCACACTTCCAGCCAACCGGTTGATGAAATTGAGGTTTACCGACTCGAACAGTTTCTGTATAACCATACCTGCCAGCGATACCACTGCTGCTATGGCCAGAAAGGCCAACGCATAGGAGAGTACGTGGAGCGCTTGAGGGGAGAGATCGACAACTCCCTCGAGGTGGGGTTTAATGTTGACAGCTACCCTTCCGGCAAAAACAGCGGCCAAAACGACGGTAGCCAAACCGACAAGCATCATGATCAAGCCCTTCCGGTATCCGTCTACAAATGCGGCAAGCAGGGAGATCAGCACGATGAGGTCAAACCAGTTCAACATAAGTAATCGATGTTTATCTTCTCGGCTTCAATTGTTTCGTTTAGAAAAAGGGAGGCCAGATCCACGAACTTGCCGGGCAGATCGGTAGTGAAATAGTTAACGGTACCATTCACTGAGCACCTCTTCTCAATTTCGGGGTGTCGATGCAGATAATCCTTCAGGCTTTCGGCTACATGTCTCCCTTGCGAGATTACCCTGATCTCCCTCCCTTTGGGCAGAAACTCTATTATCTTGTCGATCAGGAGAGGATAGTGGGTGCAGCCCAGGATGATGGTGTCGATCAGGTCATCCTTTTTCAGAAGGTTGTCGATATGCTGTTTGATAAAATAGTCGGCTCCTGGCTTGTCGAACTCGTTGTTTTCCACCAGCGGAACCCACATGGGACAAGCCTCGGCCGACACCTTCAGGTGGGGGTAAAGCTTTGCAATCTCAATCTCGTATGATCCCGATATGACAGTTCCGGTTGTTCCGAACAGACCGACATGCCCGTTCTTGGTGAATCGGGCGACAGACTCTACCGTTGGCCGGATTACACCGAGTACCCTTCTCGACGGATCGATCTTGGGTAGATCTACCTGCTGTATGGTGCGCAGCGCTTTAGCCGACGCCGTGTTGCAGGCCAGGATGACCAGGCGGCAGTTCTGTTCGAAGAACCAGGTTACAGCGTCGCGCGTGAATCGGTAAACCGCATCGAACGATCGATTTCCGTATGGTGCCCGTGCATTGTCGCCCAGGTAAATGTAATCGTATTGAGGCAGCAACGACCGTATCTCTGACAATACGGTAAGCCCGCCATATCCAGAATCAAAAATTCCGATTGGCGATTGTTGTTGTTCAGTATCCCCTGTCACACCTATCTGACGATATTGCGTTTAGTTGATTCCCAACTTTGCCTTTACCAGCGGATTGGCATCCACTGCAACAGGATTGACAAAAGCAATTCCCGGGTTGGCCAGGTCATAGATAACCGTGAAATTCTGTTCGATGCCTACCTGATGGATTGCCTCGGAGATTTGCTGTTTTAGCGGTTCGAGCAGCGCATTTTCCTGCTGTTCGATATCTTGCTGGGCCAGCTGCATAAATTGCTGCATCTTGTTCTCCAGTTCTGTCAGCTCCTGCATGCGGCGCAACTTTATGTTTTCGGCAAGTGAGCCCTGATAGGTGATGTAATCTGAATATTTCTTGTTATATTCGTTCTGCATCAGCTCAAGCTCCTTCTTGTAATTTTCGCTCAATGCGATGAGCTGTTGCGTAGCCGCCTCCTTGGCAGGAAAAGCACTCAATAGTTCGGTTGTATTCACGTAAGCAACAGTTACTTGTGGGTCCTGAGCAAATAGGGTGGAGCTCAGTAACAAAAACAGAACACTCAAGCTTAACAACGTTGTCTTGTTCATAATAACCATGTTTTTTAGACGTAAATAATTTTGGTTAGAACAACATAACCGCGTTGGCAATTGTAATTCTTCCCCGTGTGTTTTAGCCGCATCCCGCTTCCTGCAGGATGCGGCTAAGTAAAAGGAATTAAAATTACAATGTCAACTGGTTATGTGTCATATTTTATAGTGTTTTCTTCACTTCAACCTCCTCGTATGATTCGATAATGTCTCCTACCTTGATGTCGTTGAAGTTCTTGATGCTGATACCGCACTCGTATCCTGCTGTAACCTCCTTGACATCTTCCTTGAAACGTTTCAGTGAATCCAATTCGCCGGTAAAGATAACAATTCCGTTTCGAATTAGACGAATTTTGTTGGTGCGTTTTATTTTACCGTCGCGAACCATTGAACCGGCTACGGTACCAACCTTGGTGATCTTGAAGACGTCGAGTACCTCAACGTTTGCCGTGATCTCTTCCTTGATCTCGGGCGAGAGCATGCCCTCCATGGCGGCTTTCACCTCTTCGATTGCATCGTAGATAATGGAGTACAACCGGATGTCGACTCCCTGTTTCTCAGCTTCGCGTCTTGCGCCCAGCGAGGGACGGACCTGGAAGCCGATAATGACCGCATCTGACGCTGCGGCGAGGGTGACGTCAGATTCAGAGATCTGACCCACAGCCTTGTGGATGACATTCACCTGTATCTCTTCTGTCGACAGTCGGATAAGCGAATCGGAGAGAGCTTCAACCGAGCCGTCAACATCACCCTTCACGATAATGTTCAGCTGCTGGAAGTTTCCAATGGCTATCCTGCGTCCGATATCGTCGAGGGTAAGCATCTTCTGCGTACGGAGCGACTGTTCGCGTTGCAGCTGTTCACGGCGTGCCGCAATGTTGCGGGCCTCCTGGTCGCTATCCATCACGTTGAAGGTGTCGCCGGCCTGTGGTGCACCGTTCAATCCAAGCACAAGCGCCGGTTCAGACGGTCCTGCTTCGGTGATTTTCTGATTGCGTTCGTTGAACATCGCCTTCACCCTCCCGTAGTAGGTTCCGGCCAGCAACACATCTCCCTGCCTGAGGGTTCCGTTCTGTACCATTACGGTGGCCACATAACCCCGCCCCTTGTCGAGCGACGACTCCACGATGGAGCCGGATGCCTTCCTGTTGGGGTTGGCCTTCAGGTCGAGGAGGTCGGCCTCCAGCAGTACTTTCTCGAGCAGCTCGTTAATGCCGATCCCCTTCTTGGCTGAGATCTCCTGCGACTGGTACTTTCCACCCCAATCTTCCACCAGGTAATTCATTTCGGCCAGACGCTCCTTGATCTTCTCAGGGTTTGCTCCAGGCTTGTCGATCTTGTTGATGGCGAAAACGATGGGAACCCCGGCTGCACCTGCATGGTTTATAGCCTCGATGGTCTGGGGCATGACGTTGTCGTCGGCTGCCACAATAATGATGGCCACGTCGGTCATCTTGGCGCCTCGGGCACGCATGGCGGTAAATGCTTCGTGACCCGGCGTGTCGAGGAAGGTGATCTTCCTGCCGTCGGGCAGTTTTACGTTGTAGGCACCGATATGCTGGGTGATACCTCCGGCCTCTCCTTCAATGACGTTGGTATTACGGATACTGTCGAGCAGCGACGTCTTTCCGTGGTCGACGTGCCCCATGACAGTTACAATGGGCGGACGAGGCTGCAGATCGCTGGGATCATCCTCCTCTTCGGTGATCGCCTCGATCACGTCGGCACTCACAAACTTGGTCTTGAAGCCGAACTCGTCGGCGACAATATTGATGGTTTCCGCATCCAGACGTTGGTTGATGGCCACCATGACACCCAGGTTCATACAGGTGGCGATGACACTGGTTACGGGAACATCCATCATGTTCGCGAGGTCGTTGGCTGTAACGAACTCGGTAAGCTGCAATACCTTGCTTTCGCGTTCCTGCTGCTTGATCTCTTCACGTTGACGCTGCGAGATCGCTTCCCGTTTTTCGCGGCGATATTTTGCACCACCCTTTCCTCCACGCTTTTCGGTGAGCCGGGCAAGTGTCTCCTTGATCTGCTTTTGAACATCCTCTTCGCTTACTTCCGCTTTTATCGGTTTGCGGAGGACCTTCTTGTCACGACGGAAGTTTTCGCCATGTGCTCCAGCCTTCTCTAAGTTGACTTTGCCTTTGTCGATCCGTTTGCGTTTTTTCTTCTTGCTATCTTCCTCGGCTGTATCGACAACACCTTTCTTCTTCTCTTTCTCCTCGATCGACTCCTTCTTCAGGCTTTTTACAGCCTCTTCCTTGGCTTTCCGGGCATTTTGCTCCTTTTCACGCTCCAGACGTTCTTTTTTTCGCTGAGCCCTCGATTTGCGGGGAGGACGGGTCCTGTCGTTGATCGATTCCAGGTCGATGGAACCCTTAACCACGATATTGGGCTCTTTCAGTTCCTTGTGAATGCGGAATACCTCATCGCCTCTCTTCTCCAGTTGGGGAGCTGCTGTTTCCTGTTCCGAGATCTCCTCTGCTGCCGGAAGTTCAACCTGCTCTTCAACGCTCTTCTCCTCTTCCTGTACCACCGGGGTCTCAACGGCAGGAGTTTCCGGTTCCACTACTGTCTCGTCGTGCGGAACAACAACGGTCTCTTCTGGCTTTGCCGGTTGTGGAGTCTCCTTTTCCACCTCGGGAGTCTCCTTCTCTTCAGGTTCTTCTCTCTTGGGTTCAATGGGGACTTCAACTTTAATCTCTTCCGGTGACGCCTCAGCCTCCTTCTTCGTTTTTTTGTTCTCATCGAGTTCGATGCTTCCAACAACGTTGATTTTGGGCTTCAGGCTATCGGGGATCTCCGTTCTGATGGTCTCTTTTTCGACTTTCTTCCGGGGTTTTTCAATGATCTCGTACCCTTCGATGGCAATCGTTTCCCGTTTGTCATCTTTCCGGTGCATCCTTTCGAGATTTTCAATGGCCTCTTTCTTGATCTTCTTGTCCTTGCTGAATTCGGCAACCAACAAATTGTACTGTTCCTCCTCAATCTTCGTATTCGGATTTGCTTCAACAGTAATTCCTTTCTTGTGCAAAAATTCAACCAGGGTGTTGATCCCTACATTTAAATTCCGAGCTACTTTACTTAATCTTTCAGCCATATAGTTGAGTTTGTCCTTTCTTAATTTATTGGTTATTGAACGGTTGTAACAGTCTTGTTATTCCGGATTCTCGTCGCTATTCTCTTCATCTTCAAATTCGTAACGAAGAATTCTGAGTACTTCGTCAACAGTGTTCTCTTCCAGGTCTGCCTCCTTGATCAGTTTCTCGCGCGGCAGGGCCAGTACGTTCTTTGCAGTTGAGCAACCGATCCGTTTGAGCTGGTCGATTACCCATCCGTCTATCTCGTCGCGGAATTCGTCCAGATAGATATCCTCTTCGTCGAAGTCATCGATCTCCCTGAAAACTTCAATGTTGTATCCGGTAAGCATCGATGCCAGTTTGATGTTTGCTCCACCCTTGCCGATGGCCAGCGAAACTTCCTCGGGATAGAGGAATACTTCGGCACGGCGCTCCTCCTCCTTGATGGAGATGGAGTTGATCTTTGCCGGGCTGAGCGCCCGCTGGATAAAGAGGCTGGTATTGTTCGTGTAGTTGATTACGTCGATGTTCTCGTTTCGGAGCTCACGAACAATGCCGTGGATACGGAAACCTTTCATTCCCACGCAGGCACCCACCGGATCGATTCGGTCGTCGTATGCCTCCACAGCCACCTTGGCCCGTTCTCCGGGAATACGGGCGATAGCTTTGATGGTGATCAGTCCGTCGTTAATCTCGGGAATCTCCATTTCGAACAGCCGTTCGAGGAATACGGGCGATGTCCGCGAAAGAATGATCTTGGGGTTGTTGTTCTTGTTCTCCACGCGGGCAACAATAGCACGGACATGCTCTCCCTTGCGGAAAAAATCGCTGGGGATCTGTTCCGTTTTGGGAAGGATCAGTTCGTTATGTTCATCGTCGAGCAGCAGCAACTCTTTTTTCCAGACCTGATAGACCTCACCCGTTACAATCTCGCCAACCTTCTCCTTGTACTTGTTGTAGAGGTTGTCCTTCTCCAGTTCCAGGATCTTTGAAGCCAACGTCTGGCGAAGGTTCAGTATCGTCCTCCTCCCGAAATCTTCCAGCTGGAGCTCGTCGGTGACCTCTTCCCCAACCTCGAATTCGGGGTCGATTTTATGCGCTTCAGTCAGACTGATCTCCATGTTGGGATTCTGGAGATGGTCGTCCTCGACAACCACCCGGTTGCGCCAGATCTCCAGGTCGCCCTTGTCGGGATTGATGATGATGTCAAAATTCTCATCAGTACCCACCGATTTGGCAATCACGCTTCTGAATGACTCTTCAAGCACACTGATCATGGTGGCCTTGTCAATATTCTTCAGCTCGTTGAATTCTGAGAATGTATCTATTAGGCTGATTGTTTCCTTCTTTTTGCCCATATGCTAATTTTTTGATTCGGTTTTGTTTCGATTTCTCCTTTGCTGATTTATAACTTTTTCCAATCTAAAACTTGATGACGTATTTTGTATGTTTTATCTCGTCGTAACTGAGGGTCTGCTCCTCCGTTACGGCAGTTTTTCGTTTTGCTCCCTCCAGCTTGACCATTTTTGTAACCTCGATGGTGAAGGTCTCGCCGGTTGACGCCTTAAGGGTACCCTTCAGCTTTTCGCCTTTACGGGTAAGCACCTCGACCTCTTTTCCCTCGTATTTCCTGTATTGACGTGGGGTCTTGAGGGGGGATGTCAATCCGGCAGATGTGACTGTCAGTTCGAAATCCTCCGCGTCACGGTCGAGTCTCGACTCGATGTGGCGGCTCAGCTCCACGCAGTTGTCGATATTGACGCCGTTATCGTTGTCAATTTCGACCGTGATGGTTCCCCCGGGGCTAACCGTGACATCCACCAGGTAGTCGGATGAGTCCTTCAGAAACTCCTCGGCAATTATTTTAATCTCTTCTCTCTCCATTGATACGTGTAGGCAGACAAACAAAAGAGGAGCAAACCAGTGCTCCCCTCGTCATTTACCGATACAAAGATATTATTTTCTAATGGATTGACAAAATCTTTGGTCTTTTTTTCTATGGTTAAATGAAAAAAATGGCAGGAGGCCATCGCTGGTTATGGAGAGGAAAACAAAAAGAGTGGTTCTGATGTTAAATGAGCATTGAAACAGGTTTGGAATGGCCCGGTTTTTGATACCTGATATCGGCCGGCCTGCTGTGCCGTTTGAAATAAAAAAATCATGAAACCAATTAAACAACCAACAATGAAGAAATTAACGTACATGCTATTGGCCGTTATGGGAATTACTCTTTCGAGTTGCGGCTACAACACGATGGTGAACAAGCAGGAGAGCGTAAACTCGCAATGGGCAAATGTGGAGAATGCCTATCAGCGGCGTGCCGATTTGATCCCCAACCTGGTGGCAACTGTCAAGGGGTATGCCGAACATGAACAGGAGACCTTTGCGCAGGTTACCGAAGCCCGTGCCAAAGCCACCCAGATGAAGGTGGATCCGGAGAACCTGACCGAAGAGGCTATCCGGCAGTACCAGCAGGCACAGGGTCAGCTGGGTTCGGCCATCGGACGTTTGCTCCTTATTCAGGAGAACTATCCCGAACTGAAGGCAAACCAGAACTTCTTGGCCCTTCAGGATGAACTGGCAGGTACCGAGAACCGGATTTCGGTGGAGCGAAACAGGTTCAACCAGGCGGCACAGGACTACAACGCCTATATCCGCCAGTTTCCCCGCGTAATCTATGCCGGATGGTTTGGCTTTAAGCCGAAAGGGTACTTCCAGGCTGCTCCCGGAGCAGAAACGGCGCCAAAAGTTGAGTTTTAATTGAACTCCAAAATAAAATCGCGACCATGCTGACCCCCCAGGAATCAGACCGTGTAGTTGAGTCGATCCGCTCTGCCGAGAAGAGTACTTCCGCCGAAATCCGCGTCTGCATTGCCAGAAAATGCAAGTGCGATCCGTTGGAGGCCGCCTTGAAGAAATTCAGGCAATTGAGGATGGAGGAGACAGCATTGCGTAATGCCGTGCTGATTTACGTTGCACCCGACAGCCACAAGGCTGCAATCCTTGGTGATGCTGGAATCAGCAAGATTGCCGGAGCCGGCTTCTGGGACGAGGTGCTCGAGGAGATGATCTCCCTCTTCAAGGATGGGGACATTTGCGGCGGTATCTGCCGGGGGGTGGAAAAGGCGGGTGAGTTGATGAAAAACTGTTTTCCGGTATCGGAGAGCGATGTGAACGAATTGAACAATGATGTTGTTTGGGATGAAGAGTAAACTTGTCTTGTTTTTGGCGCTCTTTCTGCTTTCGTTGAATCTTCCGGCGCAGGATGTTCCTGACCCGGTCTATCCCTACCGTCTGGTGAATGATTTTGCGAATCTCTTCTCCTCTGCCGAGAGGGAGGCGCTGGAGCAACGGCTGCTTGCCTATAATGATTCGACATCGACCCAGATCTACGTGGTCACTGTCAATGATCTGGGGGGCTATCCGGCATCGGATTACGCATTTGTGCTGGGTGAAAAATGGGGAATCGGGCAAAAGGGAAAGGATAATGGGCTGTTGATCCTCTTAAAGCCAAAAATCGGGAAGAGCAGGGGGGAGGCATTCATTGCTACCGGATATGGGCTGGAAGCTTTCATCAATGATGCTTTTGCCGGAAGGATTGTCCGTGACGCCATGATTCCCTATTTTCAGGAGAATGACTATTTTGGAGGAGTAAATGCTGCCGTTGATGTGATTATCGGACGGTTATCGGGGGAGTTTGATGCCGATGCCGCCGGAAAGGAGGCATTTCCTCTCCTGGAAATCGTGTTGCTTCTCGTGATTGTGCTCATACTGCTCTCGCTCTTTTCGAAAGGAGGAGATCAGCACATTGACGGTGACGGGCATCACAGAAGAGGCGGTGGGCCGATCTTTTTTCCTCCATTCGGCGGAGGCGGTGGTTCCAGTTTTGGTGGCGGCTTCGGCGGAGGCGGTTTTGGTGGCGGCTTCAGTGGCGGCGGTGGTGGAAGATTTGGCGGAGGCGGTGCGGGAGGCAGCTGGTGATATGGAGAAGCTGATAACTGTTCTCGGGCCTACTGCCAGCGGTAAAACCGCTTTTGCTGCTCATCTCGCCGCACGGCTCGACGGGGAGATTATCAGTGCCGACTCGCGCCAGGTTTATCGTGGAATGGATATCGGTACGGGAAAGGATCTTGCCGATTACCGGGTGGCGGGGAGGCAGGTTCCGTATCACCTGATAGATATCCGGGATGCGGGCGACAAGTACACGCTGTTCAATTACCAGCACGATTTTCACGCCGCATACCGCGACATCTTGTCGCGTAACAAGGTGGCGATACTGTGCGGTGGAACAGGACTCTATATCGAGTCTGTCCTGAAGGGTTACCATTTACCCGATGTGCCTGAAAACAAGGAGTTGCGAAAAAGGCTGGAGGAGAAGTCGCTGGAGGAGCTTACACAGCTCCTGGCTTCATACCGGCCACTGCATAACACTACGGATACCGATACGAAAAAACGGGCGATCCGGGCGATCGAAATTGCCGATTACCAGCTCAGGCATCCGGTTTCGCAGAGAGATTATCCACCAGTCGACAGCCTCATTATCGGGCTGGATATCGACCGGGAATCGCGACGAAAGAAGATAACTGACCGGCTGAAAAGGAGGCTCGATGAAGGCATGGTTACCGAAATTGAATCCCTGCTCAGGCAGGGTGTTTCACCGGATGATCTCATCTATTACGGGCTGGAGTATAAGTTCGTAACCCTCTATGCAATTGGCCGGATCAGTTTCGAGGAGATGTTTTCACAACTTGAGATTGCGATACATCAGTTTGCCAAGCGACAGATGACCTGGTTCCGGGGCATGGAGCGGCGCGGCTTCACCATCCATTGGCTCGATTCCGCTCTCCCCATGGAAGAGAAGCTGGAAAGGGCACTCGACATTATCCGGAATTGCTGAATTTATTGCCCGGTAGATTCTCCAAAAGTCGGCAAAAAATTGTATTTTTGCCGACATCATTTTTCACACCGTTAAATTGAAAATCCAATGATCAAAGGTCAATTCCCCGTAGAAAAGTTTCATTCGCTGGAAACGCCCTTCTACTATTACGATATGGATCTGTTGCGTCGGACGCTGATGGCAATAAGAAAGGAGATCGAAGGCAAGAATTATATCGTCCATTATGCCCTCAAAGCCAACGCCAATCCAAGAATATTGCGTGAAATAGCTTCCTGCGGCTTTGGTGCAGACTGTGTAAGCGGAAACGAAATCCTCAGGGCGCTGGAGTGTGGGTTTCCCGCCTCCAGGATAGCTTTTGCCGGAGTGGGGAAGACTGACAAGGAGATCAGGATCGGACTCGATAACGATATCTTCTGTTTTAATGTGGAGTCATTGCCCGAGCTGGAAGCCATTGAAGAGCTTGCATCAGGGGGTGGCCGTAATGCGCGTATTGCGCTGAGGATCAATCCTAATGTGGATGCCCATACCCATCGCTACATCACTACCGGGATGGAAGAGAACAAGTTTGGTCTCAATGAGGCCGATTTGCCGAAGGCGCTTGACATGATTGCAGGAAGCAACCATCTTCAGCTGATCGGAATGCACTTCCATATCGGATCGCAAATTACAGATATGTCGTCATTTGAAGATCTTTGTGTGAAGGTGGTGGAGCTGGAGGAGTGGTTCTCCCGCCAAGGTGTGTCGTTCGATGTCATCAACGTTGGCGGAGGGTTGGGAATCAATTACCACCATCCCAACCATTGCCCTGTTGCAGATTTTGAAGCCTATTTCAGGCTGTTTGGCAAGTATCTGAAGCTTCGCGAGGGGCAGTCGCTCCACTTTGAGCTGGGGCGTTCCCTTGTAGCTCAGTGCGGATCGCTTATTGCCCGGACTACCTATGTGAAGGAGGGGGTCAGCAAGAAGTTCCTGATCACCGATGCTGGCATGACCGATCTGATACGTCCTGCGCTTTACCAGGCTTTTCACCATATCGAGAATATCAGTTCGGATGACGAGTATGAGACATATGATGTTGTTGGTCCTGTCTGTGAGTCGAGTGATGTCTTTGGTGAGGGAGTTTCGCTGAATCGGGCGAAGCGGGGTGATCTTATCGCAATCCGTTCTGCCGGGGCCTACGGTGAAACGATGGCATCGATGTACAATTGTCGCGCTTTACCCGGCGCTTATTTCTCTGATACGTTATAGCTATGGATTTTTTTCATTTTCTTACTTTTGATTTTTCATTTCCTGTTTGGGTGATTCTGGCGTCGGCACTCTTCTTCTTCACGATACAGCTGGTTTATTACCTGTTGATTTACAGGGCGCCTTATCTCTATGAGCGGAAAAGAGACAAGAGACCGCACGATTCGGGAACTCTGCCGCCCGTATCGGTCATCATTGCATCGAAGAATGAGTCGGAAAATCTGGCAAGATTCCTTCCTGCCATATTGGATCAGGATTACCCCGATTTTGAGGTGATCGTCGTGAATATGGGATCAACTGACGAGACGGATATGGTGCTCAAAACGCTCAGCCTGAAGTATAGCCATCTCTATTACACTTACGTTCCGGCCGAAGCAGAAGATGTAAATATGAAGAAGCTCGCACTGACAATTGGGATTAAAGCTGCAAATCACGACTTGCTGCTGTTTACCGAGGCATATTGCGAGCCTGCTTCCGATAGATGGATCAGGGAGTTTGCCGCCGAATTCGTGAAGGGAAATGAGATCGTGTTGGGATTCTGTAAGTTGAAGATGGCAAAACATATTGCGATGCGGAAATTCATTCTTTACGACAACATGATCCAGGGGTTGAAGTACCTCTCATTGGCCATTCTTGGCAAGCCATTCATGGGAATCGGCAGGAACCTGGCCTACAAAAAGGAGATCTTTTTCGAAGAGAAGGGGTACTCATCGGTGTTGAACATCGATGAGGGCGAGGACGACCTATTTATCAACAGAATTGCCCGGAAAAACAGGGTGGGTGTAGTGGTGTCACCTGAAAGCATGACGCAAAGTGATGTGGTAGACAACTTTTTGACATGGAGAGCCTTGAAATATAAATATCTTTATACCAAGCAGTTTTACAAAGGGGGCTCCTCGCTCATTTTCGGGTTTGAAACCTTCTCGAAATACCTGTTTTACCTTTCGGTTATTGCCGGAATAGTATACGGCGTCTATGTGGGTAACCTCCCGGCTGTCGTGCTCCTCCTCCTGTTGCTGATTATCCGTTTTGCCGTCCAGTTATTTGTATTGGGAAAAAGCAGCCGGATGCTGGATGCCGGGAAGTACCACCTCGATCTGCTCTTTTTTGATCTGTTTCAACCCTTTAATAATTTTAAATTCTGGAAGTATGCCAACAAAAGGAAAAAGTTGAAGAAGTAGATCGATGAAATGGAGGGTGTGTGCTGCTGACAATGTGACATGTAAGAATATTGAAATCGTATGTTTCACGGTTAAAGCAGGTTAATCGCTTCATCTTTTTGTTAAAAGAGTTGAAAACGGACGATTGCGATAAACCCTTGTACATTTTTTGTTTCTACATTTGTGTAAGTGTTAAAATTAAAACCTAATTGACNNNNATACTCAGTTCAGTCATTACCCTTTTCGGGTACAATGCCATTTCGAAGAACAGCCCGAAAGGAGTTATATCTCCTGCCGTGAATATCGGTACGAATGAATATGCAGACTCTTTTGACCAGGATAAGAGTGTAAAATTGGCCAGCCTGACCACCCAGCAGGGTTATCCCGATTTTACGGAGGCTGCCGCCAAATCGGTAAACGGCGTTGTTCACGTAAAGGTCAAGTCTATCAGCCAACAGCAATATATGAATCCGTTCGACTTCTTCTTCGGCTTTGGCGAACGGAACATGCAACCTCGTGAACAGATCGGTTTCGGTTCGGGAGTAATCATTTCGAAGGATGGGTACATCATCACCAACAATCACGTTGTGGAAGGTGCCACCGAGGTGACGGTATCACTGAACGACAACAGGGAGATGACGGCCAAGGTAATCGGAACTGATCCGCAAACCGATATTGCACTACTCAAAATTGAGGGAGACGACTTCCCTTACCTCACTTTTGGAAATTCCGATGCCTTGCAGGTGGGAGAGTGGGTCCTTGCCGTAGGCAATCCTTTCAACCTCACATCGACCGTAACCGCCGGTATCGTTAGTGCCAAGAATCGGGGCAACATTGTCGGCGGAAACCTGAGCATTCAATCGTTTATCCAGATCGATGCGGCAGTTAACAGGGGAAACAGTGGCGGTGCCCTGGTGAATACAAAAGGCGAGCTGGTAGGAATCAATACGGCAATCTTCTCCCAATCGGGCGACTTCAACGGACTTGCTTTTGCGGTTCCTATCTCAATTGCCGGCAAGGTGGCCGCAGACCTGAAACAGTACGGGGCTGTACAACGGGCCGTGCTTGGTATCCAGGCCCCCAACATTGATGTTGTCAGGAGACAGGATCCCGAAAGAGCCAGGGAGTTGTCGCAAATCGCCGGTGTTCTGGTAGAAGATTTTGGAGACAGGAGTGCTGCTAAGGCTGCCGGTTTGGAAAAAGGCGATATCATCAAGGCGATCAACAACGTGCATATCCGCAATTTCGCCGAGTTACAGGATCAGCTCAGCAGATACCGTCCCGGTGATAAAGTGAAGGTGACGGTAGAGAGAAACGGAAAGGAACACTCTTATACGGTTGAACTGAAGAATGATGCCGGCAACACCGAAATTCAGCGCAGCGCAGACAGCATGAGCGTGCTGGGTGCCACATTCAATGAAATTCCCGCTGCCAGAAAACGGCAACTTGGTATCAATAGCGGGGTAGAAGTGGCGAGCGTAACCAGTAACGGCCTCTTCCGCAAGGAGGGGATAAACAAGGGATTCATCATCATGCGGGTGAACAATACGCCTGTGAACAGCGAGAGCGATATTGCCAACATCGTTTCAAACGTAAGCAGAACCAGTCAGGACAAAGTGATTCTGATTGCCGGGTTTTACCCGAACGGAAGAACCCAATATATCGCGATTGACCTGTCTCAGGGTGGAAAGTAGAGTGCTCAGTTAATTAAAGTTAATAGGCGGTTTTTGCTGTAACAAAAACATGCCGATGTGTGTTTCTATAGCAAAGGGTTTGGAGGGATCCAAATCCTTCGCTGTTAAACGCAAAAGCAATAAAGTGTTAAATGATAATTCTCTTATTGCAAAAAAAAGAGTAACTTTGCACCCCATTTTAGTAGTAAAAGCATAAGGTATAATAGATGAGACAATTAAAGATTACAAAATCGATTACAAATCGTGAAAGCGCTTCTTTAGATAAATACCTCCAGGAGATTGGCAGGGAAGACCTGATAACCGTGGAGGAGGAAGTGGAATTGGCTCAAGCAATCAAGAAAGGTGACAGGAAAGCTCTTGAAAAGCTGACGCGGGCCAATTTGCGGTTTGTTGTGTCTGTAGCAAAACAATACCAAAACCAGGGACTCAGTTTGCCCGACCTGATCAATGAGGGCAATCTGGGACTGATTAAGGCCGCTGAAAAGTTCGACGAGACCCGGGGGTTCAAATTCATCAGTTACGCCGTCTGGTGGATCCGCCAATCTATTTTGCAGGCACTGGCAGAACAGTCGCGTATAGTGAGGCTGCCGCTCAATCAGGTGGGTTCATTGAACAAGATCAGCAAGGCTTTCCAGAAATTCGAACAGGAGAATGAACGACGCCCATCGGCAGAGGAGCTGGCTCAGGAGCTTGACCTCTCTGTTGAAAAAGTGACCGACTCGTTGAAGGTTTCCGGTCGCCACATCTCGATGGATGCACCCTTCGTGGAGGGTGAGGACAACAGCCTGCTGGATGTCCTCGTGAACGACGACGCGCCAGTAGCAGACAGAACCCTGATAAACGAATCGTTGCAGAAGGAGATCGACCGCGCATTGGCAACCCTTACCGAACGTGAAAGCGATATTATCAAGATGTTCTTTGGAATAGGATGCCAGGAGATGACGCTGGAAGAGATTGGTGACAAGTTTCAACTCACCCGTGAGCGTGTACGACAAATAAAAGAAAAAGCGATTAGAAGATTGCGTCAGGACTCGAGGAGTAAACTGTTAAAAAGTTATTTGGGTTGAGGCCTCTTCGGGTTCGCTACAAAATGTGGAAAAATACCCAAAATCAGGACTTTTTTAGCAATTTTCCTTGAAAAAACGATTGAGTTTTCGAAATAAGTTTTATCTTTGCTGTGATTTCGCTTAATAAAAGCTAATTTTATTGCATTATTATGCTTTTGCGAACATTTTAAAAATACAAATGTTATAAAAAAACTGAGGATCACGCTCAACAGTATTAACTATAGACATTGATTATCGAGTTATTGTAATAAACAAATTTTAATTAGAATTTAGATTTATGAAAAAGTTTAGTTTACTTTTAATTGCGGCTCTTTTTGCATTCGGCATGAG